>Ga0265313_10001202_pt1 | contig 24712 bp, 25 predicted proteins | sample 4123metaG_FD_203122 | JGI IMG/M metagenome (GOLD analysis project Ga0265313, IMG submission 203122) | Rhizosphere microbial communities from Carex aquatilis grown in University of Washington, Seatle, WA, United States - 4-1-23 metaG | ecosystem: Host-associated > Plants > Roots > Rhizosphere >...
CAGGCCGAGAAGCTGCGCAGCGACGATGCTTGCCTGGCCTGCTCCTATTTCCGCAACCGCGCCCAGTTGATGGCAGACTGAATATCCATACTTTACGTATGGCTTTTCCTTGCCTATTCCATCGGCCCGCTTAAATTACCGCCGCCGGATACTCGGCGGCCCTGAAGTCACGCGAAAGCACACCGATGATCGCCCCCCATTCCGTCATTCGCTGGAGCGACGCCTTGCTGGTCGGAGTGGCATTCGTCGATACCGACCATCATGAGGCGGTGGAGACGATGAACCGCTTGGCCGCATTAGCGGTAACCCAGCCGGGCTCCGAGAGCCTCCGTGCCGAATTCACCGGCTTTCTCCGCCATTGCGAGGAGCATTTCGCCCGGGAGGAGGCCATGATGCGGGAGGTGGGCTTTTTCGCGCTGGAACCCCACCAGGGCGAGCACGAGCGGGTGGTGGCAGAACTGCGCGCCGTCCTGGCCGACCTCGATGCCGGCCGCGACCGCCGCGACTATTTCACCGACGCCCTGCCGCAGTGGTTCCTCGACCACCGGGCGACCATGGATTTCGTCACTGCCCAGTTCGCCCTCCAGCGAGGATACGGCCTATCCCCCTGATGTCAGGGGCCGGGTCGCCGCCACCAGCCAAGGCTGATCGCCCCCATCCAGGTGCGGCCCGATCTCAGCGGCAACCCGGGCATGGTAGGCATTGAGCCAAGCCAACTCCGCCCGGTCCAGCAAGGCCGGTTCGATCATCTCCCGGTCCATAGGCACCAGGGTCAGCGGCTCGAAGGCCAGCAAGGCCCGCTCGGCGCCGGGCGGCGGCTGCGCCTCGGTGACCAGGATCAGATTCTCGATACGGATGCCATAGGCCCCGGTCTTGTAGTAGCCGGGCTCGTTGGACACGACCATTCCCGGTCGCAGGGCCACCGCATTGCCGATCTTCGAGATTCGCTGCGGCCCTTCGTGGACGGAGAGGAAGCTGCCGACGCCATGTCCGGTGCCGTGGTCGTAGTCCAGCCCCTCTTCCCACAGGGCACGACGGGCCAGCACATCCAACTGGCTGCCGGTGGTGCCGGTGGGAAACACCGCCCGGGCCAGGGCGATATGCCCTTTAAGCACCAGGGTGAACCGATGCCGCGCCTCGGCTGGAACGGAGCCGACGGCAACGGTGCGGGTCACGTCGGTGGTACCGTCCAGATATTGCGCCCCGGAATCCACCAGATAGACCTCACCCGGCCGCAAGGCCCGGTTGCTGCGGGAGGTCGAGCGGTAATGAACGATGGCACCATTGGGGCCGGCCCCGGAAATGGTGGGAAAGGACAATCCGCGAAAATACTCACCCTCGGTGCGGAAAACCTCCAGCCGGTCGGCGGCTGCCATCTCGTCAATGGCGCCGGACGGAGCCTCCCGCGACAGCCAGGCGAGGAAGCGGGCCATGGCGACTCCATCTCGGCGATGGGCGGCTCTGGCGCCGTTGACCTCCACCGGAGTCTTGCAGGCCCGGGGCAAGGCGCAAGGATCGGCGCCGAAATCGATGAGGGCGCCCGCCCGTTGCAGCACCTCGGCCAGATGATAGGGCGAGGTGAGACTGTCCACCCGGACCCGGGCCTTGGTCTCGCCCAGCCGGCCAAGTTCACGGTCCAGCTCGGCGGGAGCATGGCAGCGCACTTCAGGCCCCAGATGCCCGGCCAGCGCCGGGGAGCCCTTGGCCGGTGCCAGGAACAGGTCCACCGAGGCATCGCCATGGATCACCGCGAAAGATAGGGGCAGCGGGGTGTAATCCACGTCGCCGCCGCGAATATTGAGCAGCCAGGCAATGGCTTCCGGCGCCGTCAGCACCGCCGCGTCGAGACGCTCGCCCGCCAGGGCCTCGGCCACCTGCCGGCGCTTGTCGAAGGAGGAACAGCCGGTGAAGACTTCGGCATGGGCCACCACCGGTGCCGAGGGCAGAGGCGGCCGTTCGGCCCATACCGCATCCAGCGGATTGTCGGGACAGCTCACCAGTTCGGCACCGGCCCGCTCGCAGGCCGAGCGCAGGGCTTCCACCTGATCGGCGGTGTGTAGCCAAGGATCGAACCCCAGGCGATCCCCCGCCGACAATTGCTCGCCCAGCCAGCGCGACGGCGGCAGATCGAGCAGGTGCTGGGGTTGAAACCGGCCGGTATCCACTTCGCTCCGCACCTGCAGGGTATAGCGGCCATCGACGAAGATGGCAGCCCGGTCCAGCAGCACCACCGCCTTGCCGGCCGAGCCGGTAAAGCCGGTGAGCCAGGCCAGACGCTGTGCTGCGGGGGGAAGGTATTCTCCCTGATGCTCGTCGGCATGCGGCACCACAAAGCCGGAAAGGCCACGGCTGCGCAGTTCGTTCCGCAGCGCGTCCAGACGCTCGGGCGCCGCCGGTCCATGCTCCGTTTCCGTCTCGATCCTGGCTTTCATACTCATATCCGAATCATCCGCCCATTGCCGATCAAAGGTAAAGGAACCGCCGGACATCGGATAGGCTCCGTTTGTGGCGGGAATAACCGCATTTGATTCAAATTTTATCAATCAGCCGAAAAACAAGCCGGAGAGGCGAAGTTAGTGCAGTGCAAAAGCCCCACAAAAATTGTTCGCCCCTCTCGACGAAAGGCCATGTTGCTTACCCGCATCTTCATAATCCTTGCGCATCGGTGTAGGATAAGATCAACAATAGGATCGGCTCAGGCCACCGACAATATTTGAGGCAAACGGATATGGGGGCTGAGAACGCGGCATCGATGATCGAGTCCGATGCCGCCATTGGCTTGAGGGAACCGGGAGGAAAGCGATGCCGTGGCGTCGCTGGTGTCGCCATCCGAGCCCTCATCGACCTGCTGGACGAATCGGCCAGTGACGGTACCGTGACTATGGATGTTGTTCGCCGCATCGCCAATGCGGTGCTGTCGGCGCGCGGCCCATTGTCCGATTACTATGCCCGCTGGGAAGAAGGGTGTGATTCAGCCTTCACCTTGCGGCGGATCGAGCAGCAGCGCACCGATTTCATCGGACGTATCCTCACCCAACCCTTCCACCTTCTGCTCAACGAGCCCGAATCGGGAATCGAACGCAAGAACCTGCCGCAATTCTTCGCGGCGGTCCGGATGATCGTCGGCGATGAGCCCTTCGACGGATTGCGCACCCGCGCCAACCAAGCCGCCGAGCGTCACCGTACCGAGGAAGGCATGGTAGCTTGGCCGCAGTTCTATCGCGACCACGACGTGGTGCTGATCTTCGAGCATCTGGCGGTGGCCATCGCCCGCTCCTTCCGCCGCTTCGAACCGCGCAAGGACTGGTTCCTTATCATCATGAACTCCAGCCCCTCCTCGATTTCCACCGGCTCTACCGGCTTCATCCCCAAAAAGGCCGAGGACAAAGTGCTGCGCGAGTTCAATGAAGGCCATATGGGCCGGATGTTCCAGGCGCTGTTCTCGGAATTCCGCCTCGAGACCTTCACCCCCGAGCGCAAGGCGGTGTTCATGGAGCGCTGGGGCTCCGAGCCGGAAAAGGTCTTCGGACCGCTTTTCGTCAGCCTGCTGGCCATGTCGCAGCAGCAGCAGCAGGGGTCTTGATCGCCCCTCGATTGCCGGGCGGAGCGCCTCCGCACTCCTTGGCACCCGCGCCAAAAGGCGCGCCGGCCTTTGGCCGCAACTCCGACCCAATGGGAATTGCCCCGTCAGGCCGGCCGGCCGCGCGGCGGAAAAGCGTCAAGCGCGGCGGTGTCGCGCTGGTATTCCAGCGACCAGCGGACATTGGGATAGGCCAGATGATCCCAGGGAATCTCGTCCCAGGTGAACAGCCCGACCTCCTGGCTTTCCGGGCCGGCGGCGCAGTCGGGCGACAGCATCCGCGCCCGATAGATCATATGGACCTGGCTGATCTCGGGGATGGAGTAGACGGAGAGCAGTCCGTCGATCTCCGCCCGGGCCCGGGCCTCCTCCCACACCTCGCGCAGGGCGCCCTGTTCGGTGGTCTCGCCCAGCTCCATGTAGCCCACGGGCATGGTCCAATAGCCGATGCGCGGCGCAATGGCCCGGCGTACCAGGAGGTAGCGGTTCTCCCAGGTGCAGACGGCACCGACGATGATCTTGGGGTTCTCATAAAGCACGAAGCCGCAATCGCCACAGACCAGCCGCTCGCGGTCGTCACCATCGGGAATGGCGCGAAGCGTTGGGCCGGCGGGCTTCTCGGCGCGCACTAGGCCAGGATGTCCAGATAAGTGCCACGCGGCGCGCTGCGGTCCAGACTTTCCACCGGGGTGTCCGGCGACAGCATGCGCCGGCCGCGCGGACCGTTGGGGGTAGCACCACCGGTGCCGCCGCCGGTGCCGACGCTGGCGCGCGATGTCCTGGTGTCGCGGCTGAAGGTCTCGCGGATGCCCGTCAGGGCACCATCGAGGCCGGCAGAACCGACGCCACGGGGAGAATCGACCATTATCACGCGCCTTGCATTATCCCACTCCGGCCCAGTTTACCATTTTCCCCTGCGGGGGGAAAGCCGTGTCGGGAGCATATATCTTGCCCGCAACAGTATCTTGTGGCTGAATACGCCGATGGCACAAACCCAAGCCGCCACAGTCGAGTCAGCCTTGACGCCCAGGTCCACCGATCTGGCTGCGCATTTCATGGAATGCGGCTCGCTGAACACCAATCTCAGCCTGGCTCCCGGCGAGCGGCTGGTGATCACCGACGACCTGCTGAATGGGTCCATCAACGACTTCGCCGCCATGTCCATGGCCGCCATCGTCGCCCGCGACAGTCAGGTCGCCCGGGCCGCCATCATTCCGCTCAGCGTCGCCGCCAGCCGGGTCAAAGCCGGCGACCGCCATAAATACGAGCGGCTGTTCCAGCTGATCGAGGAAACCGCCTTCGACGATTCGGTGCGCGAATCGGCGGAGCACCTGATCGCCGCAAACTTCCGCGAGACCCAGATCCGCGAGCTGGCTCAGGAGCTGGGCGGCACCGTCGGCCCGGCGCGCAGCCGCTACCGCGCCTTCCTCGACGTAATCAAGCTGCTGATCGACAAGAAGATATCCGAGCCGTCCTTTCTGGACGAGTTCCTGGACTTCACCCGTGCCGTGGCGGGAAAGCTGGACTTCGGCATCTATTCCATGTGCGTCGATCGTCTGTTCGTCAGCGGCAATATCCCGTTGATGGTCAAGGTGTCGCTGTTCAAGGAAGTGCTGAAATACCCGCCGCTGATCCGGCGCGAACTGATCACCAATCTGCTGTCCTCGCCCACCGCCGAGCCGGAGCTGGTCCGTTTCGCCCAGGGTGAACTGGGGGGCGGCATGAGTCGCGATCAGGTCACCGAAATCTTCCTGTTCGCCACCCTGAAGCGGTGCTGGCAGGCGCAGAAACTGGCCCCCGGCCGCCCGACCATCTGAAGAGACATCCCATGAAAGCCGTCGTCTGCCCTGCTTTCGGCCAGGATCTGGTCGTCACCGACTTCCCCGCGCCCGCGCTACGCCCGGCCTGTGTCCGCGTCAGGGTTGCCGCCGCCGGCGTCAACTTCGCCGACTCCCTGATCACCGGCGGCAAATACCAGGAAAAGATGGAGCCCCCCTTCGTGCCCGGCATGGAGCTGGCCGGCACCGTCGTCGAGGTGGCAGAGGACGTCACCGTCTGCCGGGTGGGCGACCGGGTGATGGCCACCGTCACCGGCGGCGCCTTCGCCGAGGAGGCGGTGGTCGATCAGACCGATATCTACGTCCTGCCCGATTCCCTGGACTTCGTCACCGCCGCCGGCTTTCCCGTCGCCTACGGCACCTCTCATCTGGCCCTGACCGCCAAGGCCCATCTCAAAGCCGGCGAGACCCTGCTGGTGCACGGCGCCGCCGGCGGTGTCGGGCTAACCGCCGTCGAGGTGGGCAAGGCCTTGGGCGCCACCGTCATCGCCACGGCCGGCGGCCCCGACAAGGTCCGGACGGCCTTGGAGCACGGCGCCGATCACGGCATCGACTACAAGGTCGAGGACATCCGCGAGAAGGTGAAGGCCCTGACCATCGGCCGTGGCGCCGACGTTATCTATGATCCGGTGGGCGGATCGGTGTTCGACGCCTCCCTGCGCGCCATCGCCGTCGACGGCCGCATTCTGGTCATCGGCTTCGCCAGCGGCACCGTGCCCCAGATTCCCGCCAATATCCTGCTGGTGAAGAACGTCACCGTCATCGGCTATTACTGGGGCGCCTACCGCAAGCTCAACCTCGCCCTGGTCCGGACTTCCATGCTGGAGGCGCTGGAGTGGTGGGCGGCGGGCAAGCTGTCACCCCACGTTTCCCGGACCCTCGACCTTTCCGAAGCGGCCCACGCCATCGCCTTGCTCAAGGGCCGCGCCGCCACCGGCAAGATCGTGCTGACGGTTTGATATATTAAACCCCTCAAATGGCGGGCCCTTGGCCGCAACGCCTCGCGATCGCTCGTCGGGTCGTAACCTTCGGCACCCGGCCTTGTCGCATCCACGACGTTGTGTCGGGGATGCGACAGGCGACAAACCCAGCATTTCCGCCATTTCCGCCACTCTTGGAACTGGCATCATCGTTGCAATACCCCTAGGCATTCGACCCCTGACGAGGAGGCCGCCGGTGTCTAGCAACGTCGTTTCCCTGAACAGCATTACCCGCGCTCGTCCTGTCCGCGATGAGGCCCCCGCCGCCGGCGGCTGCTCCTCCAAGTCCTGCGGGTCCTCGGACGGCCGGGGTGACCTTCCCGCCCATATCTGGGACAAGGTCAAGGACCATCCCTGTTACAGCGAGCAGGCGCATCACTACTTCGCCCGCATGCATGTGGCGGTGGCTCCGGCCTGCAACATCCAGTGCAACTACTGCAATCGCAAATACGATTGCGCCAACGAATCCCGCCCCGGCGTGACCAGCGAAAAGCTGACCCCGGAGCAAGCCGCCCGCAAGGTGGTCGCCGTCGCCAACAAGGTCCCGCAGCTGTCGGTGCTGGGCATCGCCGGCCCTGGTGATTCCATGTTCGACTGGCGCAAGACCTTCGCCACGTTCGACGCGGTCGAGAAGGTTCTGCCGGACCTCAAGTTCTGCGTCTCCACCAATGGCTTGGCCCTGCCCGACCACGTGAACTCCCTGGCCGATCACAATATCGATCACGTCACCATCACCATCAACATGGTGGACCCCGAGATCGGCGCCCGGATCTATCCGTGGATCTACTTCAACGGTAAGCGCTACACCGGGATCGAGGCCGCGCGCATCCTGCACGAACGCCAGATGGAAGGCCTGGAAGCCCTCACCGCCAAGGGCATCCTGGTCAAGGTCAACTCGGTGCTGATCCCCGGCATCAATGACCAGCATCTGATCGAGGTCAACAAGCAGATCAAGGCTCGTGGCGCCTTCCTGCACAATGTCATGCCCCTGATTTCGGATGCCGCACACGGCACCCATTTCGGCCTCACCGGCCAGCGCGGCCCCAAGCCCGCCGAACTCAAGGACCTCCAGGACAAGCTGGCCGGCGGCGCCAATCTCATGCGCCACTGTCGCCAGTGCCGGGCCGATGCCGTCGGCATGCTGGGCGAGGACCTATCCCAGGATTTCACCCTGGACAAGATCGCCGAGACCCCGACCTATGATCCCGAGCCCCGTCGTCTCTACCGCGAAGTGGTGGAGCGTGAGCGGGCCGACCACAACAAGGCGGTCGCCTCGGCCGAGGCCGAACTGGCCGAGACCGTGACCGAAGCCCCCACCAAGCTGGTCGCCATCTGCACCAAGGGCGGTGGGCGCATCAACCAGCATTTCGGCCACGCCAAGGAATTCCAGGTGTTCGAGGTCGATGCCAAGGGCGTGCGCTTCTCCGGCCACCGCAAGGCGGATAACTACTGCCAGGGCGGCGACGGCGACGATGAAAAGCTGGATGTGATCCTGGCCGCGCTGGAGGGTATCGATACCGTTTTCGTCGCCAAGATCGGCCGCTGCCCCAAGGGCGACCTCAAGAAAGCCGGAATCGAGGCTGTAGACTCTTATCCTTTCGATTATATAGAGACCGCCGTCGCCGCCTGGTACGCCGAAAAGTTCGGTTGCCAGACCGACACGGCCTTCCTGGCCTAAACCCTTACTTAGAGAGAGAGAAGGAGACCATCATGGCCCTTAAGATTGTTGCCGACGATTGCACCTCCTGCGGCGCCTGCGAGTTCGAGTGCCCCAACGCCGCCATCAGCATGAAGAACGACGTCTATGTCATCAAGGCGTCGGGCTGCACCGAGTGTGACGGCGACGCCCCCAAGTGCAAGTCGGTCTGCCCGACCGATTGCATCGTCCAGGGCTAAGCCTTTCCGTTAAGTTCCGTTTCCCGTGAGGGAGGTGCCGTATGAGCGACGAACCCAGCGAATTGTATGATCAACCCGTCTTTGAACGGGGCGACAAGGTCATCGCCGCCAAGGCCGTGCGCAATGACGGCACCTTTCCCGGTGCCTCCAGGGGGGAATTCCTCATCCGCAAGGGTGAGGTCGGCTATGTCCACTCCGTCGGTACCTACCTCAACCGCTTTTACATCTACTCGATCGACTTCATCGAGTGCGGCAAGGTGGTGGGAATGCGGGCCAATGAACTGACGCTGGCCGAAGCGGCGCCGCCGCATCCCGATGACGTCCAGGAAACACAGCCGAGAGGGATTCCTTCATGAAGGTGATGCTGCGCAAGGTCGGCGAGAAATACGAAATCTATGTCCCCAAGAAGGACCTGGAAGAACTGGTGGTGGAGATGGAGAACGGCACCCCGTGGGGTGGCGTGATCAAGATCGCCAATGGCTGGAAGTTCCAGATGCCCGACATGCCGCTGGACACCAAGCTTCCCATTACCGTCGAAGCCCGCAAGCTCAGCGGCGACGACGACGAGTAAATTCCCCTTTCGGAGGTACCGCTTATGCTGGACTCCCCCTCGTCCCTGTTGGCCGGGATCGGTGGCGAAATCGCCGCCGGTAATCTGATCCCGTTCCTGGGGCCCGATGTGCTGACCCTGAACGGCGAGCCGCCGGTTCCGGTTGGCGCCAAGGCGCTGGCGTTGCTGCTCGCGTCGAAGGTGGGAGTGCCGGGGCGGATCAAGAATAACCTCTGGCACGCAGCCCAGTACATTGAGAGCCATAAGCACCGCGTTACCCTCAACAAGATGATGGCGGAGGCGTTCCGCCCCATTCCCGAGCCCAACGCCCTGCATCTGTGGCTGGCCGGCCTGGAGCATCTGCCCATGGTGGTCGATACTTGGTACGATGGCGCCATGCGCGCCGCCTTCGCCGCCAGGAGCCGGACCAATTGGGGCCAGGTCCAGGGCGCCTCCAAGGCGCGCCGTCTGGATGGCGGGGTCTGGTCCCGCACGGTCGACGCCGATGGCAGCATCCTCCCCGACGAAATGGCCGATTCCTGGGCCACCCTGCTCTACAAGCCCCACGGCGCAGCCCAACCCGAAGGCGATGTGCTGGTGTCGGATTCCGACTATGTGGAAGTGTTGACCGACATCGACATCCAGACCCCGATCCCCGAGACGGTGAAGACCCGGCGAAGGGGCCGTGGCTTCGTCTTCCTCGGCTGCCGCTTCTACGACCAGATCCTGCGCACCTTCGGGCGTCAGATCTGCAAATACTCCGGTGGGCCGCGCTACGCCGTGATGCCGGAAGACCTGACCCGTAACGAAATCAAGTTCCTGGAAGTCGAGGGCATCACCCCCTTGACCATGCCGCTGGCCGAGGCCGTCGCCTACATGACCGGTGCGGTGCCGGGATGACCCCCGCCGACGGATATCGGCGGGTTCGGCAGTAACCATCAGAGAGGGAACAGAATGGCGAACGTAACCTTCAGTGCGCCCACCTTGGACAAGGACATCACCGTCTACGCGGTGGCGGGCGACAACAAGACCCTGCTGGGCGTGGCCAAGGCCAATAATATTGCCATCCCCTGTCAGTGCCAGGACGGCGATTGCGGCTCCTGCCTGATCAAGGTGACCATCCTGGAAAGCAAGGCCCCCCACGGCATCCACCTGACCGACAAGGAAAAGCTGACCCTGTCCGTCAACGGCAAGATGACAAAGGCCCAGTTGGAGAACACCGAGACCAACGACATGCCCCCGCCCTATCGGCTGGCCTGTCAGTACATCGTCCGCGACGAGGATATCCTGGTGGAATACTCGGGCGAGCCGGGCGTCGAGATCGATCTGCGGCGATAGGTGGCGGAAGCCTGCAGATCGACGAAGGGGCGTTCCGCAAGGGGCGCCCCTTCATTTATTTTGTCTCATTGCCCCTCGGTCGCCGGGCGGGGCCATCCGGCCCCTTGGCTTTCACAGCAGAGGCGGCGCCGAGCCAATGAATTCATTGGCTCGGCGATAGGATTTGGACCATCCCGGTCGCTTTCAGATCAGGAACAGATCGTCCAGGGCCTTGAACAGGTCGTCGGCGAAGCTGGCCCCCTTGAACAGCACCGGAATCCGCTTGGGCAGCAGCTTCAGGGTGTCGTCGTCCTTGTCCAGGCTGGTGATCACCGCCAGGGGAATGTTGCGGGTGGACGGCATGGCCGACAGCGCCATGGCCAGATCAATGCCCTCAAGGGCCGGCATCACCGCCGAGATGATGACCAGATCGGGCTTGGTCTGCACCACCATGCCGAACGCATGCAGGGAATCCGGGACGTTGGACACCCGATAGCCGCATTGCTGCAACTCGCGCTCGACAAAGCGGGTCTGGGCGCCGGGCGGCATCACCAGCAGCACCTCCACATTGCGAATCTCGATGTCGCCGAGGTCGAACCCCAGCTTGGCGGGCAGGGCACGGACAATGCCGGCGGGGTCCTTGTCCACCTCGGCCCGCCCGGCGGCCAGCCGGGTCATCAGGTCGAAAAAACCGGGAATGTCTTGCCATAGCCGCGGCGGCGGCGGCACCGGGGCATTGGCCAGATACTCGTCCAGACGATGGGCGACGGTGGCCAGTTGGTGCATGGCGAAATTGGAGGCCTGACCGCGGAACAGCACGGCGGCGCGACGGCATTCGGTGATGACCTCGGGCAGGTCGCGATGCCCGTTGCGCGCCGAATCGAAGGCGGCGTCCAGCCCCTGGAGGGTCTCGGTCAGTTCTTCGACAAACTCCTGGCGGAGCTGTTCGACGACCTCTTGGCTGCTCTTGCCATGGTGTCCATTCGTGGACTCAGACATTGGTCCTGCCTCACTTATCGTTTCCCACCCGAACACCGGGGCACAGTCTAATGGACAAGCCCGGCCATGACCATGGTTTTAGACTCCACCGGAAGGCCTAGATGAAGAGGTATGCGCTGTTGCGCCAGCCGGCAGGTTGGGTGCAATGTGGCAAAAATCATAAATCATCATACGAACAGGACTATCCCTTTGCCGTCTGATCAGGCCATCGAGCGCATCGTCCACAAGACGCTGATAACGTGTTCCCCCGATACCCCCGTCCTCACCGCCGCCCGCCAGATGTCCGAGGCGCGGTGTAGCTCCATCGTGGTCGCCATCGATGGAAAGCCGGTGGGAATCTGGACCGAGCGGGACGCCCTGGCGGTGGACCTCGCCTCGCACGAGGCGGTCGAGCGCCCCATCTCCGAGGTGATGAGCACCCCGATCAAAACCATCCACGGCAGTACCACCGTCGGCGACGCCGGCATGCGCTTCAAGCTGGAGGGCGTGCGTCATTTCGTGGTGATCAACGACGGTGGCGAAGCCATCGGCATGATCAGCCAGAGCGACGTCATCCTGCGCCACGGCGTGGAGCATTTCCTGGTCCTGCGCAACATCCGCACCTCCATCTGCCGGCCCATGGTGGCCATCCGCCACACCGCCTCCATGGCCGAGGCCATCGCCCAGATGCGGGGCGCCATGGCCGACGCCGCCGTGGTGGTGGGCGATGCCGAGCGCGGCCCCGGCATCATCACCGAACGCGACGTGCTGCACCTGATCGCCGAGCAGCGGAACATCCCCGCCACGGTCGGCGAAGTGGCCAGCCGGCCGCTGATCAGCATCACCCATGACGACAGCTTGCTGGCCGCCCGCAACCTGCTTGAGGAAAAACGCATCCGCCACATCGCCGTGATGGACGGCGCCGGTGAACTGGTCGGGCTGCTGTCGTTCTCCGACATTCTGGCGACACTGCAATACGAATACGTCCATCGCCTGGACGAGGCGCTGCGCGAGCGCGACGAGGCCCTGCTCCGCTCACGCAAGGACCTCAGTCTGGCGCGCAAGGTCATCGAGGCCTCGCTGGACGGCATCATGATCGTCAATGCCGACAACAGGGTGGAGTTCGTAAACCCCGCCTTCACCCATATGACCGGCTACACCCCGGAAGAGATCATCGGCTTCAACCCCAACATCCTGAAGTCGGGACATCACGACGAACCCTTCTACCGCCATATGTACGAGACCCTGGCCAAGCAGGATTACTGGCAGGGCGAAATCTGGAACCGCCGTAAGAACGGCGAAATTTTCCCGGAATGGCTGACCATCAACGTCATCCGCGACGAGGATGGCGACATCTCACAATACGCCGCCATCTTCAGCGACATCACCGAGCGCAAGCGCACCGAGGAGCGCATCAAGAACCTGGCCTATTTCGACGTGTTGAGCGGCCTGCCCAATCGCCGGCTGTTCACCGACCGGCTGCAACTGGCCATCGCCAACGCCCATCGCCACGGCCATCAGCTGGCGATCATGTTTCTCGATCTCGACCTGTTCAAGCGGATCAACGATTCCCTGGGCCACGGCATCGGCGATCAGGTCCTGGTGGAGACCTCGGCCCGTATCGCCCATTGCGTCCGCGAGGGCGATACGGTGGCACGCCTGGGCGGCGACGAATTCACCATCCTGCTGCCGGAGATCGAGAATATCGAGGACGCGGCCAAGCTGGCCGAGCGCCTGATTGCCCAGGTCCGCCAGCCCTTCATGATCGACGAGCACGAACTTTACGTCACGACCTCCATCGGCATCGCCGTCTATCCCGAGGACGGCACCACGGTGGAAACCCTGATCAAGAACGCCGATACCGCCATGTATCGGGCCAAGGATCTGGGTCGCAACAGCTTCCAGCTCTACACCCGGGCCATGAATGCCCGTTCCTTCGAGCGGATCACCATGGAAACGGCACTGCGCCACGCGGTGACGCGCGAGGAGTTCCGGCTGGTCTATCAGGTCAAGGTCGATCTGGTCAGCGGCCGGATGTCCGGGGTGGAGGCACTGGTCCGCTGGCACCATCCGGAGATGGGACTGGTCGGCCCCACCGACTTCATTCCCCTGGCCGAAAACCTGGGGGTAATCTCCGAGATCGGCGAATGGGTGCTGCGCGCGGCCTGCAAGCAATGCAAGCACTGGCACGATCTGGGGCTGCCGCCGGTGCGCATCGCCGTCAATGTCTCGGCCCTGCAGTTCCGCGAGACCGACATGCCCGCCGTGGTTGCCCGCGCCCTGGCCGATACCGGGCTGGAGCCCCATTTCCTCGAACTGGAGCTGACGGAATCGGTGCTGATGCAGCGGGTGGACGAAGTGGTCAAGGTGCTGAAGGAGCTGCGCGCCATGGGGATTCGCATCTCCATCGACGACTTCGGCACCGGCTATTCCAGCCTCAGCTATCTCAAGCGCATGCCCATCGACGCGCTCAAGGTTGACCGCTCCTTCGTCAACGACATCTTCGGTGAGAACGATGAGGTCACCGACGAGGGCGCCGAGATCGTCTCCACCATCATCAACCTCGCCCACAATCTCAAGCTCAAGGCCATCGCCGAGGGCGTGGAGACCCCGGCCCAGGCCGAATTCCTCCGCTCCAAGGGATGTGACGAAGTCCAGGGCTTCCTGGTCAGCCGGCCGGTCTCCGGCGAAGACCTCATCAGCCTGTTTGATCGCAACCTGCTGCCTGGGGCGAGCGAGACGTGAGCCCCCTTCTCCTCCTTGATCAGGAGGAGGGGCGCGCCATGGCTTTGATCAGGCCGAGAACGGTCCGCCGGAGCGGCGCGGGGACACCGTCGTAATAGTGGATCAGTTCCAGTGCCTCCGGCCCGATGCCGGCGGGAACGGATCCCGGTCCATTCCCCAGGCCGTCGTAGAAGAAACTGACCGGCACGTCCAACGCCTCGGCAAGCCGATACAGCGTCGAAGCCGAGATGCGATTCTGCCCGCGCTCGTATTTCTGCATCTGCTGGAATGTCAGGCCGATGGCGGCACCCAGCTTGCTCTGGGACAGGCCCATCAGCCGGCGGCGTAGTTTCACTCGGGCACCGATATGGATGTCGATGGGGCCGCAAAGCGGGGTCTTGGGCAAGAAAAGCCTCCCTCGGCAGGCTGTTGAAAACAAGGAATACCAGGCTGGGACGGCGGTCTCGGGGCGCCCTCCCGGCGACGACCGTCCGCTTTGAACAACCCTTTAGGCAGCGGGGCCGGCATCGGCTGTTCTCATGTGAAGTCGCCCTTTGCGATTTGACGTTGGCGGCTTGGCCCGCCTGTGCGAGATTTCTTGCGGTGATCAAGACGGATTGCGGTGCCATCCGGGGCCATCTGCCAACGATCGGGCCACAGCTCCCACAGCGGGACCTTGATGTGCTCGGCGATGGCAGCTTCAGCCCTGGGGTGACGTCCGGAAAGCGCGGTGCGGCAGGCGGACTCGGACAGCCCCCTGGACAGAGCCAAGCCGCTCAAGGTGATGCCGGTCTTACGGACCGCCGCCTTGATGTCTTCCCGATGCCAGCCTCGCGTCGTCATCAGATCTCCGCCGAGCGGCCCTGCAAGGCCGCTCTCATTGGGTGAGTTGTAGTAGCGAACGAGACAAATATGCTGAAATCAGCACGCGCAATCAAGCCGAAAACAGCAGCCGGGTTCAAGCGGATGCCGTTTCCAGCATATTTCGGACTACCGCATTGATTCAACTAATTTCCTGCCGCAACAAGGAAGCGTGACCATGGCGTCAGGACCCGATGACAAGCGGACCGACGCGGACCCTGGCTTCATTGGCCGCATGCGGATTGCTGCTCTCCTTGCTGGAAATGGCAAGATTCTGGCGGAGCGGACGGGGATTTCCCGCCGAGCCATCGCCGAATACCTCGCCGGAAACAGCGAGCCCAACCGGCCGCGCCTGCTTGCCATCGCCGAAGCGGCGGGCGTATCGGTGGAATGGCTCGCGACCGGGCGCGACGCAGCCCCGGTCGTGGGGCTGGCGGCTTGCGGCCTGGAGGGCTGGTTCGAGGAACGCCGCCTTGGCCTGTCGGCAGAGGCACCGGCCGACGCCCCATTGGGCTGCTTCGCCGTGATCGCCACCGGCGAATCCATGATTCCCGCCGGCATCAATCCGGGCGATCTGGTCTTCGTTGATCCCAATCACCAGGCCCAACCCGGTCAAAAGGCCCTGGTCGAACTGAATGACAGGTCCGCCGCCATCAAGGTCTTTGGCGGTCGCGATGGCGAATGGGGCGTGTTGCAAGGCTGGGTCAGGGACGAGGCCGGAGAGCCCTTGTCCTATGTGGACCGGCGCCGCTGGGACCAGATCCATAGATTGCTGCCGGTGGTGGCGATCCGCCCCGGCCTGGCCTCCCTTGCCGAGACGCCGATCCCCGCCGAGCCGGCAAGTCCACCGCCCGGTGTCGAGGATTTCGTTCGCCTGATGGCATCGACGATCAAGGAAACCTTGGAATTCATCGACCGCATGGGCAACCAGCCGACCCCGGAACCGACGGCCGAGCTCTGCACCATCGCCATGCGGCTGATGCTGGCCCCCGAACTGGCCAGCGCCGATGATCAGACGCGGATGATCTCGCTCCGGCGGTCGTTGAAAGCCATGGAGCCGGCCATCCGGAAGCCTCTGTGGACCCCTTGACGACCCCGCCGCACGCGCGCCCTACTCGGCCGGCGCCGCTTCGGCCGAAACCGCCCGGTCCGAAGGCAGTCGCGATGCCGCAAGAGCGACCATGGCGGCCGAAACCGCAAGCAGGGCGAACAGCGCCTCAAAGCCGCCGGTCGCGGCCCGGATCACCGAGACCAGCGGCACACCGAGCCCCGAGACGCCGAAGGACAGCACGAATTTAAGGCCGAAGGCGGTGCCCCGCCATCTGGCCGGGGTATAGCGCGACAGCAGCAGGTTCTCGGCGGGAATACCGGCCATATTGAAGCTGACCGCCAGCACCGCCGCCGCCACCAGCGCCGGCCCCGACAGGGTGGCCAGGGCCAGCAGCAGCGGTACCTGGATCATGGCAGCGATAACGTAGAGCCGCTTCGGGGAATGGCGGTCGGCGAGATGACCGGAAAGAATCTGGGTCAACCCGGCCAGCAGATAGACCAGGGTCACCCCGCCGGCCGCCGCCGCGATTCCGTCATTGCCCAGCCGCTCGGCGAACAGCTTGGGCAAGGTCGGCTGGGTCGCCTGATAAATCAGGCCACCGCACAGCATGGTCACCGACAGCACCAACCCGGCGCGCACGGTGTCACCCCGGCTGGCCGCGGGTTCCGGCTTGCGGTCGCCTTTAGTCTCCACCACCACACCCTTGACCACCATCACCGCGAAGGCGAGGCCGGTGCCCAGCACCACCACGCCCGGAACGATGAAGGCGGCACGCCAGCCCGATACGGCGATCAATCCGCCGCCAACCAGTCCGGCCAGGGCGGGACCGATACCGCCGAACACGCCGTTGAGGCCGATGGCCTTGCCCTTGTCGGTAGCGTTGCGGATCAGCCAGGTGATGCCCACCGGGTGATAGATGGAGCCGAACAGGCCCATGAGGGCCAGGGAGGCTCCCAACATCCACGGCCCCTTGCTCAAGCCGACGGCCACCGCCGCCAGCCCGAGCCCGATGAAATAGACCGCCATCATCCCCACCGTGCTCCAACGGTCGCCCAGCCAGCCGGCCAGTGGCGCCATCAGGCCATAGAGCAGCTTGCCGACGATGATCAGAGCCAGCACCTCCTCGTAGCTCAGCCCCATCTCGGCCGGCAGCACCAGGGCCGCGATGAAGAAGATCGGCTCGAACATATGGGCATAGGAATGGCCGGCGCAGGAAAAGGCCAGCGAGGCAAAGGCGGACCGAGGAGACGGAGCAGGAAACATGGCAAAAGCAGTCAAGAGTCAAAATGGTCGGACCACTTTGGCATTTTTCGGCCCTCCGATGCAATCGCAGGGCGTTGAACGAACGGGACCATTGCGCAGGGCGCGCTTGCATCGCAAGGGGCTTTGCCCGAAAGTGTGGCCTCGCCTTACTTCCGGGGCTTGGCAGCTTATCCATGAGCATGAACGCCGTTCTCATCGTCGCCCTTGCAGCCGCCGTGATCCTCGTGGTCGGCGGCGGTCTGGTGATGTACATGGCCCAGCTGGTCAAGAACGCCTACGAGCTCAAGATCCAGATCAATTCCGAAGTGGACGAGCGCCTGACCAAGATGGCGGAGGAACTCGACAAGAAAAGCCGCTGGATCAAGCGCGATCTGCTCGAGGAAATCGAGAAGATCAAGATCGCCATCGAGACCGACAACGCCCGCAAGTTCCATGAATTGACCGAGCCCATGACCAAGCGCCTCGAAGCCATGGAAGCCACCTTGCGCGCCGACAAGGCCGAGATGGCCAAGGCATTCGAGGCCGACCGCGATGCCCTGGCCAAGCTTGACGGCAAGATAAGTGCCCTTCGCCGCGATATGAAGCCGGGGGGCGAAGGCGGCGGCTCGGCCCTGAACGTAGCGGCGGTGGCCATGGCCGCCAGGGCAGCGGCGGCGACGGCCGATGACCTCACCCAGGCCATGCCGGCAACCGCCAAGCCGCCAGCCGCACCACAACAACCCCAGGCGCAGCCGTTGGCCCAAGCGGCGGCCAAGCCGGCGGCCGATCCGCGCACCATGAGCGGATTCCTGCCCGACCTCGGCAAGAAGAGATAGCGCCCTGATCAACTTGGAAAATGCCGGCCTGAAACACCGTCTTGCCCGCCGCCTCGGTATCGGCGGCGTGCTGATCGCCGCCATTTTGGGCGGGCTGGTGTTCTGGCACGAAATGGAAGTGATCGAGGATTCTTTCGTGGAGGAGGCGCTGGGGGAGGCCAAGCAGCTCGCCCCCAGCCTGCCCGAACACCTCACCCCCGAGACATCCGCCCGCACCAAGGGGGTGCTCAAGGCCTTCCTGATCCAACGGCGGCAGGGCGGCGGCGACCATTTCATCGGTGTGGAAATCTACGATTCCGGCAGGACCTCGGTGGCCGAGGCCGCCGCCGCCGGCTTCGAGGCGGTGGACAACCTCATAGACCTCTCGCGCCACGTTTTCCCCAAGCCGGGCGATACCTGGTACCTCAAGCACGTGTTGGACCGCGAGCTGTTCATCCAGGTGGTGGCCCCCCTGCCCGGACCCGGTGGCGGCTATTTCGAGGGCGTCTACCACATCTCCAGCGCCCGGATGAAGCAGGCCACCAGCCAGGGCTGGCGTTCCTCCGTCCTGGTGATGCTGGCGGTTCTGGCCACCAGCGGCCTGCTCTATCCCATCATCGCCCGCCTCAACCGCGATCTGCTGGACGGTTCCAAGGCGCTGTTGGTGGCCAACCTTGGCGCAATCGAGATGCTGGGCAGCGCCATCGCCAAGCGCGACAGCGACACCAACAGCCATAATTATCGAGTCACCCTTTACGCGGTGCGACTGGCCGAGGCCGCCGGCCTGCCCACCTCCAGCATCCGCAGCCTGATCAAGGGCGCTTTCCTCCACGACGTAGGAAAGCTTGGTATTCCCGACGCGGTGCTGCTGAAGCCGGGCAAGCTGGATACCGCCGAGTTCGAGGTGATGAAGACCCATGTCCATCACGGTCTCGATGTGGTCCAACGCTTCGCCTGGCTGAATGACGCCGCCGAGGTGGTAGGCTGCCATCATGAGAAATACGACGGTTCCGGCTATTCCGAGGGGCTAGCCGGCGAGGAAATTCCTGTCACCGCACGAATCTTTGCCATCGCCGATGTCTTCGACGCCCTGACATCCAAGCGCCCCTACAAGGAGGCGTTTCCGGTCGCCCGCGCGCTGGAGATTCTGGCCGAAGGCCGGTCACGGCATTTCGACCCCGCCCTGCTGGACCGCTTCATCGACCTGGCCCCCGGCCTCTATCGCGAATTCGGCGGGCGCGAGGATGACAGGCTGGAGCAGGTGCTGCGCCAAATCACCGTCGGCTATTTCAAGGATTTGGTCGGGGCGACCTGAATATGGGCGCCTCAACCCGCGCTAGGCGGCAGACCGAGGCGCCCTCTCCCCCCCGGGAGTTCAGGACGAAAACAATCCTAACTTCACCACCGGAAATGTAAATAGGGTCCTTGCCCGATCCGCGCGGAGCCAGAGCATGGCCGATGGCCTGATGTGCGGCCCCATCATACCAAATCTCATTGATCGGACCCGATCAATGAGGCCCTCAGCGGCGGGCGGGGATCGAAGAAACCCTGGCCTCCCGCGGCATAATCCGCGCGGCGCGTTGCGCCTAACCAAGGCCCGATGAGTTCTGCTCATCGAGCCTTGGTATCATTCCTCCACTCCATAAAATTCGACGATCCGGGCCCAGGCCTCCTCTGCGGTCTCCACGAAGGTGAAGATGCCTTTGTCCTCCAAGGCCACCATGCCTTCATCGACCATGGCGTCGAGATTGATCACCCGTTCCCAGTATTCGCGCCCGAACAGCAGGATGGGAATGGGATCGATCTTGCCGGTCTGGATCAGGGTCGCCGCCTCGAACAACTCATCCAGGGTGCCGAATCCGCCGGGGAATACCACCAGCGCCTTGGACCGGGTGAGGAAGTGCATCTTGCGGATGGCGAAATAGTGGAAGCGGAAGCACAGGTCCGGCGTGATATAGGCGTTAGGCTCCTGCTCCATGGGCAGCACGATGTTGAGTCCGATGGACTTGCCGCCGGCATCGGCTGCGCCGCGGTTGGCGGCCTCCATGATGCCGGGGCCGCCACCAGTCTTGATCACGAAATCACAGAGCTGCTCGCTGGCGCAGGCGGAGGTCACGATCCGGGCGAAGTGGCGGGCCTCGTCGTAATAGCGGCTGTTTGCCACCTGCCGACGAGCCACAGCCAGACGCCGGGCCAGAACGGCATCCTCGGGCTTGTCACGGGCGACCGCCTCGGCCTCGGCCAGCAGCTCGGCCGCCGCTTCAGGCGAGGGGATGCGGGCCGAGCCGAAGACCGCGATGGTGGATTTTATGCCATGTTGCTGTTGCAGCAATTCCGGCTTGAGCAATTCCAGTTGCAGGCGTACCGGACGCAAATCCTGGCGCAGAAGGAAATCGACATCCTCGAAGGCCAGACGATAGGACGGCGAGGCGGTCTGCGCCGAGGGCTTAGGCTCGCCCGCCCGGACCATTTCGCTGCGGGCGGTGGGAAACGGGCCGCGTCTGGGAACTTTACTCATGAGAGACTCCAACCACGTGGACCCACGAGTCTCCGCCCGGCAGCATTACCAGGACGTAAAAGCTTGGAATGCTTTGCTGCCTTCGCTATAGGAAAACAGCATTTTCGCTCGGTGGGACGGTATCATGACCATGAAGCATGTTGGCGATTTCGGTGATTTCTCCCTGTCGGTCCTGGTGACCAGCCCGCCGTGGTACGAAAACTGCTATCTGGTCGAGCATAAGCCGACCCGGTCCCTGGCGGTGGTCGATCCCGGCGGCGACGGCGAACGCATCCTCGAAGCGGTGGAGGCCAGCGGAGCCAAGGCGGAGGTGATCCTGCTGACCCATGGCCATCCCGATCATATCGGTGCCGCCCATCAGTTGGAGGTCGCCCTGGGCATCCCCACCCGCGCCCATGCCGAGGAAGCTGGCGTCATCGCCAATGCCAGTGAACTCAACCGCACCTTCACCGGCCAATCCCAGAAAGGGCCGGGCAGCCTCGAGACCTTCAGCGGCGAGCCCACCGAGACTCTGGGCGGAGCCCCAATCCGGGTGATCCACACCCCAGGCCACACCCCCGGCGGGGTCTGCTTCGATTTCGGGCCCTTCGTCCTGACCGGCGACACTCTGTTCCGCAACGGCGTCGGCCGAACCGACCTGCCCGGCGGCAGCGAGCAGCAGCTCTGGGCCTCCATCAACCGCCTGCTCGGCCTGATCCCCGGCGACGACGTGCTGCTGCTCAGCGGCCACGGCCCGGAATGGACCACGCGAGAGGCCCGGCGCTGGTGGCGGATGGTAGGCTAATTCCTTCTTCCGCGCCTACAGCGCTCGAACCTCCGACAGAAAGCCGTGCACACAGAGCTTCAGATGCTCGGCCTCGCGACCCAGTTCATTCGATGCTCCCGAAACGTCGACGGCGGCATGGCCAGTGCGGTCGGCGGCCTGATGCACATCGGCGACACTGCCGGTCATCTCCATGGTGCCGGCGGCCGCCTGCTCGGCATTGCGGGCAATTTCCAGGGTGGCACCGGCCTGCTGTTCCACCGCGCCGGCGATGGATGACGAGATGGCGCTGATGCGTTCGATGGTGCCCTGAATCACCTGGATGGCCTGGACGGCATGGCTGCTGACCGCCTGCACAGCCTCTACCTGGCGGGTAATGTCCTCGGTGGCCTTGGCGGTCTGGTTGGCCAGATGCTTGACCTCACCCGCCACCACCGCGAAGCCCTTGCCCGCCTCCCCCGCCCGTGCCGCCTCGATGGTGGCGTTAAGGGCCAGCAGGTTGGTCTGCCCGGCGATGTCACTGATCAGATTGACGATATCGCCGATCTTCTGCGCGGCGCTGGTCAGCCCCTGGACGATGGTGTTGGCGCTGCTGGCCTCGGTCACGGCGTGGGCAGCCACTTCCGCCGCCTCGGAGACCTGCCGGGTGATCTCGCCGATAGAGGCCGACAGTTCCTCCGCCGCCGAGGCCACCGCCTGGACATTTCCCGAGGTGCGATCCACCACCTGGGCGACGATACCGGCCTGCCGGGTGGTGTCGCCGGCGGTGGCGGTCATGCCGGAGGAGGTGGCGCGCATCTGCGATGCCGCCGCTTCCAGCCCGGTCAGGATGGTCTCGACGCGGCCGTCAAAGTCACGGGCCAGACGGTGCACCGTTTCCGCCCGCGCGGCGGTGGCGACCTGTTCGGCCTGTTCGGCCTCGGCGAGGTGCCGGACCTTGACCATGGCATCCTTGAACACCGCCACCGCCCGGGCCATGCGCCCCAACTCATCGTGGCGGAGGGTATGGGGAACCTCGGTCTCCATGCGGCCGTCACAGATGGCGCCCATGGCCCGCTCGAGCTCGCCCATGGGGCGGCTGACCGATCCGGCAATCAGGGTGGCGGTCAGAATGGCCAGCAGTTCCACCACCAGCGCAGCCGCCAGACTGGTCCACAAGGCTTGGCGGAAGCCGGCGATGCGCCGCGCCAGCAGGCGGTCCATCTCGCTTTGGCTGGCGATCCAGAACTCCTGGCCTGTCGCCACCGCCGCCCGCTGGAGTTGCTCCAGCCGTGCGGAATCGGGATGGGCGGCACCGGCTGGCGCCTGGGGGGACAGCAGGGCCAGCGCCTCGGCATAGCCGCCGGCGGCAGCTTTAAAGTCTACATACGGCTTTTCCAGCACCGGCTTCATTGAGCCGTCCACATTGCCCTTCAGGGCCGAATCATAGGAACCGCCCGCGTTGTCGATGGCGGCGGTCAGTGCTCCGAGACGGGTGACGAAATCGGCCATCTCGGCCAGTTCCGGCTTGTCCTGGGCGGCAACCGCCTTGGCGGCAACCAGCGCCTTGGCGGAGGAATCGGCGAATTCCGGCAGCTTCACCACCACCAGATCCATGGCGTAGAAGGAATCCAGGTCGGGATCGAGAATCAGGTTGGAGCCATCCCCCACCCGGTTGATCACCGCCCGGACCGCCGCCACCGCCTTATCGCGGCTGTCCACGTCGCCGCCGTTGGGACCCAGCGCCACCATGGATTTGTCCAGGGCATCCATGACCTCGGCCGTACCCATGACGGCCCCAAGATCAGCCTCCACCGCCTTGACGGCAGCATGGGCCTGGGACAGGGCCAAAGCCGGCTTGGTTTCGGTCAGGTCGGTCTCCAAACGGGCCAAAGCCGCGACGTAGCGGCTGCCAAGAAGCTCCTTGGCGGCGAAATCAATGTCCTTGTTGCTCTGGGCGATGAGAAGCCAGGCCAGAAAGGCCACGGGTAGAATGAAAATCCCCGCCAACAAGGCGAGCTTGCGGCTGATGCGAACGTCGTTAAGCATGATGCCCCAATCCCCCGAAGCCGGATGGCTTCATGACTATTTAGCAGGCAGATATTACAATAAGATTAAATATTGTGCATCTACCCCTGAGTATGGGGCGTTTCATTACAGACAGGCGAAATCACCCCAACTGCGATCAGGGCGCGCACAACCAATGAAGAGCGGCGATATTTAGTTAGGGCCTTGCCATGCCCCATGGCCGCAGAGCCACCAGCCGCAGGCCGACGGGAAGGGTGGCGCGGGCAAGATCAAGATCGTTGATCCCGGCGGGGATGCGCAGCGGACCGGCGGCCAGCGGCAGCTCGATCACCCTGCCGCCGACGGCTTCGTCGGCGAAAGACAGCAGGCGGGTCGCCGATAAGGTGGCGCGAAGAGTGTTGGCCCGCTGTGGCTCGTCGGCCACCACCACCACCCGCCGCAAGACCCTCCCCGGCGCGGCATAGCTGATGACGGCGACACCACCGCGGCCGGCATATTCCTCGTCGGCTACCGACAGCGCGGCCATGCGCCGTGCCTCGGGCTCGAAGACAAAGGTCGTCACCGGCAGGTCGGCGTCGAACAGCCAGCCGCCATCCACGAGGGAATAAGCGGTGCGCCGCCCCTTATGCTCGGTCCATAGCATGGAATCGTCACCCAGACTGGCCGAGGCGGCCCGAGCCCGCACGGTATAGAGCGGCGCCTGCCGCAGTTCCGCCGGCGAGCCCATGGGCCAGGCGTCCAGCCGGGCAAGACCATCGCCATCGTCGCCCACCGCGGTCTTGAGCCGCAGCAGGACCCGGCGGGGCCGGGGTTCGCCCACCATGGGAATGGCGGCGATGGTGTAGTTGGTGTTGGTCAGCCGGGTGGTGTAGCGGCCGTGCTCGTCCCTGATCCGGAAACTGGAGCTGTCGGTGAGCAGGGAATCGTCGTGGCCGACGGAACCGATCACCATCATCGCGATCCCCGTCGCCACCAGGATCGGCAAGGTGAACGCCGTCACCAGGACGGCGATAATCACCCCAGCAAAAAACGGCCACGTGCTGCGCATGCCTACTCCCCAAGCGCGGCGGCGACACCGCGAACGCCGCGTCACCTTACGCCGGCCAATGGCGCATCGCAACCCGGGGCGGCGGAGAAGGGATAATTCTCACTCTTAGCCGGCTTCCTGGGAAAGGAAGCGTTGACGCCCCCCCAAACCATCCGCTAGAAACACAGCCAGCCACGGCGGCAAGCAACCGCCTCTGCGGAGGGGTGGGTGAGTGGCTGAAACCAACGGTTTGCTAAACCGTCCTAGGGTGTCAAACCTTAGCGCGGGTTCGAATCCCGCCCCCTCCGCCACCTAGCTTTTTCAAGCACTTACGCGAACCAGCGATCACGGGCCATCACCCGTGATCACTCGTGCGCCCACTTTCCCATGGGACAATAGCGGGACAAGCTCCGGGACTTGGAGCAAACCCATCGTCAATATGGTCGACAAGCGGTCGGCGGCATTAGACCCTATGTTCGCCTCCTGAAAGGTGTGGCGGCCCGTCCCACGGCATGCCCCAATCGAGGGTTGCGCCGGACTGGCCGGCGCCGAGCCTCAGACATGG
>Ga0265313_10001203_pt1 | contig 24706 bp, 16 predicted proteins | sample 4123metaG_FD_203122 | JGI IMG/M metagenome (GOLD analysis project Ga0265313, IMG submission 203122) | Rhizosphere microbial communities from Carex aquatilis grown in University of Washington, Seatle, WA, United States - 4-1-23 metaG | ecosystem: Host-associated > Plants > Roots > Rhizosphere >...
ACTCGTTCCAATTCGAGCTGCACCGCCGAACGCTCGAAAAGCACGACGTCGCTCTGATCTCCATTACGCAAGCCGTGACGGATGATCCGGGCGGGCAAATGTTCCGGCAGCTGTGCTCAATGTTCGATGAGTACCAAAGCCGGGAGAACGCCAAGCATGTTCTCCGCGCCATGAAGGAGAACGCACGGCAGGGGTTCTGGAACGGGGCGCGCCCGCCCTTCGGCTACAAGGCGGTCGTGGTCGAGACACGCGCCGACGCCATCAAGAAGCAGCTCGCCATCGAGCCGGCCGAGGCCGCCGTGGTGGGCATGGTGTTCGACATGTACCGCGGCGGAAACGGCGTGCGTTCGATCGCGCACGAGTTCAACCGCAAGGGCATCGGCCATCGCGGCGGGAAGTTCACCTCGTCCCGCGTGCATGAAATCCTGACCCGGGAAGCCTATGCCGGCCGGCACTTCTTCAATCGCAAGGAATGCCGCACCGGCAAGCGCAAGGAGCGTGGCGAATGGATCGCATTCGAGACGCCGGTCATCATCGAGCCTGAGATATTCAGCACCGTGCAGCGCACGCTCGAATCGCGGCGCTCGGTGCGGGTGCCGCCGCGCGTCGTTAATGGACCGTCATTGCTGACGGGCCTCGCCAAATGCGCGACCTGCGGCGGCGGAATGACGCTGCGCACGGGCAAGGGCGGGCGCTACCGCTACTACTCGTGCCACAACGCCATGAACAAGGGTAAGTCGGCCTGCCGGGGGCGCAATATCCCGATGCCCCTCCTCGACGATCTGGTTATCGGCAATCTCGAACAGCAGATACTCGCGCCCGAACGGCTCGAAGTGCTGCTGTCGGCACTGGTCGCGCGCGCCAGAAACCGGACGCACGACGACGCGGAAAAGGCCCAGCAACTTCGCAAGGCATTGAGCGGGATCGAAGCCAAGATCGAGCGGCTCTACGGCGCCCTGGCCGAAGGCACGGTCAAGGACACCGACCTATTCCGCAAATCACTCTCACGGCTGGAAGCCGAGCGGGACGAGACGCTGCGGCTGATTTCATCACTCAACGAGAAACGGGAGATTCCCAAGCAGCTCCTGAACCCCCAGAACCTTGCCCGGTTCGCGGCGGCGGTCCGCGAGCGCCTCCATGCGGAAGATGCCCGGCTGCGCAAGGGTTACGTCCGCCATTTTGTCGAACGGATCGAAGTAGACGACGGCACGATCACCATGCGCGGCTCGAAAGCGGCGCTGGCGTCCGGGCTGGTGCCCGCCGCCAATGGCGGTAAAGGGCCGGTGCCCAGTTTCGTACCGGAATGGTGGGCCCGGCAGGACTCGAACCTGCGACAACACCGTTATGAGCGGCGCGTTCTGACCAACTGAACTACGGGCCCTAGATCAGAGGACAGAGCACAGAATACAGAGGACGGAAGAGGAAAGCAGCGCCGGTCCGACCCTGCCTTCTGTCCTCCGTCCTCTGTCCTCCGGCTACGTGTCCAGGAAGCTGCGCAGGCGCCGGCTGCGGCTGGGGTGCTTCAGCTTGCGCAGCGCCTTGGCCTCGATCTGGCGTATGCGCTCGCGGGTGACGGAGAACTGCTGGCCGACTTCTTCCAGGGTGTGATCGGTGTTCATGCCGATGCCAAAGCGCATGCGCAGCACCCGCTCCTCGCGCGGCGTCAGGCTCGCCAGCACCCGAGTCGTGGTCTCGCGCAGGTTGGCCTGGATGGCGGCGTCGAGCGGCAGGACCGCGTTCTTGTCCTCGATGAAGTCGCCAAGGTGGCTATCCTCCTCGTCGCCGATGGGCGTCTCGAGGCTGATCGGCTCCTTGGCTATCTTCAGGACCTTGCGCACCTTCTCCAGCGGCATGGCGAGCTTCTCGGCCAGCTCCTCGGGCGTCGGTTCGCGGCCGATCTCGTGCAGCATCTGGCGCGAGGTGCGCACCAGCTTGTTGATCGTCTCGATCATGTGCACCGGGATGCGGATGGTGCGGGCCTGATCGGCGATCGAGCGGGTGATGGCCTGGCGGATCCACCAGGTGGCGTAGGTCGAGAACTTGTAGCCGCGCCGGTACTCGAACTTGTCCACCGCCTTCATCAGGCCGATGTTGCCTTCCTGGATCAGGTCGAGGAACTGCAGGCCGCGGTTGGTGTATTTCTTGGCGATGGAGATGACCAGGCGCAGGTTCGCCTCCACCATCTCCTTCTTGGCCCGGCTCGCCTCGCGCTCGCCCTTCTGGATGATGCCGACGACCCGGCGGAAGTCCGGCACCGGCAGGAGAGCCTGCTCGCCGATGGCGAGGATCTGGCCGCGCAGGTTCTTGGCGTCCTCGCGATGCTTGCCGCTGAAGTCGCGCCAGCCCTTGCCGGTGAGCTTGGCGATATTGCCCATCCAGCGCGGGTTGTGCTCGCTGCCGCTGTAGCGGGCGATGAAGTCCTCGCGCTTGACGCCGGACTTCTGGGCCAGGCGCAGGAGCTGGCCCTCGAGCCCGATGAGGCGCCGGTTCAGATTGTAGACCCGCTCCACCAGCTGCTCGATGCGACCGTTGTTGAGCCGGATCGAGCGCATGTGCTGGCTGAGATCGGCGAGGATTGAAACGATCTTCTTCTCGCTCTGGGGCGTGGGCTTGTTGCCCTCGTTCACCGTCTCCAGGCGCTTGGCCAGCAGCTTGTCCAGCTTCTTGAAATCGCCGGCGATCTTGTCGAGGGTGTCGATGACGCTCGGCAGCAGCTCCTGCTCCATGGCGGCAAGCGACACGTTGGCCTCTTCGTCCGCAGCCTCGGCCTCTGCCTCCGTCGGCACCTCTTCGGCGGCTTCCGGCTCGGCCTCGCTCGCGGCAGGCGCGGGCAGTTCGCCGGCCTCGGCGCTGAGCGCCGCACCGGCCGCCGGGTCCGGCGTGCCGCCATAGGCGGCATCCAGGTCGATGATGTCGCGCAGCAGCATTTCACCCCGGCCGAGCTTCTCGCGCCATTCCATGAGGGCGCGATAGGTGAGCGGGTTCTCGGCGATGCCCCCGATCATCATGTCGCGGCCGGCCTCGATACGCTTGGCGATCGCGATCTCGCCCTCGCGCGACAGCAGCTCGACGCTGCCCATCTCGCGCAGATACATGCGCACCGGGTCGTCGGTGCGGCCGATGTCGGCATCGTCGAGATTGCCGGAGGGACGCTCCTCCGCCTCGGCCTCTTCCTCGGCCGCAGCGGCGGCGGGCTTTTCCGCGGTCGCGGCCGGGCCGTCCTCGGGCTCCTCGCCGTCCACCAGGTTGATGCCCATTTCGTTCAGCATCGCCATGGTGTCCTCGATCTGCTCGGAGGACATCTCGGTCTGGGGAAGGGCGGCGTTCAGCTCGTCATAGGTGATGTAGCCGCGCTCCTTGCCGCGGGCGACCATCTTCTTGACCGCCGCGCTGAAGCCGTCCATCAGCGGGCCATCGGCCGTCTCTTCGCGGGTCTCGCTGGTTTCGCCCTTGGAATTGGCTTTTGCCGCCATGTCGGATCCTGAATTCCTGTCAATTGGGGACGGTCTAACTGTCCCGTTCCGGTCCATCGATGTCACGCCGGCGGCTCTCGCCCCCTAGCGCCAAGTCGCGCGCCGCCTCGAAACGAGTTTGAGCCTCTCCCGTCAGCTGCTCGCCCAGCTGCCGGGCCGCGACCGCGGCTTCCTTGCCACGAGCCTTTTCCTCCAGCAGCCCCAACAGGCTGTCCAGATTCCGGGCCGCCTCATCAACCGAAGCCGAAGGACGGGTGAAGCGGTGCAGCGCTGCCCCCCTGAGCAGGTCGGGCAGCATAGCCGCAAAACCCTCGGCAGTGAGATGGTTTTTCAGGGCCTCGAAGTCAAGGTCGGGATGGCGCGCGGCGTGGTCTATAACGGCCTCAAGAAGCTTGTCAAGTTGAGCGGACCCCAGGCTCAGATGGGCCAAGCTCTCGATCCTCGGGCCAACCAGCCCCGGATGGTTCACCAGTGTGGCCAGCACGAGCTCTCCCTGCTGGCGCAAGGGATCCTGGGCGGGCCGGCGGGCGGCCTCACCCCCGGCGACCGCCTGGTAGGCGGGGCGCCGGAACTTGCCCGGCAAGGGCCCAGCCGGCCGGCCACCGCCAAACAGCCTCTCCAGGCGCTGGTCGAACTCGGCCCGATAGGCGTCCCGGACCGTCCTTTCGGCAATCCGGCCAAGGATTTCGGCCATTTCCTTGCGCAGCCCCGCCCGGCGCTCGGGCGTTTCGAACTGCCTGGCGGCGACGGCGTTTTGCCACACCACTTCGGCGAGAGGCAGGGCCCGGTCGAGGATCTCCCGCATCGCAGCAGAACCCTGGCCCAGGATCAGGCTGTCCGGATCCTCCCCTGCAGGGAGCAGGGCAAAGCGCAGGGACTGGCCGGGCTGCAGCAGGGGCATGGCCCGTTCGGCCGCCCTGGCAGCGGCCCGCCTTCCGGCTTCGTCGCCGTCGAAGCAGAGGATGGGCTCCGGTACCAGGCGCCAGAGCTCGGCCATCTGGTCTTCGGTCAAGGCCGTGCCGAGCGGCGCCACGGATTGGGCGAACCCACCCTGGGCCAGGCCGATCACGTCCATATAGCCCTCGGCGACGATGATCTCACCGCCGTCCCGCGCCGCCCGCTGGGCCTGGGCCAGGCCATAGAGGGAGCGGCCCTTCTTGAACAGCGGCGTCTCGGGCGAATTCAGGTATTTGGGCAGATTGTCGCCAAGGGTCCGGCCCCCGAAGGCGATGACCCGCCCGCGCCGGTCGCCGATGGGAAAGATGACCCGGCCGCGCATGCGATCGAACAGCGCGCCGTCCTCGCCCTTGCCCACCAGCCCTGCCTCGATCGAGAGCTCGAGGGACACGCCGGCCCGCTGCAGTGCGTCGCGCAGCTGGCTGCGCCCTTCGGGCGCATAGCCGAGGCGGAAGCGAGCGATGGTGTCGTCGCGCAAGCCACGGCGATGGAGATAGTCGAGCGCCCCACGGCCGGCCGGCGAGGCCAGCTGCTGCTCATACCAGGCCGCCGCGGTCTCGAGCGCCGAGACCAAGGTGGCCTGTCGCTCGGTCCGAGCCCGCTCTTCTGGTGTGGCCACCGGGATCGGCAAGCCTGCTTCGCGCGCCAGGCGTTCGACCGTCTCCGGGAATCCAAGGCCCTCGCTGCGCATGATGAAGCCGATCACGTCGCCATGGGCGCCGCAGCCGAAACAATGGAAGAAGCCCTTCTCGTCGCTGACGGTGAAGGAAGGCGTCTTCTCGTTGTGGAAGGGACAGAGGCCGAGCTGCTCCCGTCCGCGCTTCTGCAAGCGCACCCGCCGGGCGACGGCGGCCACCAGGGAAACACGCTGGCGCAGCTCGTCGAGGAAGGCAGGCGTGAAGCTCATCGGGCAAGCTCGCTTGAGCGGCAGGCTCGCAAGGACGCGAACCTGTTACATTACTTGGCCAGTCGCTGCTTCACCAGCGCGCCGGCCCTGGCGAAATCGAGCCTTCCGGCAAAGCGTTCCTTCAGCAACGCCATGACCCGGCCCATGTCCTTGAGCGACTGGGCGCCGGTCTCGGCGAGCGCCGCATCGATCGCGGCCGCGCTCTCTTCGCCGTCCAGCTGTTTCGGCATGAAGCGCTCGATGATGGCGATCTCTTCTTCCTCGTGCTGAACAAGATCGGGCCGGTTGCCCTGCTTATAAAGGACGATGCTCTCCTGGCGCTGCTTCACCATCTTGCCCAGCATCTCCACGATCTCGCCTTCGGCGATGCCGCTGGTATTGCCGCCGGGGCGCGCGGCGATGTCGCGATCCTTGAGCTGGGCCAGCACCAGCCGGATGGTCGAGACCGAGCGCAGGTCGCGGGCCTTCATCGCCTCCTTGAGGGCGTCGTTCAATCGCTGTCGCAGCATGGCGCTCCGGGGGATCTGCCGAGATTCGGGTGGAAAGAAGGGAACTTAACCCAAGACGGGTCCTCGGGCAACCTGTCTAGGTCGGGGACAAATACTTGAAATAGCTTGCGAAATGCCACAACCGGGGCGGCTTGACGCCGCGCCCGGCTTGGCGTAATGGACGCCAACCGCCGCTTCTCCGTACATACCCTCGGGTTCCCCGCCAATGAGCGAAACCAGCACTGCGCCCGCCCCTCGGCAAGATGCCAAGGGCGGCACCATTGCCACGGGCCGGCTCGTGCTCGCCAACGGCACCGTGCTCGAAGGCCAGGGCATCGGCGCCACCGGCAGCGCCGTCGGCGAGGTCTGCTTCAACACTTCGATGACCGGCTACCAGGAAATCCTGACCGATCCCAGCTATGCAGGCCAGATCATCACCTTCACCTTCCCGCATATCGGCAATGTCGGCACCAATCTCGAGGACATCGAGACGATGACGCCGGCCGCGCGAGGCCTCATCCTCAGCGCTTCCATCACCGAGCCGTCGAACTGGCGCGCGACCGGACCTCTCGACGCCTGGCTGAAGTCGCGCAATCTGGTGGGGCTTGCCGGTGTCGATACCAGGCGCCTGACGCGGAGCATCCGAGACGGCGGCGCGCCCAGCGGCGTGGTCGCTCATGCGCCCGATGGCCGTTTCGACCTCGCCGCGCTGAAGGCCGAGGCCGCGGCCTGGCCCGGACTCGACGGCATGGATCTGGCGATCGAGGTCAGCTGCCGGCAGAGCTACCGCTGGGACGAGACGCCCTGGCAGCTCGGCCAGGGCTATGGCAAGCAGACTCATCCGCGCTTCCATGTGGTCGCCATCGACTATGGTGCCAAGCGCAACATCCTGCGCTGCCTCGCCCAGATCGGCGCCCGCATCACAGTCGTGCCGGCGACGGCGACCGCCGAGGAGATTCTCGGCCACAAGCCCGACGGCATCTTCCTCGCCAACGGCCCGGGCGATCCGGCGGCAACCGGCGTCTATGCCGTGCCGGTGATCCAAAAGCTTCTGGGGACCGGGATTCCGCTCTTCGGTATCTGCCTCGGTCATCAGCTTCTGGCCTTGGCACTGGGCGCCAAGACCAGGAAGATGCATCTCGGTCACCGCGGCGCCAACCATCCGGTCAAGGACCTCACCACCGGCAAGGTCGAGATCACCAGCCAGAATCACGGCTTCGCCGTGTTGCCCGAGACCCTGCCGCCCGAGGCCGTCGTCACCCATGTCTCGCTTTTCGACGGTACCAACGAGGGATTTGCCGTCGCCGGCAAGCCCGTGTTCTCCGTCCAGTACCACCCCGAGGCCTCCCCCGGCCCGCAAGACAGCCACTACCTGTTCCGGCGCTTCGCCGATCTGATAGATGCGAAGAGATGATTAAAAATTCTCTGATACCCTACTTGCGCGCTGCGATGATCGTGCATCTATGGAACAAGGTCACAGAACATGGGGAAGACCTCGACTTCTCTATTGATGATCTTGCAGATCCATATGAATTATTGCAAAATGGGCTAGTGTCTTTGGATGATATTGAATCAACGATAGATGTTCTGGTAAGAGAGGGGTACATCTCCGAGTTTCGGGACGACATTGCTGAGACGTTCTATATATTTAGTGAAGTTCAGCAGGAAAGAATCTGGCAAGAAATTAAGGACCCAAACTCACTCGCCTTTAGATGTAGAAGATTTGGATCACGGTGGGTTAATTCTGCCTTTCAACGGGCGGCCGCATCTCCACAAGAGAGGACTGCTAGCCAGGGTGACATGGCGGAGCCTTCTATAGGAGGCGACCACCAGGCAACCAATTCCTTGGAGCCTAGCCTTGAGATAGAAGCAATCCCAGCTGCTGATCGAACTGTAGCGCTTGACCACAACAGCCGGGGGTACGCCGACGCGGTGTCAGCCTATGACGCCCTGATTGATCAAGTGCGAGGGGACAATGCGTTTGGAGAACAAGAGCCTGAAGAAAAGGAACAACTCACTAAAGTTCTGATCGCGGGCCGGAGTTTGCTTAATCAGACCAAGGTCAAGGTTTCGACCATAGAGGCGCTAGTTATGCCGCCGCTGCGATACGTAGCGAGAAAATGGGTTGACGCTGCGATTGGCGCGTCAGCGGCAGTCGTGGTCGGTCTGATTGCTAAGCTTTTAGGTCTTTTCTAGTGCCCAAGCGCACTGATATCCGGTCCATCATGATCATCGGCGCCGGGCCGATCGTTATCGGTCAGGCTTGCGAGTTCGATTATTCCGGGGCCCAGGCCTGCAAGGCGCTGAAGCAGGAAGGCTATCGCGTCGTCCTGGTCAATTCCAATCCGGCGACGATCATGACCGATCCCGAATTGGCCGACGCCACCTACATCGAGCCGATCACGCCCGAATTCGTCGCCCGCATCATCGCAGCCGAAAAGCCCGACGCCCTGCTGCCCACCATGGGCGGGCAGACAGCCCTCAACACCGCCATGGCCCTCCACCGGTCGGGCAAGCTCGCCGAATTCGGCGTCGAGATGATCGGCGCCAATGCCCGGGCCATCGAGACCGCCGAGGACCGGGAGCTTTTCCGCCAGGCCATGACCCGCATCGGCCTGGAAAGTCCCAAGGGCAGATTAGTCGCGGGCTACGAGGAGGCGCTGGCTGTTCTGGCCGAGATCGGGTTGCCGGCCGTGATCAGGCCGTCCTACACCCTCGGCGGCACGGGCGGCGGCATCGCCTACAACCGGGACGAATTCGAGCGGATCGTGACGGGGGGCTTGCGCGCCTCGCCGGTCGGCACGGTGCTGATCGAGGAATCGGTGCTGGGCTGGAAGGAATTCGAGATGGAGGTGGTGCGCGACCGAGCCGACAACTGCATCATCGTCTGCTCGATCGAGAACGTCGATCCCATGGGCATCCATACGGGCGACAGCGTCACCGTCGCCCCGGCGCTCACCCTGACCGACAAGGAATACCAGCTGATGCGCAACGCCTCGATCGCGGTATTGCGCGAGATCGGGGTCGACACCGGCGGCTCCAACGTCCAGTTCGCCGTCAATCCCGCCGACGGGCGCCTGGTCATCATCGAGATGAACCCACGGGTGTCGCGCTCCTCGGCGCTCGCCTCCAAGGCAACCGGCTTTCCCATCGCCAAGGTCGCGGCCAAGCTCGCCGTCGGCTATACCCTGGATGAGCTCGCCAACGACATCACTCGGGTGACGCCGGCCTCCTTCGAGCCGACCATCGACTATGTCGTGGTGAAGATGCCCCGCTTCACCTTCGAAAAGTTCCCGGGCGCGGAACCCCTGCTCACCACCTCGATGAAATCCGTGGGCGAAGCCATGGCCATCGGGCGCAGCTTCCCCGAGGCCGTGCAGAAGGCTCTGCGCTCCATGGAGACGGGGCTCTCGGGCTTCGACGACGTGGCGCTGGACGACGTGGCCGCCGCGCGAACCGCTCTCGCCAAGCCGACTCCCGATCGCCTCCTGGTGATCGCCCAGGCCTTCCGTCTTGGCATGGGCGTCGAGGAGGTCGCCGGCCTTTGCCGCTTCGATCCATGGTTCCTGCGCGAGGTCCAAGCGATCGTCGCGGCGGAGAGCGAGGTGAAGGCCAAGGGCCTCCCCGACACGGGCGAGGGCCTGCTGGCGCTGAAGCGCATGGGCTTTTCCGACGCAAGGCTGGCGGCGCTCGCGGGCCTCGGCGAGGCGGATGTCTCTGCACGCCGGCGCGGGCTGGCCTTGCGCCCGGTGTTCAAGCGCATCGACACCTGCGCCGGCGAGTTCGCCTCCGCCACGCCCTACATGTACTCCTGCTACGTCGGCGACCCAGAAGCGCCCGGCGCCTGCGAAGCCGACCCCAGCGACCGGCGCAAGGTCATCATTCTCGGCGGCGGCCCCAACCGCATCGGCCAAGGTATCGAGTTCGACTACTGCTGCGTCCATGCCGCCTATGCGTTGAGCGAAGTCGGCATCGAGACGATCATGATCAACTGCAATCCGGAGACGGTCTCGACCGACTACGACACCTCCGACCGGCTCTATTTCGAACCGTTGACGGCCGAGGATGTGATCGAGATCGCTCGCATCGAGCAGCGTCGCGGCCGTCTGCTTGGCGTCATCGTCCAATTCGGCGGCCAGACGCCTCTGAAGCTTGCCCAAGCCCTCGAGCAGGCCGACATCCCGATCCTCGGCACCTCGCCCGACGCCATCGACCTGGCCGAGGATCGCGAGCGTTTCCAGCAACTGCTCGCCAAGCTCAAGCTTGCCCAGCCGGCCAATGGCGTCGCCCGCAGCGCCGCCGAAGCCCGCGTGGTGGCGAGCCGCATCGGCTATCCGGCGGTGATCCGGCCTTCCTACGTGCTCGGCGGCCGGGCCATGGAAATCGTCCACAACGAGGACGAGCTGATGCGCTACATGGGCCGTGCCGTTCAGGTCTCGGGGCGCAATCCGGTGCTGATCGATTCCTACCTGCAGGACGCCATCGAGGTGGATGTCGACGCGGTAGCCGACCGGACGACCGTCTTCGTCGCCGGCGTCATGGAGCATATCGAGGAAGCGGGCGTCCATTCGGGGGATTCGGCCTGCTCCCTGCCGCCCTACACCTTGCCGGCGGAGATCGTGGCCGAGATCGAACGGCAGACGGCCGCACTCGCCCGCGGGCTTGACGTGGTCGGACTGATGAACGTCCAGTTCGCCGTCAAGGGCAACGACATCTATGTGCTGGAGGTCAATCCCCGGGCGAGCCGGACTGTGCCATTCGTCGCCAAGGCGACCGGCCGCCCGATCGCCAAGATCGCCGCCAGAGTGATGGCAGGGGAGAAGCTGGCCGACTTCCGCCTCACCAGGTCCGCGCACAAGCACACCGCCGTCAAGGAGGCGGTTTTCCCCTTCGCCCGTTTCCCGGGCGTCGACGTGATCCTGGGGCCGGAGATGAAATCGACCGGCGAAGTGATGGGTCTGGATTTCAGCTTCGCGCGCGCCTTCGCCAAGTCGCAGCTCGGCGCCGGCGTCCGCCTGCCCGCTTCGGGCACCGTCTTCGTCTCGGTCAAGGACAAGGACAAACCCTCGATGATCGAGCCGTGCCGGACTCTCGCCCGGCTGGGTTTCCGGCTCATCGCCACGGTCGGGACGGCCCAATTCCTGGGCACCCATGGGATCGAGGTGCAGATGGTGAACAAGGTCTCCGAAGGCCGTCCGCATATCGTCGACATCATGAAGGACGGCGGCGTGCAACTGGTCTTCAACACCACCGAGGGCGCCCAGGCCGTCGCCGACAGCTTCAGCCTCCGGCAGGCCGCGCTGCTGGGGAACATCGCCTATTACACGACCGTGCCGGGGGTCAGGGCGGCGGTGGCGGCGATCGCGGAGCTGGCGACCGGCACGCTTGAAGTCGCCCCGCTGCAAGCTTACCTTTGATCCACTGAACGGACGGCCGGGCCGTGGAACGACGGCCCGGGCGTGTTGGTTTTGCTTTCTCTGCGGCGCCGGCGGCGCCGCGGGACGGAGAATGAAGAGATGCAGAAAGTCCCGATGACGACGGAAGGATTCACCCGTCTGGAAGACGAGCTGCGGCACCTGAAAGGGGTCGAGCGGCCGGCGGTCATTCGCGCCATCGCGGAAGCGCGCGAGCACGGCGACATCTCCGAGAACGCCGAATATCACGCCGCGCGGGAGCGCCAGAGCTTCATCGAGGGCCGGCTGGCAGAGCTCGAGGACAAGATCAGCCGGGCCGAGGTCATCGACGTCAGCAAGCTCTCCGGCCGGCAAGTCAAGTTCGGGGCGACGGTGACGGTGGTCGACGAAGACACCGACGAACGCGCCGCTTATCAGATCGTCGGCCAGGACGAAGCGGACATCAAGACCAAGCGTCTCTCCATCACCTCCCCGCTCGCCCGCGCGCTCATCGGCAAGCAGGTGGGCGACACCGTCGAGGTGACGACACCGGGCGGCGGCAAGTCCTACGAGATCGTCAAGGTCCAGTTCAAGTAAGGCTGGCGGGCGCCGCTACATCTGTGCGGCCAGGGGCTCGACGTCGATGGGAACGCCGGGCTCGACCTTGCTGCTTCGGAAAACCAGCGCCGACTTGACGTGGTTGACGTTGGGCGCCGGCGTCAGGCGCGTGGTGAGGAATCGCTGATAGGCGTCCCAGTCCGTCGCCACCACGCGCAGCAGGAAATCCGCCTCGCCTGTCAGCATGTGGCACTCGCGCACTTCGGGATAAGAGGCCATCAGCGCTTCGAAGGCACGCAGATCGGCGTCGGCCTGGCTCGAGAGACCCACCTGTGCGAAGACGGTGACGGAGAAGCCCAGGGCCGCGCCGTTGACGTCGGCGTGATAGCCCTTGATCAGTCCGGCCTTCTCCAGGGCGCGTACGCGGCGCAGGCAGGGCGGCGCAGAGATTCCTGCCCGGTGCGCCAACTCCACGTTGGTCATCCGCCCGCTGGCCTGCAGGTCGTGCAGGATGCGCCGATCGATGCGATCGAGTTTCACTCGGCGCATGATTCTCCTCCAGAGCCGGGGTGTTCGGCAATTATATTACTCTATTGGGTCGAGCGAAAGACCCCGGGGCAGGTAGACGGATGGAGGGCCAAAGCCGGCTTCACCATGCCCGAGCCCGTCTTGTGCGCCGGAGGAGCCCCCTCTATCTTGCATTTGTTAGCCAAATAAGGGCCTACGCCATGAGCAATACGCATCGCTCAAAGCTCCTGATCATCGGTTCCGGGCCGGCGGGCTACACCGCGGCCATTTATGCCGCCCGGGCCAATCTGCAGCCGATTCTGGTTCAAGGCCTGCAGGCAGGCGGGCAGATGACCACCACGACCGATGTCGAGAACTATCCCGGCTTCGCCGACGTGATCCAGGGGCCCTGGCTGATGGAGCAGATGCAGGCCCAGGCCACCCATGTGGGAACCCGCATCTTCACCGACACGGTGACTTCGATCGATCTGGCGCGGCGGCCTTTCGAGGCCATGGGCGACAGCGGCGATTCCTATGTCGGCGAAGCCCTCGTCATCGCCACCGGCGCACAGGCACGCTGGCTCGGCCTCCCGAGCGAACAGAAGTTCCGGGGCGCTGGCGTGTCGGCCTGCGCCACTTGCGACGGATTCTTTTTCCGTGGCAAGGAGGTGGCCGTCGTGGGCGGCGGTAATACCGCGGTCGAGGAGGCGATCTTCCTCACCCATCACGCGACCAAGGTGACGGTGATCCACCGGCGAGACAGCTTCCGGGCCGAGAAGATCATGCAGGACCGCCTGTTCCGGAATCCGAAAATCGCGGTGGTCTGGGACAGCGTCGTAGAGGAGGTCCACGCCGTCGGGGAACCCGCCGGCGTCAGTGCGCTCACGGTCCGGAATCTCAAGACCGGCAAGCGTTCCGAGCTCAAGGTGGACGGGCTCTTCGTTGCCATCGGCCACGCGCCGGCGACCGAACTCTTCCGCGGCCAGCTGACCCTCGATGCCGAGGGATACATCATCACCCGGCCCGACAGCACGGCGACGGAGATCCCCGGCGTGTTCGCCGCCGGCGACGTCAAGGACAAGATCTTCCGTCAGGCGGTCACTGCCGCCGGCATGGGTTGCATGGCGGCACTGGAAGCCGATCGGTTTCTTGCCGGCGCCGCCGAATCCGAGTCCAGGCCGGAAACCCGCCGGGAAGGAAGCAGCGTCGCGGCCGAGTAATGGACTGGGACAAGCTCAGGATATTCCACGCCGTCGCCGAGGCCGGGAGTTTCACCCATGCGGGCGAATCCTTGAACCTCAGCCAGTCGGCCGTCAGCCGCCAGATCAGCGCGCTCGAGGAAAGCCTCAACGTCTCGCTGTTTCACCGGCACGCGCGCGGCCTGATCTTGACCGAGCAGGGCGAACTCCTCTACCGCACCGCCCATGAAGTCTTCGCCAAGCTCGCCATGGCCGAGGCTCAGCTGTCGGAAAGCAAGGACAGGCCCAAGGGCCAGCTGAAGGTGACGACCACGGTGGCCCTCGGCTCGACCTGGCTCGCACCCAGGATGGGCGAGTTCCTCGAGGTCTACCCCGATGTCACCGTCGATCTTCTGCTCGACGACCGGGAACTCGATCTCAGCATGCGCGAGGCCGACGTCGCCATCCGCATGGCCCCACCCCGCCAGCCGGAACTGATCCAGCGCCATCTGATGACGGTGCATATGCACGTCTATGCCGCGCCCAGCTATATCAAGCGTTACGGCCTGCCCAAATCGCCCGAGGATCTGGAGCAGCACAAGGTGATCGTCTATGGCGAGGAGACCAGGCCGCCCGTTCCGGACGTGAACTGGCTATTGAAGCTGGGCGTAAAGGGTGACGGTTTGCGCCGGCCGAGCCTGACGGTCAACAACGTCTATGCAATCCAGCGGGCGACCCAGGCGGGACTGGGGCTCGCCGCCTTGCCGGAGTTCATGGTCCAGGGAACCTCCAATCTGGTCCGTGTCATGCCGGACATCGAGGGTCCGCGAATCGACGCCTATTTCGTGTATCCCGAAGAACTTCGGAACTCGAAACGGATTCAGGTTTTTCGCGATTTTCTCCTGCGCAAGGTTGCCGAGACGCAAGACTGAGGCTTCTTGGCACTGCCTTTATTTCTGTTTCCTGACAATAAGTTATCGAAAAATTATCGGGCGGTTTGGCAGGGCATGCGTGGCATGCATGGCTCACTTGTGTTTTTGACTCTGGTGGCGGATTAAAATCCGTCTAAATTCCATCCTGTGTTGCTGGGCAACACATGTGACATTTCGGCAACTTCGGTTGCCACGCGAGGTTTGAGCGCGATGCTCAAACAAGGGTCTTCGGATCCTACGTCTCCCAGACGTGAAGCCTCCCTGTTTGACTTGCCGGGCCCTTCGGGGCCCGGCTTTTTCTTTGGGCGGATTCGGCTGAACCAACGGGTCTAGGCTGTCGGCATTCAGACTATGCCGAGCCTCGCAATGCTCCCGGTGACGGGCCTTAGGCGGCCTTCGGCTTTGGCTGCCCCGCGGGCCAGAGCTTCATCACCGACAGAGCGGCGGCCGTCAGGCCGGGCATCAGCCGGGGCCGCAACAGCCGGGAATCGAAGGCGCGCATGCGCCGCTCGTTCTCGCTGAGGCATTCGCCCATCAGGCCGCGGACGCTGAAGCCGTCTTTGAACACATCCGCCTGGGTGGCCGAAAAATTGTGCTCGCCGCCCGGCTTGCCCTTGCGAATCGTCTTCAGATGCCGGCCTACCGCCCGGCCATGGAACCAGGCCGAGGTGAGCCCGCGCAAAACCGGCGCGCCCCGGCCGCGGCGAACTTCGCGCCAGGCCATCCAGTTGACGAAGAAGACGATGTGGCGCGTCTCCTCCAGCATCAGAACATCGAGCACCGAGAACATGGACTCGGGCAGGAAACCGGAGCGCCGGGCGAACTGATAGGCGCCGAAGCCGAAGAAGGCATCGACACATTCGCCATAGCCGAAATCGATGAAGGCGGTCTCGATATCATCGGGGAACTTGGTGAGCGGCTGTTCGCGCGCGGTCAGGCCATAACGCTCGATCAGATGGCCGATGAGGCGTGCGTGCCTGGCCTCCTCGAAACCCTGGAGATCCACCGCCTCGCGCACCATGGGGTCGTCGATGCTGGGGGCGTACGCCGCGATCAGGGCGCCTGCCCGGCGCTCGGCGTAGTACACCTCTTCCCAGAACGGAACGCCGCGGATGCGCGCCAGAGATGCCTCGTCCAGTTCCGGCCAGGGCAGGCGTTCCGGCTCGTACGGGTCGTGGCTCGCCACGAAGTCGCGGCAGAACAGTTCCTTGTGCTCGTCGGAGCCGATTTTCATCGCGTCAATCCTGTGGCTGGGCGGAAGAAATCGCGGGCAGTCTTAGCCCAGCCGGACGGGGTCCGTCGAGCCTGCTATCGCAGTGCGGGAATTCGCCGCTCAGGCATAGAGCCGCTCGTTCTGCAGGTTCTTGTAGATGTCGGCCACGTATTCCCCATAGCCGTTGAACAGCAGGGTCGGCACACGATCGCCGGTGGTTAGCTCCCGTTCCGTCGCCTGGCTCCAGCGCGGATGGGGCACGTCGGGATTAACGTTGGCCCAGAAGCCGTATTCGGAGGCCTGAAGCGCCTGCCAGAAATTGACCGGCTGCTTGTCTGTGAAGGTGAAGCGGACCAGCCCCTTGGCCGACTTGAAGCCATACTTCCACGGCAGGGCGAGGCGCAGAGGGGCGCCGTTCTGCTTGGGCAGGGGCTTGCCATAGGCGCCGGTCACCAGGAAGGCGAGATCGTTGGTCGCCTCCGCCATGGTGACGCCTTCGAGATAGGGCCAGGGATACCAGCTCGCCTTCTGGCCATCGGCGACGTCGGGATTCTCGAAGCTGGTGAACTGCAGGTATTTGGCGCTGCCCAGCGGCTCAGCGAGGGCGACCAGGGATTTGAGGGGGAATCCGGTCCACGGTGCGGCGAAGGACCAGGCCTCGACGCACCGGTGCCGATAAAGCCGCTCCTCCAACGGGATCTTGGCCAGCAGGTCGTCGATGGCGATGGTCAACGGTTTCTGCACCATGCCGTCGATCTGGATCGTCCAGGGCCGGATCGGCAGGGCCTGGGCATCCGAGGCGATATCCTTGCTGGAGCCGAATTCGTAGTAGTTGTTGTAGCTCGTCACCAGCGCCTCGGGCGTGATCCCCCGGTCCAGCTTGTAAGTATCGTTGCGCTTGGCCGGGTAGTATTTGGCCGAGGGATCCGCGTCCTCCGCGTCAGCGGCTTGCGCACCAAGCGCCAGCAGGATCGGGCCGGCCGCAAGCCCGGCGGCAAACCGCCGCCGATCGAGGAAGATGGCCTCCGGGACGGCGGCCGACTCCGGCAGCTCCCAATCGCGCCTTGAACGGATATGCATGAGTTCGCTCCCGACCTATGTGTCAGTTGCTCTATACGAATCCAGCAGCTAGTTGGTTAGCCTGCCGCCGGCAATTCACCAAACGGTGAACGCCCGTCCGTCGCGCTAGCCGGCGGCGGCAGCCACCCGCTGCTCGACGATCTTGTCGGCGAGCCTTCCCGTCAGCTCCTGCAAGTGATCGAAGTTCCAGGAAAATGTGCCCACGCCCAAGGTCAGCGACCTGAGTTCGATGATCAGGTCGTGCAGCTCCGACTGGGGCATGAGGGCCTGGACCTCGTCCCAGCCGGGCCAGCCCTCCTTGGCGGTGAACCCCTGGATATGGCCGCGCCGCCCGCTGATCAGGCCATGGCCACGCGCCGTGAACTCGTTGGGAACGGCGATGACCACGCTATAGATGGGCTCGAGCAAGACGGGATCGCATTTCGGCATGCCTTCGGTCATGGCCATCCTGGCCGCGGTCTTGAACGCCATGTCGGAACTGTCCACCGTGTGGTACTGGCCGTCGGTCAGCGCCACGGAGATATCGACCACGGGAAACCCGAGCGGTCCGCGGCTGAGATAGTCCCGCAAGCCATCCTCCACCGACGGAATGAACTGGCGCGGTATCGAACCGCCGACGATTTCGTCGAGGAAGACGAAACCGCTGCCGCGCGGCAGCGGGCGGATGGTGACGTGAATGTCGGCAAACTGGCCATGGCCGCCGCTCTGGCGCTTGAAGCGGGCATGCTGGTCCACGCTCTTGCGGATGGTTTCCTTGTACTTGACCTGGGGACGGTGGGTCTTGACCGGCAGGCTGTACTTGAGCTTGAGCCGGTCGGCGGCGATCAGGAGATGGATCTCGCCCTGGCCCCAGAGCACCATCTCGTGGGTCTCGGCCTCATGGGTGACGGAAAGGGACGGATCCTCGTCCACCAGCTTGGCCAGAGCCGCCGTCAGCTTCACCTCGTCGTTGCGGTTTTCGACCGCCAGCGCCAGGGAGAACAGAGGCGTAAGCGGCGCCGTCCAGGGCTGGGCGAGGCTGGCCTTGCCCGACGCCGAGAGCAAGCGCCCGGTGCTCACGTCCTCCATGCGCGCAAGCGCCACCACCTCGCCGACGCCGGCACTCGCCAGCTTGGTCATCTCATGGCCCTTGGGCCGGGCCACGCCGCCGACCCTGACGCCGCTAAGCGTCATGCCCTCGGCGATCTTGCCCGAGAGCACCCGGGCAAGAGACAGCTTGCCGCTGTGGGACAGGTGGTAGGTCTTGAACACCTGAGCCACGCTGTCGTTCGCTTCGGCTTTGAGACCAAGGCGCGCCGCCGTCGCGGCCGGCCCCGGCACTTCGTGACGCAGGGCCTTCAGCAATCGCCGCACGCCGTGATCGCGCTCGGCCGCTCCCAGGAAGACGGGAACGATCAGGTCATCCGCCAAGTCCTTGCTCAGCTGTCCATAGATCTCGTCCCTGGACGGCACCGCGTCCTCGAGCAACTGCTCCAGCAGCTTGTCGTCGTAGTCCGCCAGGGATTCGAGCAGCGCGCGGCGGGCCTCCTGCTCACGCGGAGCCGCCTCCTCCGGCATCTTGATCAGGTCGGAAGGCTGGCCCGGCTTGTAGCCATAAGCGCGTTCGCTCACCAGATCGACATAGCCGGTCACCGTCTCCTGGCCCGTCTTGTCGGTGCTGCGCAGGGGCACCTGGCGCAGCACCAAGGGCCGGGTGGAAACGGTCTGAAGCGCCGCCAGCACCTCGCGCACGCGGTAGTCGGCGCTGTCCATCTTGTTGACGAACAGCATGTGAGGAATCTTGCGGTCGTCCAGGAACTTGAACAACGGGGCCAGCATCAGGGCCTTGGCCGTTTCCGCCTCGCAGACGATGACCGCCACGTCCGCGATCTGCAGCGCGTTCTGCGACTCCTGGGCCAGCTCGACGGAACCCGGGCAGTCGAGGAAAGTCCAGCGCTCGCCGAGATATTCGGCCGACGCGGCGCTGACTTCGACGCTCATCTTGCGGGCCCTGGCTTCGGCGGCACTGTCGCCGACCGTATTGCCGTCCTTCACCGTGCCTTTGCGGCCGATGGCGCCGGTGGCGGCGAGCAGGCTTTCGAACAACGTGGTCTTGCCGGTCAGATACGGCCCCACGAGCGCGGCACATCGTGGCGCCGCAGGCGGTCTTTCGGCCATGGCAACCTCCCTCGACCGTAGCCAACGGGGGCGGTTCGCCGCCCTCCGAGCGGTCGAGAGCATGATTTCAAGCCGGACCGGCCGATGGCAAGCGAAAACGCCCGAAGTCCCGGACAATCGAACCGATCGCCCCGGAAGGCGCCTTGACCTACGATGGGCAATTGGGCTTGGCCCGACATCAGGAGCAGCGGAATTGAGGCGGCTCGCCGCCATCTCCCTCATCATCGGCCTGTTCGCCGGCGCCGGAGCGGCCGCGGCGCAGCAGCCGAGCTGGAATGGAACCTGGATCGGCAACTGGCAAGGCGGCGACGGCGCCCAGATCGTGTTCGCCGGCGACGAGCTGATCGCCTTCTACTGGCATGGCGACTATCTCGACGGCGTCCAGGCCAATACGTCTGAGGGCGGCAGGGTGGTCACGATCCTTTGGTCATCGGGCCAGGCAGTCCTGACCCGCGACAGCGAGGCCGCGGCCCGGATCACGGTCCACGAGACGGGAAAGGCCGATCTATCCTTTGCCCTGAAACGCGACAATCAATAGGGCGACTGCCGGCGCGCATTCCCTTTTTCTCTCCTTCGTCATTCCCGCGAAAGCGGGAATCCAGGGCGGCAAGGAGGCTGTCGGCCCACTGGACCCCGCTTGCGCGGGGGTGACGGATTGAAGAGGTCCGCTTAGCGGCTAGACCAGCGCGGCGCAGGCCCGCTTGATGCGCGTGCAGGCCTCGTGCAGCGCTTCGGTCGAGGTCGCGTAGGAGATGCGGAAGAAGGGCGACTGGCCGAAGGCCGCGCCTTGCACCGCGGCGACGCCTTCGGCCTCGAGCAGATAGGTGACGAAGTCGCTGTCGTTGGCGATAGGCTTGCCCTGGGGCGTCTTCTTGCCGATGGCGCCGGCGCAGGAGGGATAGACGTAGAACGCGCCCTCAGGCGTCGAACAGGCGAGACCCGGCGCCTGGTTCAACATGCGCACCACGAGATCGCGCCGCTCGCGGAAGACCTTGTTGTGCTCGGCGATGAAATGCTGCGGGCCGTTCAGCGCCTCGACGGCGGCCGCCTGGCTGATGGAGCTGGGGTTGGTCGTGCTCTGAGACTGAAGCTTGGCCATGGCCTTGATGAGCGGCGAGGGCCCGCCGCCATAGCCGATGCGCCAGCCGGTCATGCAATAGGCCTTGCTGACGCCGTTCACCGTGAGGGTGCGCTCGTAGAGCCGCGGCTCGACTTGGGCAATGGTGGCGAACTCGCGGTCGTCGTAGAGCACATGCTCGTACATGTCGTCGGTCAGCACCCAGACATGGGGATGCTTGAGCAGCACCCCGCCCAGCGCCTTCAGTTCCGCGGCGCTGTAGACCGCGCCCGTCGGGTTGCTGGGGCTGTTGAGGATCAGCCATTTGGTCTTGGGCGTGATCGCCGCCTCGAGATCCTCGGGCCGGAGCCGGAACAGGTTGTTCTGGGAGCAGGGCACGATGACCGGCTTGCCGCCGCACAGCAGCGCGATGTCCGGATAGCTGACCCAATAGGGCGCCGGCACGATCACCTCGTCGCCCTGCTCCACCGTGGCGAGAAGGGCGTTGTAAATGACCTGCTTGCCGCCCGAGCCGACGGTGATCTGGTCCGCCTCGTAGTCCAGGCCGTTCTCGCGCTTGAATTTGCCCGAGATGGCGGCCTTCAGGGCCGGAGTCCCGTCGACCGCGGTGTATTTGGTGTCGCCGCGCCGGATGGCGGCGATGGCCGCGTCCTTGATGTTCTCGGGCGTGTCGAAATCGGGCTCGCCGGCGCCAAGGCCGATCACGTCCCGCCCGGCCGCCTGCAGATCGCGCGCCTTCTGGGTGACGGCAATGGTGGGCGAGGGCTTGATGAGGGAGAGGCGCTGGGCGAGAAAGGTCATGGTCGGCTCCGGGTGCGGCGGACGGGCGGCAAAGTAAAGCCGCACCGCTCTCGGCGCAACCCTCCGGCCGGCTGGCGTCGATAACTCGCGCGGCCTATCGTGAGGCCGATTCCGGCATAAGGACCAGCCTTGCTCGACCACTTGAAGCCCCAGCGCTTCGCCGATGCCTGGCGGCGTTTCGTCGAGACGCCGCTCGATCAGCTGCTCGCCAGGGCCGAGGCCGGAGGCGAGCCGGCGGCGAACGCGTTCGCACTCTTCCGCGACATGCTGGCCCATGTTCCGGCGTATAGCCGGTTCTTGGCCGATCTGGGCATCGATGCAGCCTCCATCCGCGGGCCCGCCGATCTCGCCCGCTTGCCGCTGGCGACCAAGGAGAACTACATCCGGCGCTATCCCCTGGCCGAACTCGTGCGCGGCGGCAGGCTCGAGAGCTGCGACATGCTGGCCCAGAGTTCCGGCTCGACGGGCGAGCCCAGCTTCTGGCCGCGTTTTCCCGCCGACGAGTTCGCGGTCGCCGAGCGCTTCGAACAGGTCTTCCGCGACAGCTTCGCCGCCGACGAGCGGCGCACGCTCGCTATCACCTGCTTTGCGCTCGGCAGCTGGGTCGGCGGGCATTTCACCCTTGCCTGCTGCCGGCATCTGGCGGCCAAGGGCTATCCGATCCTCAACATCGCCCCGGGCATGAACAAGCCCGAGATCTATCGCATCCTGAAGGAACTGGGACCCGGTTTCGACCAGGTCGTGCTGCTGGGCTACCCGCCCTATCTGAAGGACGTGATCGATGGCGGCCCGGCTGCCGGCATTGACTGGTCGCGGCTCAAGGCCAGGCTGGTGCTGGCGGGCGAGCCCTTCAGCGAAGCCTGGCGCGACCTGGTCGGCCAGCGCCTGGGCGGGAGCGATCCCTGCTACGACTTCGCCTCCCTTTACGGCACCGCCGACGGCGGCGTGCTGGCCAACGAAACTCCGCTGTCGATCCGCATCCGCCGTTTTCTCGCCGCAACGCCGACGGCCGCGCGCGAGCTGTTCGGCGAAGCGAGACTGCCGACCCTGGCGCAATACGATCCCTTCCGGCGCTTTTTCGAGGTCAAGGACGGCACGCTGCTGTTCTCGGGCGACAACGGCGTGCCGCTCATGCGCTACCACATTGCCGACAGCGGCGGGCTCATCGGCTACGACGATATGCTGCGGTTCCTCGCCCGTCACGGTTTCGATCCGATGCCCGGCCTGGCGAGCCATGGCTGGCGCGGCGTCAGGCATCTGCCTTTCGTCTACGTGTTCGGCCGGGCCAATTTCGCCGTCTCCTATTTCGGCGCCAATGTCTTTCCCGAAACGGTCGCCGTCGGGCTCGAGCAGCCCGAGGTCGCCCTCTGGACCACGGGGAAATTCGTGCTCCAGGCCATCGAGGGCCTGGACCGGCCGCCGGAACTCTACATCGCCGTCGAATTGGCGCCGGGCACCGCCGCGGACGCCGGCAAGGCGGAGGCGATGGCCGCTTCGGTTCTTGCCCACTTGATGCGACTCAACAGCGAGTTTGCCAACTACACACCGGCCGAGTACCGCCGGCCCAGAGTCGATCTCAAGCCGACCGGGGATCCCGACTGGTTCCCAGCCGGCGTCAAGCACCGCTATTCGAGACGCTGACTGTCGCCCAGGACAAAGAATCCACGAAATCGCCTTAGTTCCGCGCCGCTTTTTGCCATGGCGCCATACATATTTGGGCTCATGCGACAACGCGGTGCGACGCCTATGCAAGCCCTGACCGGCCAAGCCATCGCCCATCCCGAGCGGCTGCTGAGGAATCTGACACAGCCACGGCGAACCCGGCGCCAGCGCGGCTCTTTCGGGCTGGCCCTTGGCTTCGTCGTGGTGGCGGGCCTGCTGGCGCTGGCGGTGCGGTTCCTGCCCTTGTCCCACCCGGCCTTGCCGGCCCTGCCCGCGACCACGGTCGACAATCCGGGCTAAGCACGCCGGACGACCCCGTCCGATATCGGCCAGCCCGACATTGGCCGAAGGTGAATCGCGCACTATATTCCGCGCGTGCTCAGCGAATCCCAGACCCTGACCTCGCTCCCGTTCTTCCGGCGGCCGCCGCGCGCAACGGGAGGGACGCCGTTTCGCATCGTTTCCGACTTCGCGCCAGCCGGCGACCAGCCCCAGGCCATCGCCCAGCTGACTGCCGGAGTCGAGGCCGTGGAGCGCGATCAGGTCCTGCTCGGCGTCACGGGCTCGGGCAAGACCTTCACCATGGCCCACGTCATCCAGAACACCCAACGCCCGGCCCTGATCCTGGCGCCCAACAAGACCCTCGCGGCCCAGCTCTATGGCGAGATGAAGAGCTTCTTCCCCGACAACGCGGTGGAGTATTTCGTCTCCTACTACGACTACTACCAGCCCGAGGCCTATGTGCCCCGGACCGACACCTATATCGAGAAGGAAAGCTCCATCAACGAGCAGATCGACCGGATGCGCCACTCCGCGACCCGGGCGCTGTTCGAGCGGCGCGACGTGGTGATCGTGGCCTCGGTCTCCTGCATCTACGGCATCGGCTCGCCGGAGACGTATTCGACCATGACCGAAACCATTGCGGTCGGGCATCCGGTCGACCGCCAGCAGCTGCTGCGCCGGCTGGTGGAGCTGCACTACAAACGCAACGACGCCAACTTCTACCGCGGCATGTTCCGCCTGCGCGGCGATTCCCTGGAGATCTTCCCGGCCCATATGGAAGACCGGGCCTGGCGCATCTCGCTGTTCGGGGACGAGGTCGAATCGATCTGCGAGTTCGATCCGCTGACCGGCGAGCGGGCGGCCGAACTGAAGGAGATCAAGCTCTACGCCAACAGCCACTACGTGACGCCGAGGCCGACGCTGTCCCAGGCCGTGAAGCAGATCAAGGAGGATCTGACGCTTCGCCTGGCGGAGCTGAATCGGACCGGCAAGCTTCTCGAGGCCCAGCGCCTGGAGCAACGCACGACCTTCGACATCGAGATGATCGAGGCGACGGGCAGCTGCGCGGGGATCGAGAACTATTCGCGCTATCTGACCGGGCGGCGCCCGGGCGAGCCGCCGCCGACCCTGTTCGAATACATTCCCGAGGACGCCATCCTCATCGTCGACGAGTGCCACGTCACCGTGCCGCAGCTGGGCGGCATGTATCGCGGCGACTACGCCCGCAAATCGACCCTGGCCGAGTTTGGCTTTCGCCTGCCCTCCTGCATCGACAACCGCCCGCTCAAGTTCGAGGAATGGGAGCTGATGCGTCCCCAGACGGTCTATGTCTCGGCCACGCCGGGCCCCTGGGAACTCAATCGCACCGGCGGCGTCTTCATCGAACAGGTGATCCGACCGACGGGCCTGACCGACCCCCCTTGCATCATCCGGCCGACCGAGACCCAGGTGGACGACGTGGTGGCCGAGTGCCGCGAATGCGCCAAGAAGGGCCAGCGGGTGCTTATCACCACCCTGACCAAGCGCATGGCCGAAGATCTGACCGAATACATGCATGAATCCGGCGTCAGGGTCCGCTACATCCACTCCGACGTCGAGACGCTGGAGCGAATCGAGATCATCCGCGACCTGCGGCTCGGCGCCTTCGACGTGCTCATCGGCATCAACCTGCTGCGCGAGGGCCTGGACATCCCCGAATGCGCGCTTGTGGCCATCCTGGATGCCGACAAGGAAGGCTACCTGCGCTCCCAGACCTCGCTGGTCCAGACCATCGGCCGGGCCGCGCGCAACATCGACGGCCGGGTCATCCTCTATGCCGATACCATGACCGAATCCCTCAAGAGGGCTCTGGCCGAGACCGATCGGCGACGGGAAAAGCAGACGGCCTACAACACGGCCCACGGCATCACGCCGGAGTCGGTGCGCAAGTCCATCGGCGACATCCTGCAGAGCGTCTATGAGCGCGACCGGGTCACGGTGGACACGGGCGTGGCCGGCGAGGTCCATCGCCTCGGCCATAACCTCCAGGCCACCATCGCC
>Ga0265313_10001204_pt1 | contig 24703 bp, 23 predicted proteins | sample 4123metaG_FD_203122 | JGI IMG/M metagenome (GOLD analysis project Ga0265313, IMG submission 203122) | Rhizosphere microbial communities from Carex aquatilis grown in University of Washington, Seatle, WA, United States - 4-1-23 metaG | ecosystem: Host-associated > Plants > Roots > Rhizosphere >...
GGAATGCGGATGAAGGTGAAGGAAAAGGGTCGATGAACGCGCCATCGTCGACACCGGTTTATCTGACGGCGCCGGACATCACGCAGTTCGGCACAGCGCTCCTGGTTCACGGCGGCGCAAGCGCGATAGATGCACGCATCGTCATGGAGCACCTCGTCACCTCAAGCGCGATGGGGCTCCATTCACACGGCGTGATGCGCATTCCGCAATACCTCGCCGAAATGCGATCCGGCGTTATCAATGCCGTTGCGATGCCGACGGTCAGTACCGTCGCGCCCGCCCGCCTCGCGGTCGACGGCCAGCGCGGTTTCGGTCAGGTCGTGGGCATGCAGATGGTCGATGCGCTCGCTTCGCCGGCCCGGGCCAATGGCATTGCCATGATCAACGGGCGCCACCTCGGCCACACCGGCCGCATCGGCGCTTACCCCGAGGCGCTGGCCAACCTTGGCCTCATCGGCATTGCCGTGTGCAACGGCGCACCATCCGGCCACTGGGTCGCGCCTTTCGGCGGGTCCGACGGGCGCGTGTCGACCAATCCGATCGCATTCGCATGGCCGGTTGATGGCAGCGCGCCGGTCGTCGCCGATTTTTCCACGGCGACAGCGCCGGAGGGTGTGGTTCGCGTCATGCGCGACCGCGGTCTCGAGGCGCCGGGCGGCTACCTTCGCGATGCGGCGGGGCACCTGACCCGCGATCCCAACGTGCTTTACGCCGTCCCCAAGGGAGCTATCCAGCCGATGGGCGGGGACCTCGGCTACCGCGCCACCGCGCTCGCCCTGCTGGTCGAGGTGTTGACCACCATCCTCAACGACGACGCGGTGAATGATAGCACGCGCAAAGGCACCGACATGACGCTTATTGCCATCGCCCCCCAGTCGGGCTTCGGCGGACTCGCTCGCGATCTTTCTTCACACATCCGCGCCTCTCCGCCGCTCGATCCGGCCCGGCCCGTACTCATGCCAGGCGACCGCGAGAACACGGCCGCTGCAGCAATGAAAAAGATTCGGCTCGACGGACCGATCTGGACTGCACTGATCGCTGCCGCCAATGCCGCGAACATCGCGCTGCCGACACCCGTCGCAGGCGAAATCTAAGCCAGCTCGTGAATCCAGGCGCTCGTCGTCAACGCGCAGAAAACTGACAAAAAATCCGGAGGAAATTGACTTGGACAAGCTCATCATCACCGTCACTTGCGACTCGACGATGTCGTACCCGTCAAACCCGAGCAACCCGACACCGCGCGGGTTGGATGCGGTGGCCGCGGAGTACGTGCGCTCAATCAACGCCGGGGCGTCGATCTGCCATCTGCATGGCCCCTACACCGTGGACACCAAGATACAGGCTGACGGTACCAAGCTTTCCGATCTCGACATTCCCGGATGGCGGCGCCTGCGCGATGGCATTCTCAAGGAGCGCGGCAACGCGATCATCCAGTATGGCATCGCCAACGGCCGCTTCCCGCAACGCAAGACTCTGCTCGAGGACCAGCACCCGGACATGGTCTCGACCTGCTTCAACGCGCACGATGAGTGCTTCGACTACGAGCCGGGAAAGGAGCCAGTCGAGCTTTACGCGATCCATGATCGCGAGGAGCTGAAGGAATACTGCGAGCTGACCGGCCGCATCGGCACCAAGCTCGAAGTCGAGGCGTTTCACTACGGTGGTGTCTGGAACGCCATGCGGATGATGGAGAAGGGCCTGCTGAAGGGACCGGTGTGGGTTACCTTTTTCCTGGGATGGAAGGGCGGCTGCTGGACGCCGCCGACCGTGAAGGCGATGAGCTATATGGCGGACCATTGCCCCAAGGACTTTATCTGGAATACCTCCGTCATGGATCCGGCCGAGCACTGGAAGGTACTTAGCACTGCAATCAGTCTTGGCGGTCACGTACGCGTCGGCATGGAGGATAATCCCTTCATCGCCCCGGGCGAATATGCCCGCTCAAACGCCGACCTGGTCGACAAGATCGTACGCATCGCCCGGGACCTCGGCCGCGATATCGCCACGCCCGACGAGGCGCGCAAGATGGCGGCGATCCCCAAGAACGGCATGCACTGAGGGGAGGCATACCGCGCCGGTTCCATGAAGGCAGCGATCCTCAAGGCATTCGGTGCGCCGCTCGGCGTCGAGCGGATGGACGACCCGCTCGCCGGCCCCGGCGAAGCGGTCATTCGCGTCGTGGCGTGCGGCATTGACGGGACCGATCTGAAGCTCCTCGACGGATTCGGCTATGCGCCCGAACTCCCCTTCGTGATGGGCCACGAGCCGGCGGGCGTGGTCGAGTCGGTCGGCCCCGGGGTCAGCGGCTGGAGCCCGGGCGATCGCGTCGTGCCGTACATCTTCCTCGTGCCTGTAGCGAGCCCCTGGTATCGCAGCGAGCGCGAGCAGCTCGCGAGCGATCTTGCCGGCGTCATCGGGGTGAAGGCACATCACGGCGGCTATGCCGAGCGCCTGGTCGTGCCCGCACATCAACTGGTGCGCATTCCCGATGCCGTCTCGCTGCGTGACGCCGCCGTGCACTGCGATGCCGGGCTAACCGCCTATCACGCGGTACGCCGGGGACGGCTTCAGCCCGGCGAAACCGCGTTGATCATCGGCGCCGGCGGGGTTGGTTCGTTTGCCATCCAGTACGCGCGACTGGCGGGCGCCACAGTGCTCGCCGCCGAGCGTACGCCGGCAAAACTGGCATGGGCACAGCAACTTGGTGCGAATGCGGCAGTTGCTGAAGACGTGCCCGATTTCGTCAGGCAGCGTACCGCCGGGCGGGGCGTCGACTGCGTTCTCGACATCGTCGGTACGTCCGCGACCTGGTCAACCGCCCTGGCGTCAGTTGCGGCCGGCGGCCGCATTGTCGTCGTCGGATACACGCCCGACGCGTTCACGCTGAGCGGAAAGTGGCTGGCGCAAAATGAAATCGAGGTGCTTGGCAGCCGCGCGGGCTCGCGGACCGAACTCGAAGAGGCACTCGGTCTCGCCGCCGGCGGCAAGGTGCGCTCGATCATTACCGACAGCATGCCGCTCGATCGCGTGAACGAGGCACTTGCACAACTGCGCGAGGGCAACGTCCTCGGGCGCATGGTGTTGGACGTGACAACGACGGGCGCCCGCTGAGCGGCGGCCGGGCACAGAAGGATTATGGCGTGGACAGGGTTGACGTCGTCTTGAGCAGCCGCGCAGAACTCGCCGAGGGGCCGGTCTGGCATCCCGAAGAACGCGCACTCTACTGGGTGAACATCAAGGCGCGCGAAATCCATCGGTTTGACCCGGCGACCGGCCATGACCAGTTCTGGAAGACGCCTGCGGATGTCGGTTCGATTGGACTGAGAGCTCGCGGCGGCATGGTGGCGGCACTCAAAACCGGGTTCTTCTTCTTCGAGCCGCCCGGCTCCTTTCGTGCCATCGCCGAACCGGAACCTGATCTCCCCGACAACCGCTTCAACGACGGCAAGACCGACCGGCAGGGGCGCTTCTGGGCTGGTTCCCTTTACGATCCGGATGAAAGCCGGCCGACCGGCGGACTGTACCGTCTCGATCGCGATCTGAGCTGCCACCGTCTCGTCGACGGCATCCACGCTTCGAACGGACTGGCCTTCAGCCCCGACAGCCGCACCGTCTACTACGCGGACAGCCGCCGGCGCACGGTGTGGGCGTGGGATTTCGACGCGGCCAGCGGCACGCTCTCGAACCGCAGTGTCTTCATCGAGCTCAAGGGGAGCGAGGGTACCCCCGACGGCGCCGCGGTTGATGACGACGGCTGCTACTGGCTGACGCAGCCGCCGGCGGGACTGATCGTTCGCTACGATCCGAAGGGTCGCATCGACCGCATCGTCCGGATGCCGGTATCCCAGCCAACCTGCGTCGCCTTTGGCGGTCCGCGCATGGACACTCTGTATGTGACCACTGCCACCTACCGAATGCCGGCACAGGCCCTGACGGGCGAGCCGCTCGCCGGCGCCCTGTTCGCATTCAATCCGGGTATCTCCGGACCTCCCGATGCCTACTTCGCCGCCTGACGACACTGTCCCGAAAGGATCATACGCATGACGACCGCTCTCGACCGCCTGCGCCAGCTGCGCTCGCCGATCGTCTACGATGCGATCGAGCGCTTCGGGGTCCGCCCGCGACAGGATGGCTACACTGACGGGACCATCCGCTGCATTCTGCCTTCGCTGGGCGCTTTTGCCGGTTACGCGGTCACCGGGCGAATCATGGCGGAGCAACCGCACGCCCCCGCCGCCGCACGCGTCGCGATGGAGCAGGTCTGGAACTACATAGCGAGCGAGAAGCGCCCTTCAATCATGGTCTGCCAGGACATGGACCAGCCCGCGGCCCGCGGCTGCGCATGGGGCGACGTGTCGGCGTCGATTTTCAGGCGGCTGGGGTGCGACGCGGTTGTCACCAACGGGGCCGTGCGCGACATCCGCCAGGTCGAAGAGATCGGCTTCGGCCTGTTCGCCAGCACGCCCATCGTCGGCCATGCCAACGTGCGCTTCACCGAGATCGGCGCGCCGGTCAAGGTCGGCGGCCTCGTGATCAATCCCGGCGATCTGTTGCATGCCGACGAGCACGGTGTGGTGATCATACCGGCTGCTATCGGCCTTGAAGAACTGCTACGGGTCGCGGACGCGTTTCTGGCGTCGGAGGCGCGGATCATAAGTTATGCACGGACGTCGCCGTCTTTTTCCGTCGAAGGTCTTTGCGCTGAAGTTGATCAGCACGACGGGCGCGAATACCATCTCGGCTCGCGTTAGGTCGCGGTGAGAGGAGCACGCGCCACGCGGCAGGCATTCGCGGCGTGGGGCCTGATCGCCGGCCTGGCGGCTGCCAACCTTACCGCACCGGTACGCCGAAGTGCCGTTGCAGAAGTTGGTCGAGATCCGCTGTCGCAGGTATCGGCTGTTCGCGCCGCTTGCCGCTGGCGACCTCTATCCATCGGTCGTGCGTCAGCGTCACCCGACCGTCCGCTGTGGGGCGGGTGCACACCAGCCCGCGCATGAAGATCGATGCCGGGTCGCTCTGATGGAAAGAGCACATGGCTGCGAAGGCCGCGAGCGGATGGCTTTCCAGCGACAGGCGATAGAGCGGCCGCGGCGCGCCGATATCGCTGAGCCGCTCCAACACGAGAAGCGCATCCTCTTCCGCGCGCAGCCGATAGGTGCCGGATATGTCGGTCGTCTCGTCGGTCGGTAGCCGCAGCGGACGGCGGTTGTTGTCGCCGAATCCGACATCGACGAGGTATTCTCCCTCGGGCAACCTGACCGCCAGCGCCAGGTGGTCGAACGGCGCTCCGAAGCGCGCGTCCGGCTCGGACCAAACACGCGCCTCCAGGCGTCGCACGCCGTACCCCAGCGCGACCAGCAGCGCGCGCAGGGCTTCGTTGAGTTCGAAACGGAACCCGCCCTGGCGCCGCCGGATGATCTTGTCGGCGGCCCGCCTGGCCCCGAGCACGATCGGCTGGCGGCGGAAGACATCGATGTTCTCGAAGGGGATGGCAGCCGTATGCCGCCCCACGAGCGCAACCAGCGTTTCGTATGTTGCGGGCACCCTTCCCGCCATCCCGAGCCGCGCCAGGTAGGCGTCGACCGTCGCCGCGTCGAGCGCTTCGTCGGTCGTCTCCATGCCGCCCTCCGCTACCGGCCGCGAGCCGATTCACGCACCCCCGCGACCAGAGCGCGTCGCGTGGCCGCCCGCGGTCCGAGCCGCGCTGCAAGACGGCGAGCGACGAACTGGATCACGCTGACCGCGGCGACCAGCGACCCATCGGGCATCCCCGATTGTGCGTGACAGCGGATGATGATGTCGCTGCCGACGGGGCTGGCGAGCGACATGTTGGTGAGCGCCACCATGTTCGCCCCCGCCGATAGCACCTGCTCCACGGCGAACTTCGCGTCGGCGGACCGCTGCCCGAGCGATACGTAAAGCAGAGTGTCGCGCGGGCCGACCGAGACCAGCCGGGTAAACAGTGATGTCCGCCCGTCGAAAAGAAGGTCAACGTTGCCGCGCACCGCCAGAAGAGCGTTCTGGATCAGCGGTCCGAGCGGCGCGTCGTCGTCGCACGCCAGAACCCAGATGCGCTCGGCCGCAGCCAGGCGAACGACGGCGGCGCGCAGCGTATCCGAGCTCAGCGCTTCGAGCGTGCGGGCGAGCGCCGTGGTTTCCTCCACCAGAAAGGCCTGTGCCGAGCCGGCCTTGGCCTCGCCGAAGGACGGTGCGTAGCCATTGCCCGGCTGCCGCTCGTTGAGTTCGCGCCTGGCCTGCAGCCGCACGGCCTCGAAGCTCTCGTACCCAAGGGTGCGGAAAAAGCGCACCGTCGTCGATTTCGACGTCCCCGCCTCGCGGGCGAGCTCCGCTGCCGACAGCCCGACGATCTGGTGTTCGTTTTCCAGAATGTATGACGCCAGGGCACGCTCGCTCGGTGTGAGCTTGTCCAGACATTCCTGGATGCGAATCGCCAGCCGGGTGCGCATGCGCGGGTTACTCTTGCTCCTGCCGCTGAAATGTCATTGTTATCGTTGGTGAGCAACGGTCACGGCGCAAGTCCTGTGTCGAATACATCTTTTCAGAGCGATCCTCATGCCAGCGTCTGGGACCGCCTGCGCGAGGTGGCCCGGCCCGATTCGCGCCTGCATTTCGACTTCGCCCACATGCATCCCGATTTCGAAGGTAGCGACGAGGCGGCGAAGCGCCTGCTCGACGAAGGCATTGCCGCCGATCCCGCGCTCGTTTTCGCCGTTCCCGACGGCGCGGTCCAGTCGGCGCGCGAACTTCTGCTGCGCCGCGGCGCGCGCATTCTGCTTTCCACCTACTGCATGCGCCGCGGTTTCCGCCTGCTCGATCCGGGCCGCATCGACGTGGCCGACTACGCGTTTGCGGCTACACTGGATGGCGTCGAGCGTTTCGGCATCGAAGTCACCGTCGCCGAAATGGCGAAGCTCGGCCCCCTCGACCTCGTGCTGACCGGTGCCGCGGCCGTCTCGTCCAACGGCACGCGGGTCGGCAAGAGCTACCAGTACTTCGACATCGAATGGGGCCTGCTCGCCGAGATCGGGTTGGTCAACGACAGGACGCCGGCGGCGGTCATCGTCCACGACGTCCAGTTGATGCCGGGCAAGATCGCCCCGCTTCCGCGCGAAGCCGTGCCCGATTACATCGCTCTGCCGAGCCGCCTTATCCATCTGGAAAGTCGACCAAAACGGCCCCGCGGCATCGATTGGGCGAATATCGATGCGGACGAGCTCGAGCAGATGCCCGCACTCATCGAACTGCAGCGGGCTCGCGGTCTGCGCCGCTAGAGCAATTCCAGGAGAAGTGGATTCCACTTTTCCGTCCGGAATTGCGGAAAGCAAAGGAATCGAGACCAATTCGCGATTCGATGAAATCGTGAATTGATCTGGGGCTGCCCAAAAAACCGTCAATCGATGCACCGTCGGAGCGTGGCCACGCTCTACGTTGCATTGAAACGTTTGGACCAGCAACAAGCATTCTTTGGCCCATTCATTGCATCGATAGGTCCGGCAAGTTTACCTGGAGCGATGCATGCTGAGCAAAACGGACCAGACCCTGCTGCGGGCGGCCTATGACGAGGCCCTTGCGGGCTACAACGAGGGCGGTCTGCCGATCGGCGCCGTGCTCGCGCGCGGCAGCGAGATCATCGGCCGTGGCCATAACCGGCGCGTGCAGCTCGGCAACCCGATCCTGCACGCCGAAATGGATTGCTATCAGTTCGCGGGCCGGCTTGCGCCGTCCATCTACTCCGGTTGCACGCTCTACACGACGCTGTCGCCCTGCTTCATGTGCGGCGGTACGACGGTGCTGTTTGGCGTACCCCGCATGGTCGTGGGTGAAAGCCGCTCGATCGCCGGCGCCGACGACTGGCTCCGCTCGATGGGGATCGAGGTGGTGCTCGCCGATGACCCCGACTGCTACGCCCTGCTCCAGCGCTTTATCGCCGAACATCCCGACGTGTGGGCCGAGGATATCGGCAATGCCGGCATTCACGACACGTATCACAAGCACTAGGACGCCCTGTTGAGTATTCGTCTCCCGCGCCCGGACAATCTCCCTGCAGCATCGCTGGCCGATACCGCCGTGGCGCCTGCCGTGACGAGGTTCGCAGCGTCGATCACGGCCGACAGGCCCTCCACGCCGCATCGCGCTCGCGCGGCCCCCGCGCCAATCCACCGCCGTCCACCCCTCCAGAAGAAGGCCTGACGTCCATGACTCTCCGATTGAACCGCCGCAGTTTCCTGAAAACTTCGCTCGCCGGCGCCGCCGCGCTCTCGCTGCCGGGCGCCTTCTCGTCCCGCGCGTTCGCCGCTTCTCCCCTCAGCATGCAGGCGGCCTGGGTCAACGATTCCGAGTTTATTGGCTACTTCGCAGCCATAGACGAGGGCTACTACAAGGCTGAAGGTCTCGACCTCAACTATCTGAGCGGCGGCCCGGACGTGATCCCGGAAAGCACCCTCCTGTCCGCCAAGGCCGATATTGCCTTGACCGCGATCGAGACGACGGTGCCGGCCATCACTGACCAGGGTGCGAAGTTCAAGATCATCGGCACCGAGTTTCAGAAGGATCCGATCGGCGTCGTCAGTCTTGCATCAAACCCCATCAAGGAGCCGAAAGACCTGATCGGCAAGACCCTCGCCTGCCCGCCGGTGAACCTGACGTCGGTCAAGGCGATGCTTAAGCTGAGCAACGTGCCCGAAGACAAGGTGCGCATCGTTCCCTACGAGTACGATCCGACCCCGCTCATCCAGGGCAACATCGATGCCACGATCGACTTCACCACCGACGTGCCCTTCACCGTGAAGCAGGCGGGCAAGGACGCGTACTCATTCCTCCTCTACGACTATGGCTTCTCGGTATTTGCCGACACCATCGTCGTGACGGAGGACACGCTGAAGACCAAACGCGCCGACCTGGTGAAGTGGCTGCGCGCCAGCCGCAAGGGTTGGGAAAAAGTGTTCTCCGATCCGGCCGCCTATCCGCCCAAGATCGCCAATACCTGGTTCAAAGGCACCGGCCGTTCCATCGCCAACGAGCTGTTTATGACCAACGCCGAAAAGGCAATCATCGAGTCGCCGAAGGGCATTTTCTCGATGAGCGACGAGGACATTCAGAAGAATATCGACGCGCTCGGCCGGGTCGGCATCAAGGCGACGAAGGACATGTTCGATGCCTCGTTGCTGGCCGAAATCTGATGAACGCTGAGGCCATGCCGTCGCAACTGAAAAGCGGCGCGTCGCATGAACGCGACGTGCTCGTCGACAGCGTTGGCCGCCGCTTCACCGCACCCGGCAAAATCTTCACCGCGCTCGAGAATGTTTCTCTCACCGTCGAGCGCGGTGAATTCGTCGCCCTGATCGGGCCCTCGGGTTGCGGCAAGTCGACCCTCTTGCGCCTGATTGCCGGGCTCGACGAACCCGACGATGGCGTCATTCGAATCCGCGGCGCTTTGCCCGAGCAGTTCCGCAATCGCGGCGAACTGGGCATCGCCTTTCAGGATCCCGCACTGCTGCCGTGGCGCTCCGTCCGCCGCAACATATCGCTCCCGCTCGAGGTCCTCGGCCGCCGCCTCTCAGAATACAAGGATCGCATCCAGCAGCTGATCGAACTGGTCGGCCTCGAGGGCTTCGAGGACTCCACGCCCGGCCAGCTTTCCGGCGGCATGCGCCAGCGCGCGGCAATCGCCCGCGCCCTTGTCACCAATCCTTCGCTGTTGCTGCTCGACGAGCCGTTCGGAGCGCTCGACCAGATCCTGCGACGCACCATGAACCTCGAGCTGCAGGACATCTGGATGCGCCAGCGCACCACCACGGTGCTCGTCACCCATGGCATCGACGAGGCCGTTTTTCTCGCCGATCGGGTGGTGGTCATGCAATCCGGACCCGGGCGGATTGTCGAGAAAATTCCCGTCCCCTTCGCCCGGCCGCGCGATCCGGGCCTGTTCCGCGATGAAGAGTTCCATCGCCTTTGTGACCGGTTGTCCACCCTGCTGCATGCCGGGGACAGCCACCGATGAACCGTCCCCTGCGATCGCTCGTCGTCACCATCACCGTCTTCGCGCTGTGGGAGTTGGTCGGACGGCTGCACCTCATTGCCGGCCGCGCCTTCCCGCCGCCCAGCGCCATCGTGGCCGACTGGGTGCAGAATGCCGACGTCTACGCGGTCCACATCGCGGCCACGCTGCGCTCAGCCTCGATCGGGTTCATCATCGGCACCACCATCGCCATCCTCGCGGCGGTGGTTTTTGTGCAGGTTCCGCTGATCGAGCGCATCTCGCGCGGCATCAGCATCACCTTGTTTGCTGTGCCACCGATCACCATCGGTCCCATTCTGGTGATCTGCTTCAGCGGCGCCGTTCCGCAGATCATCCTGGCCGCGATCACGGTCTATTTTCCGACCATGATCGCTAGTCTGGTCGGTCTTCGCGAGATCGATCCGCGCCCCATCGACGTGATCCGCACCTATGGCGGCGGCAGCTATTCGGTCTTGCGTTTCGTTCGCCTGAGGGCGGCGCTCCCCGGCATCTTCGCGGGGCTGCGTGTCGCCGCGCCGGCAGCCATGCTGGGCGCCATTCTCGGCGAGTTCGGCGCCGGCACGCGCTGGGGGCTCGGTAGCTTCCTTCTCGGTTCACTCGGCCAGGCCAATCCGGGACGCATCTGGGGTATCGGCCTGGCGGCCACCGCAATTGCCGCCATCGGTTACGTCGGCTTCGGTATCGCGGGCCGGGCGGTTCTCGGCCGCACGACCCAGGTAACCGTGGCCGCCAACAGCGCACCCGATCGCCTTGGCGCCGGCCCCGGCGCCAATGTTGCGCAGCGCATCGTCATTTCGCTGGCAGCGCTTGTTGCGCCTTTCATCGTGTGGTGGGCTGTCCTCGCCGCCCTCGAACTCAGCCCGATCATCGCGCGCAATCCCGCCGCGACGTTCGACTACCTCCTCTTCGCTGAACACTCCGCCATCGCGCGCGCCAAGCTCGCCGCGGCGTTCTCAACCACCCTGCCGGCGGCGGGTCTCGGCATGATTCTGGGTCTCGCCGCCGCCTTCATGCTCGCTGCATTGTCGGTTTTGCGGCCGGCCGTCGCGCGAGCCTTGATGCCACCGTCACTGGTCCTGCAGACCATGCCGCTGGTCGCGCTGACACCGATCATTGTCCTGATCTTCGGTCGCGACCTTGCGGCGACACTTGCGGTCACGATCTCGGTCGTATTCTTTCCGGCCTTCGTCACGCTGGCGCAGGGATTGGCGACGGTACCCGGCGCCGCGCTCGACCTCGTCCGCGCCTACGGCGATCGGCCGATCCGTTCGCTCTTTCTCGTCTCCATCCCCTATTCGTTTCCCTATCTTTTTGCAGCCGCACGGCTGGTGGCACCACGCGCCCTGCTGGGCTCCATGATCGCGGAATGGCTCGCCACCGGCACCGGTGTCGGCCAGCTTCTCAACGCCTCTCGCGGCCAGCTCGACTACGGCATGATCTGGGCGACGGCGATGGCCAGCGTGATCGTCGCGGTCATTGCCTATCAGTCCGTGACTCTCGTCGAACGCTTCATCATCCGCACCTAGGAGTCAGCCCTTGTTGATGCATCGATTGCTCGTCGATGGCGCCGAACGACATCCCGACAAGATCGCCTTTCGCTGGGTCGATCGCGACCGGACGCTGACCTACGCCGATGCCGTGAGCGCGATGGACCGGCTGGCCGGCGGCCTCGCCGACCTCGGCGTCGGCAAGGGCGATCGTGTATCGATTGTCGCCCACAACGGCATGGACTACCTGGTGTCGATGCTGGCCGCCTGGCGGCTCGGCGCGATCTCGGCGCTGGTCAACGTCAAGTTCGCCAAAGAGCTCGACTACTACTTCGCCGACCACACGCCTCGGGTCGTCATCTATACCCACGACATCGAGACCGAGGTAAAGGCCGGCGCCCGCGCGGCCGGTTGCGTCGAACACCTGATCTGCATGGATGGCCCGCAGGAGGGCGCGCTGGCCCTCGCTGCCCTTATGGATGCCGGGCAGACACCACCGCCCGATCCGCTCGACGAAGATGCCGTCGCCCATCTCGCCTATACCTCGGGCACGACCGGCAAGCCGAAAGGCGCCTGCCTCGCCCACGAACCGACCGTGCGCGCCGCGCGCTGCATCGGCGAACGCTTGCAGATCACCGCCAGCGACGTCACGTTCGGTCCAACGGCCTTGTCGAGCTCGTACCAGCTGGTCGCCAACCTGCTGCCGCCGCTCGCTGCCGGGGCCACGATCAATGTCATGGGGCGGTGGACGGCGGAAACGGGCTTCGCTGCGCTCGACAAAGCCGGCGCCACGATGTTCGTCGGCAACCCGACGCTGCTGGCCGAACTGTTGCAGCAGGCCCGCGCCGCCGGGCGCATGGCCGGGCGGTTGCGTTTCGGTCTTTCCGGCGGCGGGCCGGTGCCGCTGGCGCTGAAGCGCGCCTGGCGCGACGAACTGAAGATCCCGCTGGTGGAAAGCTATGGCCAGAGCGAGCTCGGCGGCTTCGTCGGCCTCGGCTATCCGAGACTTGAACCCGACGACCGCATCGCCGCCGTCGGCCCGCCCTTGCCGGACAAGGAAGTGCGCATTTTCGACGCCATCGATCAACGACTGGCGCCAGGCGCGATCGGCGAAATCTGCATTCGCGGCGGCTTCATGAAAGGCTACTGGGGTCGCGCCGAGGCGACAGCCAAGGCGCTTCGCGGCGGCTGGCTGCACACGGGCGATGCCGGTCTCGTCGGCAAGGACGGTTACGTCACCATGCGCGGTCGCTTTTCGGAGCTGCTCGTCGTCGGTGGCGAAACCTGGTATCCGCGCGACATCGAAGATGCCCTCTGCGACGAGCCTGGCATTCTCGAGGCAGCCGTCGTCGGTGTGGGCGGTCGCGCCGTTGCCTGCTGCCGCGTCAGCACCGGCACGGCGCTTGCTGCCGCAGCCATTCGCCAGCGCGTTGCCGCGCGCGTGCCCTATGATCTTGCCAGGCTCGAGATTCGCGCCGTCGACGCCTTTCCCATGACGCCGACCGGCAAGATCGCCAAGGCCGAACTGGCGTCGACCCTGGCCACCGCATGACGACCCTCCGCGACATCGCGCACATGACCTGGCAGGAGGTCGACGCGCTCGACAAGACCGCCGGCGCCGTCGTGCTTCCCCTCGGCTCCATCGAGCAGCACGGTCCCCATCTGTCGGTGGATTGCGACCTTCACTTCTCGGAACGCTTTCTCGACATGGCGCTTGAACAGCTGCCGGAAGGGATTTCCCTCTGGCGGCTGCCGATGATCCCGATCACCAAGAGCAACGAGCATCAGGGTTTCGCCGGCACCTTCTGGCTTTCCGCCGGAACTCTGCTGTCGCTCCTCGATGACATCGCGGATGGCGTGGTGCGCTCCGGCTTCCGCCGTCTCGTCCTGTGGAACTGCCATGGCGGGAACCGCTCGCTCCTCGACGTTGCCGCGCGCGACATCCGCGCCCGCACCGGCCTGATGGTATTCACCGTCTTTCCGCCGGCCGTGGCAGCCGATCCGATCTCGGTTACCGATGACGAGGCGCGCTATGGCATCCACGCCGGCGACTGGGAGACGAGCGTCATGCTGGCGCTCTCGCCGGAGCGTGTCCGGCTGGAGCGGCGTGACAGCGCCCTTCCGCTCTTTGCCGGCCGCTCGCTCGGTCTGGAATTCACCGGCGCCAATGTCGCGTGGATCACTTCCGATTTCATGACAAGCGGCACCTGGGGCGATGCCACGGTCGCCACCGCCCGGCACGGCCGTGCGCGGCTCGAGGCGATTATGGCGCCGCTGATCGCCATTCTCACCGAAATCAGCACGTTCGAGATGCCAGCCGGAGACGCCAGATGAGCAGCGCAGCAATTGTCCGCGAGAAGGTCTGGGACAAACTGCGCGCGGTAGCTCGCCCCGATTCGCGCTTCGGGCTGAACTTCGCCGAAGTGATCCCCGATTTCGAAGGCAGCGACGTTGCAGCCGCGGCATTTGTCGCGACCGATCTCTACCGGTCCGCCCGCTACGCCTTCGTCACGCCCGACAACGGCCTCGCCGGTCTGCGTGCCCGCATGCTCGAGGACGGCAAGACACTGGTCGTTTCAACCTATGGCATCTACCGCGGCTTCTTTCTGCTCGAACCCGCCCGCGTTCCGAAAGGCCATGAACTGTACGCCGGCTGGCTCGACGGGCTCGAATACTTCGGCCGGCCGATGTCCCTCGCCGAGATCGTGGGTCGCGGCCCCTTCGATTTCATGGCGACGGGTGCCTCGGCGGTGTCGCTTGACGGCCTGCGTTTCGGCAAGGGACATGGCTTCTTCGATCTGGAATGGGGCATGTTCACCGAACTTGGCCTCGCGGGCGAGGAAACCGAGGTGGTCGCCTTTGTCCACGATGTTCAGGTAATCGAGGAACCGATGACGCCCGGTCCGACGGATATCTCGGTCGACACGATCTTTACGCCCACGCGGACAATCCCGGTCACGCGCGGCCGCCGCCCTTCCGGCGTCAAATGGGACTTGCTGAGCGCCGCACAGATCGCCGCCACCCCACCGCTCCGGGAACTGCAGGCGATGAGGCAAGCCTGACGCCGCTGTCTCCGCCGGTCAGGCGTCGCGGATCAGTGCCAGCACGCGGGAAGGCGTGTAGGGACCGTCGTCGTCGAGCTCCACGCCAAACTCGCGCAATGCATCCTCGATGGCGCTGACCATTGCCGCCGGCGTACCGGTGAACCCCCCCTCGCCGGCGCCTTTCAGCCCGAGCGGATTGATCGGCGACGGCGTTTCGATGTGGCGCAGATGAAAGCGCGGCACATCCGCCGCCACCGGCAAAGGATAGTCCATCAAACCGCGCGTCAGCGGCCTTCCGTCCTCGGTGTAGGGCAAATTCTCGTTGAGCACCGACCCGATCCCCTGCATGACGCCACCGATAATCTGCCCGTCGACACCACGCGGATTGAGGATCACGCCACAGTCGTGTGCGACCGCATAGTCAAGGACGCGGATCATTCCCGTCGCCACGTCCACCGCGACCACGGCCGCGTGAACGGCACTCGCCGAGTTCGACCCTGAAACCGCAAAAGTGCCAGTCACCGCAAGCCGCTCCACAGCGCCGGGCGAAGCGCGGGCGAGGAGTTCGTCTAGCCGCATCGGTTCGTTGCGGCCGACAAGCCCGATGACGCCGCCGTCGCCCCAGTCGAGAGACGCTGCCGGCAAGCCCGCAACCTCGGCCGCAAGGCCGATTGCCGCGCCCTTGAGATGCTCCGCCGCCGCCGCCACTGCCGCGCCGCAGATTGCCGCGCCGCGGCTGCCATGAGCACCGCCGCCGGAGGGCAGGTTCTTGTTGTCTCCGAACCGAACCACGATGTCCTCGACGTCGATACCGAGCGACGCGGACAGGACCTGGGCGAGCGCGCTCTCGGCGCCCTGCCCCATCTCCACCGGAGCCGAGTGGATGGTAACCCGCCCGTTTTGCCCGACGTCGAGCGCCACCGTTTCATCAGGGCCGCCCGCGGTCAGTTCCACCATGATCGACACGCCAAGGCCAAGACGCTCGGTTTTGTGTTCGTGCCGGTGAGCAGTTCGCCGTACTTCGAACCCTTCCGCCCCGATTGCGGCAAGCGCTTCGTCGAGGCAGCGTTCGTAGTCACCGCTGTCGTAGACGATGGAACCCCGCCCGCCCGGGTCCGGCGTCCCGCGGGGATAGGGAAAAGCGTCGCGCGGGATGAGGTTGCGCCGCCGGATTTCGACGCGATCGATCCCGAGCGTCCGCGCCACCTTGTCCATCATCCGTTCCATGGCGAAAACCGCCTGCGGGTGGCCGGCCCCGCGATAGACGTTGAGTGGAGTCTTGTTGGTAAGCACTGACGCGGTGCGCGTGGAAAGATGCGGGATGCGATAGGGGCCGCGGATCATTGCGCCGAGCATCACCGTGGGAGAATTGCCGACGTAGCCAAGACCCGCACCGATGTCTGAGCGGCCATCGACGTCAAGCGCAGTAACCTCGCCGTCTCGCGTCAGCGCAATGCGCACATGAGCGCGACCCTGGCGCGCATGCGAGGAGGCGATGAAATGTTCCTGGCGGGTCTCCTCCCACCGGACTGTAAGTCCGAGCCTGAGGGCCGCCGTCGCGACCAGCACCTCCTCGGGATAGAAGGCCTCCTTGAGGCCGAACCCGCCGCCGAGCCGAAGCGGCTCATAGACCACCTGTTCGGGAGCAAGGCAGAGCAGCTTCGCAAGATGATCGCGCGCTGCCACCGCGATCTGGGTTGTCGCCCGCACTATCAGCCGCGGCGGATTGCCCTCGACGCACGCTTCGACACCGCGCGGCTCCAGCGAGCAGGCAGAGACGCGGTGAAAGTTGAAACTGCCCGCCAGAACATGGTCGGCCGCCGCGAATGCCCGATCAGCATCGCCTGCGGCCGGACGAAGAACATGGACTTCTGCCCCTGCCTCGACTGAAAGGATCGGCGCGCGTGGCACGATGGTAACCCGGAGAGCGGCAAGGCCATTCAGAGCCGCTTCCCGCGTCGCCGCAACCACCGCCGCGATCGGCTCCCCGACATAACGAACCTCGCGCTCGGCTAAGACCGTCTGGAAGGTCGAGCTCGGGGAAGCGCTCACATCGACGCACGGCAGCGGTCCGTTGCCGACAAGATCCTGCGCGGTCAGCACCATCAGGACGCCCGCAACTTCGCGGGCAGAGGCCACATCCAGCGCCTCGATGATCCCGCTGGCATGACCGGAGCGCAGGATGAGCATCGCCGCCTCGGCCCGCGACCGGCTCGCTGCAAAGAACCGCACGTCTCCCTTGAGAAGCGGCACGTCCTCCCGACGGGGCATATCTTCCCCCACCCGCCACGCCCGGCTCATGGTTCCCCTCCGCGCCGTTCGTGGAGAAGATCCTCGATCGCATCCATGACGCCGGCCGAAGCGAGGCACCGGCACAGATGACCGACGAGGTGCATCGCGATCTCGCTGCCTTCGGCCCGTTCGCGCCCGCGCAGGAAACACGCCGTGCCGACCAGAAGACCGGAAAGGCACCAGCCGCACTGGAAGGCCTGCCTCTCGCGCAGATGCCGCTGCAGCGGCGTCAACCTGTCAGCACCGTCCGCGGCGCCTTCAAGCCTGGCGAGACTCTTTACGGTATCGACCCGGCAGCCGTCGGCCTGTGGAGTAAGGATGAGGCAGGCGCGCACCGGCTTGTCGTCGAGCGCAACCGTGCAGGCGCCACACACACCCTCGGCGCAGCCGATGCGCAGATCGAGGCTCTCCGCCAGCGTAGTGCGCGCGTCACTGGTGAGCGTCCTCGGCTCTCCGTCGACGGTGAGCGCGACGATCGCCGGACCGTCGACGAACTCGGTCGCCGATGACTCCGATCCACGACTGCTGCTCGAATTTACGGCAAACGGTTCCGCCGCTGCACCAGCTCCCGAAGCCGTCGCGGACGTGCCATGAACCGGCCCTTCTACTCCGGTCCAAAGGCGTTCGACCGCCCGTCGGACGACTTCCGGTGCAACCTCGCGACGATAGCGCGCGGTGGCATGCAGGTCCTCCCGCGGGATGCGGCCCGCGAGATCGATATCGAGCGCAGCCCGCAGGCTGGCATCGTCGAGCGCCCCGCGGGCTACGCTCTCCGCGAGCGCGGACGCGACCAGCGGAGCATCGGTGAGGTTGGTAAGAACCACGGACCAGCGCCCGTCCGGTTCCGTCATCACGCCGGCACCGACGAGCCCGAGGTGACCGAAGCGTCGCTGCACCTCGAAGAATCCGGCGCGGGTTCCCCTGACAGCGAGCGGCAGCCGGACGGCGGTCACGAACGCCCCATCAGGCACACTGCCGGGAGAAACTTCTGCAGGAGCATCGCCGCTCGCTCCGGCCAGCACCAGCGATGCGCCTTGCAGGACGAGAGCCGCGACGGCCTCCGCTCCGGGCGGCGCCGCGACAGCGTTACCGACCAGCGTACCCCGCTGGCGAACGCCCGGATTGGCGACCCAGGCGAGCGCAGCGGCAAGCAGCGGCGCATGAGCGCGCACGAGCGGGTCAGTCCGGACGCGTTCCAGCCGAACGAGCGCGCCGATCTCCAGTTGCCCGCCGCGAAGCGCAATGTGGTCGAGCCCTTCCAGGCGATTGATGTCGATAAGGACCTCGGGCCGGACGTCGCCGCGGTTCACCAGCGGCATCAATGACTGGCCGCCGGCCAGAATTCGCCCACCCTTCAGGGTCAGCTCGCGGGTCGCGTCGATCGACCGGGGACGGAAGTAGGCAAGGGCCACCGCGAAACTCAGGGCGCGTCAGCTGTCCGTATAGACATCAGGACCCACGTTGCAACGACTGTGCCACATAACGACAGATGACGGTCCAAACGTTTCACCTACATCATACGGGATTCGCTCATGATTTCAGCAAATCCTGCGCAGCCCTTCATCGCGCTCGTGCGAAGTGGGCCAGGCCCGGCGGCGCTCGGCGCATCCTCTGCCCAGCTTTTGGTCTTGTCCGAAAAAGGCCAGCCATATTAGCTTCCCATCGTGGCAGGCAGACTGCCGTCGTCGCGGCATCAATGGCCAGACGAACGTAGCGACCCCGTGGCGTCTCGCCATGTCCCCGCTGCCAAACTCCTCAGGCAACGAAAGCGGGTCTCAATGAACCAAATCGTACAAAGCGAACAGGCAGCCGACGACGAGCTGGGCCTTCCTGTTTTTGATCTCGCCGTTTGGAGACTGGCCAAGGGCGAGGCGAAACGCGCCCACGCGCATCGCTTCATCAAGCTCTGCCAGCGCCACGGTTTTCTGTACATAATTGGGCATGGCGTACCGGACGTTCTGATCTCCGGCCTTTTCGAAATGTCGAAGCGCTTCTTCAATCAGGACATGGCGGAGAAGCAGCGGATCAGTTTTCTGCAGACCGGCGGTAACGGCGGCTACATTCCACCGAAGTCCGAGGTCACCGATCAGACCACCAAAGGCGATCTCAAGGAATCCTTCGCCGCTGGCCATCGCATCCCCGATGTAAACCCGGCGCTGGCTATCGCCGAGAAGCTCACCACGCCCAATCAGTGGCCGCAGAAGGTGCCGGGCTTCCGGCCGATGGTGGAAGGCACGATCGACACGTTTCGCGGCGTGGCGAGAGAGCTTCTGGCTGTTACCGCGGAGGGCCTGGGCGGCCCCGCCGATTTCTTCGACGACAAGGTAAGCCGCCCGATCGCCACGCTCAGATTGAACCGCTACCCGACGCAGGACCCGAGCGACGATACCGGTGTCGGCATTGGCCTCCACACTGATTCCGAATGCATGTCGCTTCTGGTCCAGGATGACGTAGGCGGATTGCAGGTCGTCTCGCCCGGCGGCCTGTGGCGCGATGCGACGCCCCTCCCCGGCGCCCTGCTCTTCATCATCGGCGAGCAGCTCACGCGCTGGACGAACGGTATGCTGAAGCCCACGCCCCATCGTGTGATCAACAAGGCCGGTCGCGAGCGCTACTCCGGTAACCTGTTCTTCACGACAGACGTCGATGCCCCCGTGGGTGTCATCGGCGGCATTCTGAAGCCGGGCGAGAAACCGCGCTATCCGGCGGAACTGGTCGGCGACTATGTCGGCCGGCGTATCAAGGAAGTGCAGGTGCGCGATACCGTCGCCGCCTGAGCACTCCACGGGCCAATGAAAAGAGCCGGATGCCGAATTCGTCATGGAGCGGCATCCGGCCGATTCCGATGAGCGAACCATACCCGCGCGATCTTGTCGGCTACGCCGGCTCCCCACCGAAGGCGAATTGGCCCGGCGGCGCCTATATCGCCATCCAGTTTCTGCTGAACTACGAGGAAGGCGGCGAAAGCAGTATCCTTCACGGCGACGCGAATGCCGAGTCGTCCACCTCTGACCTCATCGGCATTCCAACCATCGCCGGCGCGCGGGGCATGGAAATCGAGAGCCTCTACGAATACGGCGCGCGGGCGGGCTTCTGGCGCCTTCGCGACCTGTTCGTCAGCCGCGGCGTGCCGATGACGGTCTTCGGCGTCGCCATGGCCATGGAGCGCAACCCCGCGGCAGTCGAAGCGATGATGAAAGCCGGGTGGGAAGTCGCCAGCCACGGCTACCGCTGGATCAACTACCAGCACGTCCCCGAGGAAGCCGAAAAGGAACACATCGCCCGCGCCATCGGCATTCATACGCGTCTCACCGGGTCGCGGCCGCTCGGCTGGTACCAGGGCCGCACCAGCCCCAACACCGCCCGGCTTGTGGCCGAGGAGGGCGGCTTTCTTTACAGCGCCGACAGCTACGCCGACGACCTCCCCCACTATGATACCCGGTTCGGCAGGCCGCAGCTCATCGTGCCCTACACGCTCGATGCCAACGACATGAAGTTTGTCGCGCCGAATGGCTTCACGAACGGCGGGCAATTCTTTGACTATCTGAAAGACGCCTTCGACATGCTTTATGCCGAAGGCCAGTCCGGCTCACCGAAGATGATGACGGTCGCCCTGCACTGCCGCATCTCAGGCAGGCCGGCCCGCGCCGCGGCGCTCACGCGTTTCGTCGACTACGTACAGACTTATTCGGGCGTATGGCTGGCGCGTCGCATCGAGATCGCGCGCCATTGGCTTGCCGAGCATCCCTTCGCGGAGCGAGAGCGATAAGCTTCGACTACTGCCAGCATGGCGCCCTTCGACTGTCGATTCATCAAGCGGCGTCGAGGCCCTCACGATTCACGGCCTGATCGATCTGCAAGACCTCGGCGAGGATTGACACCGCCACCGCCTGCGCCGTCTTGCCACCGGGAGACACGCCGCACGGGCTGCGAAGACGTGCGACCAGGGCGGGCGCCACACCCTTCCGCTCCAGCATCCGAATGCGCTCGTTATGGGTCGACCGGCTTCCCATTGCTCCGATGTAAAACGCGCTGGTCGCGAGGGCGGCAGGAACGAGATCGGCCTCCCAGTCGTGATCATGAAACATGAACACAATCGCCGTCCAGGGATCGGCATCAAAATCCGCCGCGGCGCCTGCGCGGATCGGGATACTCAATAGATTGTCGCGGGAGAACGTGTTGCGGGTCGAGGCGTCGGGCGAATACAGAACGACTTCCAGACCGCTCTGCGCAGCCAGCCTCCCCAGAAACACCGCCGCCGGTCCGACTCCAACGATCATCAGACGTCGCCGCGGCAAGTAGCGACGCATGAACGCTCTGTCGCTTCCAACGTCGGGAATGCGCAGGAACGCCGGACGCCGCCGCTCAAGGGCGCCGAGAGCCCGCTGGACCTCGGTCGCGGCGACGTGCACGTCGAACACGACCTCCATGGCCCCTCCGCACGACAGCCGGATATCGACGTACTTGGATCCGCGACCGTAACGGACCCGGCGATTGGCGCCTTCTTCAAGGACGGCCAGCGCCTCCGCGACCACCGCGCGCTCCAGACAGCCGCCCGAAAGATAGCCGACCCACTGGCCCGTTTCCGACACGGCCATCTGAGCTCCAAGAGGACGGGGCGAAGAGCCATCGATGGCGACCAATGTCACGATTGCCAACTTCTCACCGAATCTTGTTCGATCGCGCACGAAGTCGAGCACGTGATCGACGATCGTCTCGTGGGTGCTGTCCGGCACCAGGCCAACCGCTTTTTCCATCGGCGACTGCCGCAACGAGCTGGTGCAGTCGCCAATCCGTTCCGCCGCCGGCGCAGATTCCGATCTCGTCACTCTGACCTGATCGTCTCCGCCGAGGAGCGTGGCTGCTGCAGGTGACGTCTTCATAGATCTGTTTCCAATCGCATACACATGTCACCCCGATACCTTTGCCGATCACAATGCCCAGGATCGACACACGCCTCGCTTATTTCATTCAACAAATGTGCCGCCGACCCGAACCAGCGCTTCCGGAGTATCGATATCCATCCTGACTGCTTGATCGCTGGGGACCAGAATCACCGATGCAGCACTCGCCTCGATGAGGCTCCGTCCCCCGACATCTCCGCTGAGATTGCGCAGCGAAGGGATGAAACTGCGCGACCAGAGAACCGGATTTCCGCGTTCCCCGTTGAATGTGGGAACCACAATGCTGCCAGGCTTGAAAGCGCCAATGAGTTGATCGACCGTGACTGACGAAATCTGCGGCATGTCACCGAGCAGAACGACCACGCCATCCGCGTCAGTCGGCACGCGCGCGAGCCCGGCTGCGAGCGAGCTCGCGAGCCCCGTTTCGTAGTCGGAATTGAATACGACTTCGACCGGCAGGCCGGACAGCGCGCCTTCTATTCGGTCGGACTGATGCCCCGTCACAACGATGACGGACCAGGCCTGGCTGCCAACCGCGGCCTCGGCGGCCCAACGCACCAGCGGCCGCCCGTTTACAATGGCCAGCAGCTTGTTTCCACCCATCCGGCGTGAGACGCCCGCGGCAAGCACAACTGCGGCTATCCGTGAACCGGTCACCCTCCACTCCTCACGGCGAGCGTCTGGACGATCCCGCCGAGCGCGGGAAGGCAGGTGTCGAGCATCGGGTACCACCGAGCAACCGCGCTGTCACCTCGCTGCCGCAACGACGACCCGTTCCCGACGCGGTGCGCCGCGCGACGCCCGGCTTCTTCATCGCTGAAAACCGCGCGGCACTTGGTGCGGCCGGGCCATCGAAGCACCATTGATTGTACAGCGCCGCTTCATAGACCATCGACATTGTCGATGATGGTTAAGCGTGACAGGAGGCTATAGATATCGCCGGCAAGTGCTGGAGAGAATCCCAAGTGCTGGAGAGAATCCATGGAAGACGAAATCAACGCCGATCGAGATCACCTCAGTGCGATCGGATTGGTCGAACGCCTGTCGTACGTCCTCGCCTGGGTCCAAGCCCTTGTCGCGCACGACGATCGCGAGGCGGCCGGGACCTGGGCCGCTGCCAGGCTATGAGCGCTCCGAGACTTTCAAGCGATCCGCTGGCATCGCAGGTCCGCGGGAGGGAATCCACCGATGCGTGGTTCGCCGGCGGCACGCGCGTCACCTATGATCCCGACACCAAGCAGGTCGATGCCTCGGACGGCCGACTCAAGATCTTCTTGCGCCACGAGGGCGACGTTGCCAGTGCGGTGACTTTCCTGCCGGGATACCCGGACGGATCGTACGGCTGGTCCCGTGTGCGCCGTTACCTGCCCGATGCCGGCCAGATGCCGAAGCTGTTCATCGACTACGTCGGTATGGGCGACAGCGACAAGCCGAGAGACTACTCCTACTCGACGGCTGAGCGCGCTGATCTGGTGGAGGCGGTCTGGCGTGCCCTGTCGGTCCGGTCGACGACATTGGTCACTTTCGACTTTTCTTCCCTCGTGGTGCTTGAGCATCTCCGCCGGCGGCTGGAGCGCGCCGCCCACGGTGGGGTGCCGCAGGGGCCCGAGATACGTGGTGTCTTCATCTTCAACGGCGGCCTGTTCCCGGACGGACACTCACACCCCTGGTACACGACGCCCATGCTGCGCCGTCTGCCCAAACCGGCCTGGAACAGCCTTGCCCGCTCGTTTGCAGTGTTCAAGCTCGCGACGCGCTCAGTATGGTCGAGGGGTTATGCGGTGACTGACGCCGAATTGCGCGAGCTGCTGGATATCCTGGGACGGCGCGATGGCGCATTCTACCTCGCGGCGGCAGCAGGGTTCGTCGCCGACCATAAGAAACAGGGCAGCCGGCTCGACTTCCGGGAGCTTTTCGAGGCGTATCGACATCAGTTCCCATTTCTTGTCGGCGGCAGCGACGAAGACCCGTTCGAGCACCGGCAGGTCACGCTGGCCGAGAACCGACTACGCGGCACTGGCCTTCGGATCGCGCGGCTTCCCGGCGGTCACGCAACCACGAGCGAGCAGCCCGAGGCCTTGGCCGCGCTGATCACGCAGTTCGAGCGCAGCCTGTCGGACCCTCACGGGTGACCTCGTCAGGACGCACCGAGTCACCTCTACCGGCGGGCATCATAGCCCGGCACCACGTCATTCGAACTCAGTCCGACGCTGCACGGTTGCGTCGAGGTTGCCGGCCATGAATAACTGGACAGACCGATGATCGTGGTCGCTGTCAATGCGCATGCTGGCGAAGTGACGGCGTTCGACTGCAGGTCCTGCGTCGATCTCGTAGGCGCGGTGACGCGGGCACCGCACTTCCCATCGCTGCCCCACGCGTGACATCAACGGCAAGCGCTACCAACGGCGGCATGTGTCTTGCGCGACGCCCCCGCGGGCGGCCAGGCTGGTGTCGCCGTTTGGCGGACAGAGCGGGCGCCAGCGTCATCAAGCTTAGGGTTTTGGGCAGGTTACGGTCGGCGGACGAGAATGGCCCGGTCGAGGCCGGGGCAGCTACGTCGAGGCAATCAAAACGAATAACGCCCGTGCGGCCGGCGCCGGCCTTTCTAAAGGCGGGCAGGAAGCCATCCGCCTTATGCTGAGCCATACATGAAAAACTATTAAGTATCAGCAGCTTAACGCGATGTGCTGGCGGAGAGGGTGAGATTCGAACCCACGGTACGCTTGCACGCACAACGGTTTTCGAGTGCGCCGTCAATTGTTCTTGTAATCGTTCAGAGTGTCAGTAGCCAATGAGCATTGGCGCGTTTCAGCCCCGTTCGGTGTCCAGGATTTGCTTTGACCCACCAAGGTATCTGAAATTCCGTGCCAACCGGGTGCCAATGAAAATGCCGTCGACCGTTCCAGCGGGCCAAAGGGCGCGTTGGACTTCATCGAG
>Ga0265313_10001205_pt1 | contig 24698 bp, 18 predicted proteins | sample 4123metaG_FD_203122 | JGI IMG/M metagenome (GOLD analysis project Ga0265313, IMG submission 203122) | Rhizosphere microbial communities from Carex aquatilis grown in University of Washington, Seatle, WA, United States - 4-1-23 metaG | ecosystem: Host-associated > Plants > Roots > Rhizosphere >...
GGTGGGGCGCGGGGCGGCGGGGCCGACGTAGCTGCCAGCCACGGGGGGCACCGTTTCCGGATGGCGCGCGACGGCCACCTCGATGTGCTCGCTCCCAGTCACCACCCCAGCCGTCGGATCGAAGCCCTTCCACCCCGGCCCCGGCAAGTACACCTCGGCCCACGCGTGCGTCGAGCCAGCGCCAGCTACGCCTGCCGGGTTCGTGTGGTATCCGCTGACGAAGCGAGCCGCGAGCCCCAGATGGCGACACGTTTCGAGGAAGAGCCCAGCGAAGTCGCGACACGAGCCGCTTCGGCTGGAAAGCGTCTGCGCGGGCGACTGAACACCTGGCTCCTCGCGTGCCTGATACCGGAAGTCCCGGCAAATCGCGCGGTTGATCCGGTCCAGAAGCACGAACGTCTCGAGCCGGCCCGAGCCGAGCGAGAGCCCTCGCAACCAGTCGTCGAGCGCCGCACGGTCCTGCGGCCATGCCATCGAGAGCATCGGTGCCAGGTCGGCACCTTCGTTCGGCAAGTACGTGAAGGGATGCATGGCGGCGTAGTTTTCGACGACGAAGTCGAGGGGCGCTTCGTCGTAGTGCTCGATGACCACTTGGCTTGCCACGAGCAGGGAGCTCGCGGGTGCGGCGAACGTCGCCACCGCCACGGAGTTGTCCAGAACGTCGCGCTGCCAGCGGATCACGGGTGTCGGAGAGATCTCGAGGACGGACGATGCGATGCGCAACCCGTGACTCTCGCGCGGCCGGAGCAGCATGCGGTGGGGGAGGAGCGTCACCTGCGAGCCGAAGTGGTACTCGGTCAGATGGGCGATCTGCAGCTTGCGCACGTGCCCTAACCGTTAGGGCAGGGTCCACCGCCCGTCAAACGCCGCAATCCGGCGGCACCGCTCACCGGCACGTCGTCCCGGTCGAAGCACTTTCCTGTCCGGGCAGTTGCACGTCTGGGCCAGATGACCCGAGTCGCTGCGCGCGTCAGCTGCAGGAGCGCGAGTTCCAGTTCATCGAAGCGCAGCGAGCCGCTCGCTCGCGGTACTCCATGAAGGGAGCCCGCTATCGCAAGCGCGGTGCTTCCATCCGCGTTGCGTTCTCGACGATCCCGCCGTTCCGTTCAAGTCTTGTGCGCTACCGATTCCTCAACGATCCTGGTGCGGACGCGACAAGTAGCGAGTCGTAGCGACCTTCGGGGATCAAGCGGCGTCGAAGGCCGAACGCTGTCACAAGCCCTCCGGTATGTGACAAGCGGTCGACCTCATTGAGTGCGACGGCCACGGGGTGACCGCCAGCGACGGCCGCCTTCACCCCTCCGACGGCGATAACCACCGCGAGCGTCGCCACGAACAGGTACGTCGGCAGCAGGAACGTGATCCCCGACTCGCGCGTGCCACCACGCAGGTTGACGATCGTGAGGAGCGCGAGGATGACGAGGCAGACCGGCAGCGTGTGCGGCAAGAGCGACGGCACCGCCGAGACCAGTGCGCCGACCCCCGCCGAGATGCCGACGGCGACGTTCAGGACGTAGTCCAGCGCAAGGGCTGCGCCCGCGAACAGCGCTGGCCCCTGGCCAAGGTTGTCCTTCGCGACGGTGTACGAGCCGCCGCCGTTCGGGTACGCGCCGATCGTCTGGCGGTAGGAGAAATACACGATGAGGAGGACGGTGACGATGATCCCAGTGATGGGCACCACGTAGCCGAGGCCCATCGCGCCCAGCGGCAAGAGCAACGTGAGCGCGGCCTCGGGTCCGTACGCGGCCGACGAGAGCGCGTCGAGGCCGAGCACGGGAACGCCTGCCAAGGTTCCGATCTTGTTCTCTTCCTCCTCGGCCGACGCGAGGCGACGCCCGAAGAGGAAGTCGCCGAACGTGGGCTTCTTGGGCGCCCTCGTGGAGGTCCGCTCGTCGACGATGACGATCTGCGGGGAAGGCCCGCCCGCCTCACGCGTGCTCTGCGGCTCACTCACGGTCGCCACCACACGGCCGGGATCACGGTCGCTCCGAGGAAGAGGCTATACGCCCGCGTGTCCGGAAAGAAACCGGCATCACCGCCCATGTCGACGACGAGCCACGGCCGAACGGCAAACCCGAACACGGCGCGGATTCCCCCGTCGCGCGACGCCACGGGGGCCGCATCGGAGAACACATACCCCTCGAGCGCGACGGACAGGAGCGAAGACAGCTGCGTGGAGAGGGCGAGCGCGGTGAAGACCTGGGGGCTCGGCGTGGAGGCAAGCTGCCACACGTCCAGGCCAACATTGAGGTCGCCGTGGACAGGGCCGATGTCCTTGCTGGCGAACCGCGTGAAGAACGCGTCCTCTCGGCGCGTGTAGCCGCCGGCGGCGAACGCGGGCTCGCTCAGCTGCGCCGAGACCGCGAGCGAGGGCGACACGTCCCCTTGGTCGTGGAGGTGAAGCTTCGGGCCGAACACGACGTTGTCGAGATAGTGAGCCCGCGGCATGGGTCCGAAGAAGGTGTACCCGTTCGAGCCCACCTGCACCTGCAACAGTGGCGTGAACGTCTGCTTGAGCGTGACGGGGAACGACGCCACGTGCGCTCCGCCACTGGCCGCGGAGTAGAGCTCCCTCGCCTCGATCTCGAGCGTCCCGGGCGACGTGAGGTCGGCGGTGCAGGAGATCGTCGGGCGGCAGGGATGCACGGAGTCCCGTGCGTCCGGTGCTTCAAGGGCGTGTGCCGAGCGACCCGTCAAGAGGATGGCTTTCCCAAGCAACCACGAGGCTGCCGCGATGGGGCGCGTCTGGATGGAAGGCCCCATGCGCGAGCCCGTCATCCTAGCCACAGACCAGGTCGCCCGGGCGACCGGACTTCTCGGATCTCTGGCGGACCGCCCGCGCGTCCGATCGTGGCGTCGTCCGCTAACTCATTCTCGACGCCTTGCGGTGCAGCCCAGGCATGGCTACGAGATCATCCAGGCCATCGAGGAGCGCAGCTCGGGCACGTACCGTCCCAGCCGCGGCGTCATCTACCCGACGTCGCAAATGGTCGAAGAGCTCGGGCACGCACGCGTCGAGGAGCGCGAGGTGAGGTCTGCGCCATCACGGCCGAGGGCAAGCGCGACCTCGCTCTGGCCGCCTCGACGGCCTCGCGTCGAACGCCGCCGCGACGAAGTCGCGAAACGCCGTTACGCGCGCCGCGGCGTGCTCCGCGGACGGATACAGACGTAGAGCCCCGCCCCCTTGGTCGCGAGCCGAGCAGCACGCGGACGTGGAAGCGATCGCGAACTTCCGCCCCTTATGCCGTGCTCGGCATAGCCGCGCAAAGTCCAGGATCGCTTCCACCCCCCGCGCTTGCGGCCGTCACTCGCATCGGGTGCACAATCCGGAGCTCTGAGCCGCGCCGGAGAGCGTCCGTCCGCGTGTAGCGACGGCCCATGCGTGTTCCGAGCACGCCCCTACCGTGTCAACGTGACGACAGGCGTTTCTGATAGGTACGGAGCGGTTCTTTTCCCGAGAAAATCGTTACCACGGGGTACCGGGGCGTCCACGCCGTTACGCCGAGGTGGTGTGCAAAACTCTGTACCGGCGACTCGGTCAACCGAGGGGGCCGTCTTTTCTCGGCTTTCGTTGTTTGTTTTGAGATGTCGGTGCTGCGGATTTTTCGATTGAGCATAAACGTCTCCTGTGCGGACGCGTTGGTGCGTCCGCGGTCGGGAGCCTCGGGAGAGTGAGCTACGAGCTACCTTTCGATTAACTCTTCGCGTTCATCAGATGGCCCGATGGGCTCGCGTGATCCGAGACGCAGGAGGGGATTCGAAAACGGAGCGAGCCACAATTTGTGGTGCGACGTGCGAGCCGCAGCGCGCAAAGCGCGTCACAACTCGAGCCTTTTTGACACACGCGGTCATCGCTTCCAAATAGGCCTCCTCACCAGAATTTGTGCGTGAGCCAGTCGGGTTCTGGAAGCTTTCCCATCGCGTGAAATAGGGCGATCTCCGCATGCTCTGGGGTTCTGAAACCGTAGGCTCGTTTCATGACGGTGCGGGCTTTGTTGTTGAACCCCTCTGTGGCGCCCATGGCGAAGAGATTCTTGGCGGCAATCCAGTTCAGCAGCAGGTCGCGGTGTCGGCGGAGCGTCGTTGCGAGCTTCTTCATGGGGTCGAGTCTGGAGCGCATGGCCATGGTGCACCAGCGACCGAGGAACCGAGACGCCCATGCTCGAGACGCGTAGTCCCAAAAACGGCGGAGCTCTTCCTTGAGCAGGTACGCGCGCACTGAACGAACGTTGGCCTGCACGAGAGAGCGCAGCCGACCGCGCTGGTCGCCGGTGAGGTTCGATTTGTTCTTGAGCAGGATCCATCGCGTCTTCTTGAGAATCGGTTTTTTGCCCTTGTCGCGAAGCGAGCGCGCTTCGTCGCGACGCACTTGATCGACAGCCGCGGAGGCGAGTTTCGCGACGTGGAACCGATCGAGCACGTGCACCGCTTTCGTCGCACGCCTGGCGATCACGCCGACGAATGCCTTCCACATGTCGCTCGTCACGAACGTGAGCGCCTGACTCCGAGGCTCGCCGAGCCACGTGAAGAACTTCTCAAATGTGTCCTTCGTGCGATCGCGTCCGATCCACAAGAGCCGCTTGCATGCGTGGTCGATCTGGTAAACGAACACGAGGTACTTTTGACCTCTTTTCCACGCGAATTCATCGACGCCGATGGACCGAATGCCGTCGAGGTTGCGGTGTGCGAGACCCCAGGTCACGGCGATCGAGACGGCGTGAAAGACGGCCTGCCAGCTCACACGAAATCGCTCCGCCGTCTCTTTCCAGCTCAGTGCCTTCGCCCAACTTGCGAGAAACCACGCGAACGTCGTCGTCATCGGCGACTTACCTTCCGCCCACGGCATGTGCTCCACCTTGATGCCGCATCGCGGGCAATCGCAGCGACGGGGTACGTACACGAAGAACACGGCGATCGCCCAGAGCGGCACGAACTGGAACTGACGCTCGGGCAGGTGATCGCGCACACGGCACTTCTTCAGGCACCCCCCACAGATCGGTAGGCTCCGCTTGTGCGGCCGAAGATGCGCTTGAATCATCGGAATGCCGCGCCAGCTCCGCTTGCCCTCCCGAAACTCGACCTTCGAGTAGACGAATCCAGGTTGCTTCTGCAGGCGGTTGAGTAAGCTCTTGAGCTGCATCGTCGGTGGGTTGCTGGTGTGGTAACCGCAGCTTGCCACGATGCATTTTCACTTTGTGACTCGCTCGATCTACTACAGCGCCGGCTCGGTGGGGCGGGGGCCTCTCACGAGGCTCGATGCCCAAAGCTGGGAACCGAGCCGGCGCTTTCACGCGCACGAATTCTCGTTAAGAGCCCCAAATAGGGTGCTCTAAAGCATCGCGCTCCAAGGCGCAGCGCAGAGGGTCTTGCCAGACTGCCTTACGGGTTACATGGCGTTGACCCTCGACGTCTTCGCGCAGCGCCAGGTTTGGTGGTCCCACGTCGCGGGCGATTCGCCCGCGAGCACGGGCTCGAGGAAGGACCGAGCTGCCTCGGCCACGACTGCGAGCGTGGGCCACGCCAGGCGATCCTCGCGCGCCATCGCGGCATACGGCGCCGCCCATGCCGGCGGCGGTGCGGGGAGCGCGGCCGGCAACGCGTGGGTCGCGCGACACGGCACTGATCGCGCGAGACTCTCGGCGGCGTGAAGAGCAAGGCGATGGCCCTCGGCGGCCCATTTGCAAGTCCGCTCGGGCCATCCGTGAGACGAAGGTCCGCAAGAATCGTCTTTCCGCTCCACCCGACCGTGCGGACCGCGCTCGACGCGTATCTGCGCGGCCGCGCGAAGCTCGACGCCGGCGAGGATGCGGTGTTGCTGGAGTGGCGCACGCTACGCGTCGACCCTTTGGATCTCGCGCGCCGATTGCACGAGCGCCGCAGCGTTTGCGCGATCCAGTGAACGGCCTCGGCTTGACCTGCGCTCGGACCAGACGCACCTCGCTCCGAACCCTCGGCACGAGGGGTGCAGCGTCGTGATAGCCATGACGACCGCACTAGTGCGTTGGTTCAGCGAGATCGGCATCCAAGACGTCCCCGACGTCGGTGGCAAGAACGCCTCGCTGGGCGAGATGTACCAGCAGCTCACGCCCAAGGGCGTGAGGGTCCCCAACGGATTCGCGACGACGGCCTCCGCGTATCGGGCCTTCCTGCGGGAGTCCAAGCTCGATCGGGCGCTCGACGACATCCTGGCCGGCCTCGATACCCAGAACCTTGCGGACCTTCGCGCCCGCGGGCTCCGATGCCGGCAGGCGATCGTCGCGGCCAAGCTGCCGGCCGACCTCGAGCGCGCGATCACGGACGCCTACGATCGACTCGGCGACAAGGCCTCCGAACCCGTCGATGTCGCGGTACGGAGCAGCGCGACGGCGGAGGATCTTCCCGACGCGAGCTTCGCCGGACAGCAGGAGACGTACCTTAACGTCCAGGGCCACCGCGCACTCCTCGATAGCTGCAAGCGGTGCTTCGCGTCGCTGTTCACCGACCGTGCGATCTCCTATCGAGCCGACAAAGGGTTCGGCCACACCAAGGTCGCGCTGTCGATCGGCATACAACGCATGGTGCGCTCGGACCTCGCCGCCGCGGGGGTCCTCTTCACGATCGACACGGAGTCGGGGTTTCGCGACGCCGTCCTCATCAACGCGGCGTACGGCCTCGGCGAGAACGTCGTTCAGGGCTCGGTGAATCCCGACGAGTACTACGTCTTCAAACCGACGCTCAAGACCGGGAGTCGCCCGATTTTGCAGAAGGCGCTTGGCAACAAGGAGTTCAAGCTCGTCTACGATGTGGGGGGCGGAAAGCTGGTGAAGAACGTCCCGGTCGCGCCCGAGGATCGCACCCGGTTCGCGCTCACCGACGACGAGATCCTCGCGCTCGCTCGGTGGGGCTGCGAGATCGAGGACCATTACACGAAGCAGAAGGGCCACGAGAGCCCGATGGACATCGAGTGGGCGAAGGACGGGCTCACGGGGGAGCTGTTCATCGTGCAGGCGCGACCGGAGACGGTCGAGTCGAGGAAGGCGCGCGACGTTCTCGAGAGCTACCGCCTCAGCGAGACTGGTAAGGTCCTCATCAAGGGTCGCAGCGTCGGCGAGAAGATCGCGTCGGGGCGGGTGCGAGTGATCAAGACTGCGGAGTTTCTGCAGCAGTTCAAGGAGGGGGAGGTCCTGGTCACCGACAAGACGGATCCGGACTGGGAGCCGATCATGAGAAAGGCCGCCGCGATCGTGACGAACCGCGGCGGGCGGACGTGCCACGCGGCCATCGTGAGCCGCGAGCTCGGGGTGCCGGCCGTCGTCGGCACCGAGCAAGGCACGGAGCTCCTCAAGGACGGTCAGGTCGTCACCGTATCCTGCGCCGAGGGCGACGCGGGCGTCGTCTACGAGGGGAAGCTCGCGTTCGAGGTCCAGCGCACCGAGTTACGAACGCTCGAGCGCCCGAAGACGAAGGTGATGATGAACGTCGGCAACCCCGAGGACGCCTTCGCCCTCTGCCTCATCCCCAACGATGGAGTCGGGCTCGCGCGTGAAGAGTTCATCATCAGTACCTACATCAAGATTCACCCGCTCGCGCTCCTCGAGTACGAGCACCTCGACGACCCAGAGGTCAAGGCAGAGATCGATCGCTTGACCGTGGGCTACACCGACAAGCCCGGGTTCTTCGTCGACAAGCTCGCACAAGGCGTCAGCATGATCGCGGCCGCGTTCTTCCCCAAGGACGTGATCGTTCGGATGAGCGACTTCAAGTCGAACGAGTACGCCAACCTGGTCGGCGGGCGGCGCTACGAGCCCGTCGAAGAGAATCCAATGATCGGGTTCCGTGGCGCGTCCCGCTACTATGACCCGCGCTATCAGGCTGGCTTCGCGCTCGAGTGCCGCGCCATGAAGAAGGTGCGCGACGAGATGGGGCTCACGAACGTGAAGCTCATGATCCCGTTCTGCCGTACGATCGCGGAGGGCCGCGCGGTCACGGCGGAGATGGCCAAGCACGGCCTCGAGCGCGGCAAGAACGGGCTCGAACTCTTCGTGATGTGCGAGATCCCGAGCAACGTGGTCCTGGCGAAGGAGTTCGCGCAGATCTTCGACGGCTTCTCGATCGGGTCGAACGACCTCACGCAGCTCACGCTCGGCGTCGACCGCGACTCGGCGATCGTCGCGCATATTTTCGACGAGCGGAACGACGCCGTGAAGTCGCTCATCGTGTCGGTGATCGCCGCGTCCAAGGCCGCCGGGCGCAAGGTCGGGATCTGCGGGCAAGCGCCGAGCGACTACCCCGAGTTCGCGCGCTTCCTCGTCGCGCAGGGGATCGACAGCATCTCGCTCAACCCTGACGCCGTCATGAAGACGACCGTAACGATCCTCGAGGCGGAGAAGGCGCTCCCGCGATAGACCTGGTGACTCTGTACCGATGGCCTTCGGGTCGGGGTCGGCGCGGTGGCGTTTCTCCACATCGAACCCCGACGGCCAGTGGAGCGAGCAGGACAGGAGTCCCCGCATCCTGCCACGCCATGACGAGCACCTTTGGCCCAGCGACCATCGCGATCCTTCCCTTGTGCATGATTGTTCTTCGTCCCCGGGCTCGATGCCTCCATGACAATGAAGCCACCCGATCTGACTCCGCTCGTTGACTTGCTTGCAAAGCCGGGCACGGGGCCCGTCCGCGACCGACGTCCGATCTATGTCGATCTCCTGCCACCGTGTAACCACGCCTGCCCGGCTGGGGAGAATATCCAGGCTTGGCTCGCCCACGCGCAGTCCGGTCGCTTTCGCGCAGCATGGCGAGCGCTGGTCGAGGACAATCCGTTCCCCGCCGTGCACGGGCGTGTCTGCTACCACCCGTGCGAGACTCACTGCAATCGAGCGCAGCTCGACGCCGCCGTCTCGATCCATGCGGTTGAGCGCCTCCTCGGCGATCTCGCCACGCAGGAGGGCTGGACGCTGCCGATCGAAGCCGCCCCGAGCGGAAGGCGTGTCCTTGTCGTGGGCGCAGGCCCGAGCGGCCTCTCGGCGGCCTACCACCTCGCGCGGAAGGGCCACGTCGTCGAGATCCACGAGGCGGGCCCGGTTGCCGGGGGGATGTTGCACTTCGGCATCCCGGCCTACCGGCTGCCGCGCGCGGATCTGAGGAAGGAGGTAGCTGCGATCGAGGCGATGGGTGTGAGAATCGTGCTCGATCACAAGGTCGATGACGTCCTCGCCGAGAAGGAGGCGGGCCGCTTCGACGTCGTCTTCCTCGCGATCGGCGCTGAGGCCGCGAAACATATCGATATTCCGGCGTGCGACGCTTCTCGCATGGTGAGCGCCGTGAGCGTGCTCCGCGACACGGCGACAGGCAGCCCGCCGAAGCTCGGCCGGCGCGTCGTCGTATACGGTGCTGGCGAGACGGCGATGGACGCGGCGCGGACCGCGAGGCGCCTCGGGGCCGAGGAGGCCGTCATTGTGTACCGGTCTGACCCTGCGCACATGAAAACCAGACCCGCTGATCTAGAGGGCGCGCTCGAAGAAGGCGTCAGGATCAAGTGGCTGACGACCATCAAGGAGTTCAAGGACTCCGTGCTCACGGTCGAGCAGATGGTGCTCGACGCGAACGGTCGGCCGCAGCCGACGGGCAAGCTAGAGACGCTCTCTGCGGACGCGGTCGTCCTCGCCGTCGGCCAGGTGACCGACAGCGCGTTCCTGCGCAAGACGCCGGGGATCGAGCTCGAGCCCGACGGCACCGTGGTCGTCGGCCCCAACATGATGACCGGACATCCCGGCATCTTCGCTGGCGGCGACATGGTGCCAGTCGAGCGGACGGTCACGACCGCAGTCGGGCACGGCAAGAAGGCGGCGCGGAACATCGACGCTTGGTTGCGGGGGAGCGAATTTCGCTCGGCGCCGAAGCATCCACTCGTGTCGTTCGAGAGCCTGCACTTGCCGGTTTACAGCGACGCAGCGCAGTCCGTGCAAGCGACGTTGCCTCCCGAGCTGCACATCCCTGGCTTCGTCGAAGTGCAGGCGGGCCTCGGCGCCGACGAGGCCTCGTACGAGGCGAGGCGGTGTCTGTCGTGCGGGAACTGTTTTGAGTGCGACCAGTGCTACGCCTCATGCCCGGAGCAGGCGATCACGATCGAGGGGCTCGGCCCCGGCAAGCGGTACCGGCTGCTCCCCGACCGATGCACCGGCTGCGCGGTCTGCTTCGATACGTGCCCTTGCCACGCGATCGAGATGATTCCAGAGCCGAGCGGAAAGTGACGCAAGCCATGCAGGCCGAGAGCGATACAGCGCGAACCGATACGATGGACGGTAACACCGCAGTCGCGCACGTCGCCTATCGCGTCAACGAGGTCTGCGCGATCTATCCGATCACCCCCTCCTCGACGATGGCCGAGCTCGCCGACGAGTGGTCGGCCCAGGGCGTCCCCAACATCTGGGGCAACGTCCCAGTGGTGCAGGAGATGCAGAGCGAGGGCGGCGCGGCAGGGGTGCTGCACGGCGCGCTGCAATCGGGCGCGCTGACGACGACCTTCACGGCGTCCCAGGGCCTGATGCTGATGCTCCCCAACATGTTCAAGATCGCCGGCGAGCTCACCGCCACGGTCTTTCACGTCGCAGCACGTGCCTTGGCGACTCAGGCGCTGTCGATCTTCGGCGACCATTCGGATGTAATGGCGACGCGAACGACCGGATTTGCCTTGCTCTCGTCGGCCTCGGTGCAGGAGGCGCATGATGCCGCCCTCATCGCGCAGGCAGCGACCCTCGAGACGCGAATTCCGTTTCTTCACTTCTTCGATGGGTTCCGGACCTCGCACGAAGTGACCAAGGTCAGCGTGCTGCCCGATGCACAGATCCGGGCGATGATCCGCCCGGACCTGGTGCGCGCACACCGCGACCGAGCGCTCAACCCTGAGCACGCGTTCATCCGCGGCACCGCGCAAAACCCCGACACGTTCTTCCAGGCGCGCGAGACCGTGAACCCCTACTACGCAAGAGCGCCCGCGGTGGTGCAGGCCGCGATGGATCGCTTCGCGGCGCTTACCGGGCGCTCTTACCGGCTCTTCGAGTACGAGGGCCCTAGGGTCGCCGAGCGTGTGATCGTGCTCATGGGGTCCGGCACAGAGACCGTGCGCGAGACGGCCGCCCATCTGCGCCGCGCGGGCGAGCGCGTGGGCGTGCTGCAGGTTCGCCTTTACCGTCCCTTCGCCGCCGAGGCCTTCCTCGATGCGCTACCCGAGGCGTGCCGCGCAATCGCGGTGCTCGAGCAGACGAAGGAGCCGGGGGCCCCGGGCGAACCTCTCTACCTCGACGTCGTGACGACGCTCGCCCACGCGGTCGCTACCGGGAGGCGAAAGGCCATGCCGCGCGTCATCGGCGGCCGCTATGGCCTCGGGTCGAAGAACTTCAACCCGGCGCAGGCGAAGGCCGTCTTCGACGAGCTCGCGAAGGCCGAACCGAGGCACGGGTTCACTGTCGGCATTGAAGACGACGTATCGCACACGAGCCTCACGGTCGACCGCGGATTTTCCATCGAGCGCGACGACGTCGTCCGCGCGCTCTTCTACGGACTCGGCTCGGACGGAACGGTCGGCGCGAACAAGAACAGCGTGAAGATTCTCGCCGAGGACCCGGCGATGTACGCGCAGGGCTACTTCGTCTACGACTCGCACAAATCGGGCGCCCAGACGATCTCGCACCTGCGTTTCGGGGCGCATCCGATCCGGTCCCCCTACCTGATCGAGTTGGCAAGCTTCGTCGCCTGTCACTATGCCGGCTTCCTTGAACGGTTCGACGTGCTCGAGAAGGCGGCCCCGGGCGGCACGTTCCTGCTCAACATCGCCTACGGACCGGACGACGTTTGGGCACATCTGCCGCGGTCGGTGCAGGACGCGATCGGGGCAAAGAAGCTTCGCTTTTACGTCATCGATGCGTCCAGGGTGGCGCACGACGCCGGGCTCGGTCCCCGCATCAACACCGTCCTGCAGACGTGCTTCTTCGCCCTCTCCGGCGTTCTCCCGCGTGACGAAGCGATCGCACGCATCAAGCGCGCGATCGAAGAGAGCTATGGGAGAAAGGGCGCCGAAGTCGTTCGCCGGAATTTCGCCGCGGTCGACCAAGCGCTGGCGCATCTCTTCCAAGTACGCATCCCGAGCGGGGCGACGAACGGACACGTTCGGCTGCCGCTCGTACCCGCCGATGCGCCCGCGTTCGTGCGTGAGGTGACCGCCCTGATGATGGCCGGTCGCGGCGACGAGATCCGGGTAAGCCAGATGCCGGTCGACGGCACGTTCCCCTCGGGCACCGCCGCGTTCGAGAAGCGCAATGTGTCGGATAACGTCGCGGTGTGGGAGCCGCAGCTCTGTATTCAATGCGGCCAGTGCGGCTTCGCCTGTCCCCATAGCGTGATCCGCTCGAAATACTACGACGTCGAGAAGCTCGAGGCGGCGTCCGACGGCTTCAAGTCCGCCCCGATTAATGCGCGCGGCTACCCCGACGTCCGCTTCTCGCTCCAGATCTACGTCGAGGACTGCACCGGTTGCGGCATCTGCACTGAGGTCTGCCCCGCCCACAGCCCGCGGGATCCGGGGGTGAAGGCGATCAACCTCGGGCCGAAGGCACCCATCATCGAGCAGGAGCGCGCGAGCATTGCATTCTTCGAGACGCTGCCGGTCAACGATCGCGCACGCGTCGACTTCGAGACAGTGCGTGGAGTGCAGTTTTTAACGCCCCTCTTCGAGTTCTCCGGAGCATGCGCCGGCTGCGGCGAGACGCCCTACCTCAAGCTTCTCTCGCAGCTGTTCGGCGATCGGCTGCAGATCGCGAACGCGACGGGCTGCTCATCCATCTATGGCGCGAACCTGCCGGTCACTCCGTGGACGAAGGACGAGGCCGGGCGAGGTCCCGCTTGGTCGAACTCGCTCTTCGAGGACAACGCCGAGTTCGGTCTCGGTTTCCGCCTCGCCGCCGACCAGCAACGCGCGCTCGCCTCGGCGCTCCTGCGTCGCCTTGGGTCGACGCTCGGCGAGGATTTGGTTCGCACGATCCTGGAGGCACCGCAGCAAAGGGAATCGGAGCTGCGCGCGCAACGCGCCCGCGTCGAGGCCCTGAAGAACAAGCTCAGGGTCATGGTGGAGGGTGGTGCTCGCGCGTCGCCGCCCCCCGATAACGATGGTGAAGTCGCGCGCGACCTGCTTTGCGTGGCCGATCACCTCGTCCGGCGCAGCATCTGGCTCGTCGGCGGCGACGGCTGGGCGTACGACATCGGCTACGGCGGGCTCGACCACGTGCTCGCGACCTCGCGGGACGTCAACGTGCTGGTCCTCGATACCGAGGTCTACTCGAACACCGGCGGACAGGCGTCCAAAGCGACGCCGCTCGGCGCCGTCGCGAAGTTCGCGGCGTCTGGCAAGCGGGTGGCGCGCAAGGACCTCGCGCTTCAGGCGATCGCCTACGGCAACGTCTACGTCGCGCAGGTCGCCATGGGGGCGAACCCGCAGCACACGCTTCTCGCCTTCCGTGAGGCGGAGGCCTATTCGGGGCCATCCTTGATCCTGGCCTACAGTCATTGCATCGCGCACGGCTTCGACCTGCGCCACGGCATGAAGCAGCAGGACCTGGCGACAGCCTGCGGTTATTGGCCACTCTTCCGTTTCAATCCGGCCATGCGGATGGCGGGGGAGAGGCCGTTTCGCCTCGACTCACCACGACCTACCATCCCGTTCGAAGCGTACGCCTACAACGAGCTGCGCTACCGGGCGCTCGCCACCGCCGACCCCGGCGCCGCGCGCACGCTGCTGGCGCAAGCCCAGCAGATCGTCACCGAGAAGTACCGGCAATACGAAGCGCTGGCGACCCTCGGTGGAGAGCAGTTTCACCCCGATGCGGTCCATCTCCAGGCCGCCGGAGGACCTCCGGGATGACAACCACAGAACGCGGCGTGAACCTCTCGACCAGCTATATGGGCCTCGCCCTTCGGACACCCCTTGTCGCGTCGGCCTCCCCGCTCAACCGTGACATTGGGACGCTACGCGCGCTCGAAGACCACGGCGCGGGGGCTGTCGTGCTCCCCTCGATCTTCGAGGAGGAGATCCTGGCGGAGCGGCGCGAGCACCAGGTCCGCACGGAAGAGCTCTCGGCGTGCGGCTTCGCGGAGGCACAGAGCTATTTCCCGAGCTACGGCGGCGGCGATGATTCCGGGCCCGAGCGCTACCTTGAGCTCGTGCGACGTGCGAAGGAGGCCCTCGCGATCCCGGTGATTGCCAGCCTCAACTGCACGACGCTCGGCGGCTGGGTCGACTACGCCCGAGGCCTTGCCGAGGCCGGAGCGGACGCCATCGAGCTGAACGTCTACTTCATCCCGGCGGACGTGACGACGACGGGTCGGGACATCGAACGCCGCTACCTCGACATCCTGGCGGCGGTGAAAGCGGCGGTCGAGATTCCGGTCGCGATGAAGCTCGCGCCCTACTTCAGCGCGATCGGCGCCATGGCCCACGCCCTAGCAGAGGCCGGCGCCGATGCGCTCGTCCTCTTCAACCGTTTCTACCAGCCCGACATCGACATGGTGGCGCTCCGCCTCTTGCTCGACCTCGAACTCAGCACGCCATCCGAGATTCGGCTTCCGTTGCTCTGGATCGCGGTCCTCCACGGGCGCGTTCACGCATCGCTTGCTGCCACCACGGGGGTCGACTCGGCGAATGATGTCTTCAAGTACCTCCTGGTCGGCGCGGACGCCGTCATGACGACCTCTTCGCTGCTGCGCCACGGCGTCGGCCACATGCGAACGCTGGTCGACGGGTTGTCCTCCTTGCTCGAGGCACGCGGGGTCGACTCCCTCCACGGAATCCGAGGACGCATGAGCCAGGAGAATGTGCAAGATCCCACGCAGTTCGAGCGGGCGAACTACATGCATATTCTACGAGGCTATGTCCCATAGAGGCCAGCGCACAGGTCCAGGTCGCCGACTGGGACCGGCTCTACGAGACGGCGGCCGCCCAGGAGGGCTTCTTCACGACCCGGCAGGCGGCCGATGCAGGCTACTCGTCGCAGCTCCTGGTGCACCATGCCGCTGGCGGCCGAGTGACCCGTGTCCGCCGGGGCATCTACCGCCTTGTGCACTTTCCCGTCGGTGAGCGCGAGGACCTGGTCACCGTGTGGCTGTGGTCCGAGCAAGAGGGCGTCTTCTCGCACCAGACCGCCCTGTCCCTGCACCGCCTCTCCGACGCGATGCCGGCCCAGACCCACGTCACGCTGCCGAGCGCGTGGCGCGCGCGCCGCTTCCGGGTGCCCGAGGGGGTCGTGCTTCATCATGCGGACGTGGCCAAGCAGGAGCGGACATGGTTTGGGCCGGTGCCCATCACCTCGGTGAAGCGGACCCTCAACGACTGCGCACGCGAGGGCGTATCGCCGGAGCTCCTGCAGCAAGCGACGAAGCAGGCCCTGCACCGAGGGCTGGTTGTGCGGGCCGAGCTACCGGACGTCAGAGCGTCCCTGAAGTCCTTCGGGGGGCTTCCCGCGTGACGGCACGCACGTACGCTTCGCCCGAAACCTTCAAGCAGGCCCTCGAGCAGCGCCTCCGCTCCGCGGCGGCGAACGGTCCTGACTTCGCCCGTCGGCGCCAGCTCCTCGTATTCGACCGCTTCCTGGCGAGAGTGGTCGCCGTCCTCGGCGACGCGGCCACGCTGAAGGGAGGGCTCGTCCTCGAGCTTCGCCTCGACCGCGCCAGAACCACTCGGGACATCGATCTGCGCCTCTCCGCATCGGCCGACGAGGTCCTCGGCCGGCTGCAGGCTGCCGCTCGTCTCGATCTCGGCGACTTTCTCACGTTCGAGGTCGGGGCCGACGCTGAGCACCCCGAGATCACCAACGAGGGGATGCAGTACGAGGGCATGCGCTTCCGCGCCGAGTGCCGCCTCGCCGGCAAGCCGTACGGGGATCCGTTCGGCGTCGACGCCGCCTTCGGCGACCCGATGCTTGGTCCCCCCGAGATTGTCGTGGCGGAGGACATGCTGGGCTTCGCTGGGATCGCGCCGCCGACGCTGCGCATCTACCCGATCGAGACGCACATCGCCGAGAAGCTCCACGCCTTCACGATGCCCCGCCCTCGCCCGAACTCGAGGGTGAAGGACCTCCCGGACCTCGCCCTGCTCGCCAGCGCCGGCCCGCTCGAGGCCCAACGGCTCCGGGCGGCGCTCGAGCAGACGTTCACGTTCCGCAAGACGCACGCGCTGCCGGCCACGCTCCCCGCACCGCCGCCGGCATGGGCGGCGCCGTATGCCGCGATGGCGCGCGAGGATCGCCTGGCGTGGCCCACGCTCGCAGTCGTGGCCGAGGCAGCTCGGGCCTTCCTCGATCCGGTGCTCTCGGGCGAACCGCCGGCGACGTGGGATCACCAAGGCTGGCGCTGGAAGTGAACCTCTCTGACGCGGGGCTGCGTCAGGACGGGCTGCGCGACAAGGTGCGGGGTAGCTGCACCGAGCAGCGATTTCGCTGGTGGTACTCAAGGCCGACGAGACAAGGATGCACACCACTTTGCACACCACCTCGGCGTAACGGCGTGGACGCCCCGGTACCCCGTGGTAACGATTTTCTCGGGAAAAGAACCGCTCCGTGCCTCTCTGAAACGCCTGTCGTCACGTTGACACGGTAGGTTTCGGTCCGAGGTCGCGTCGCCTCGTACGGCTAGAGGAGCCGATCACGCTTCGCGTCGTTCCTTGGCGCAACGCTCTTCACAGGCTCACTCGGCCAGCGAGCGATGAACGAGCTGCACGCAAACGGAGCCCTCGCCGACGGCGGAGGCCACCCGCTTAACACTTCCCGAGCGAACGTCGCCGACGGCGAAGACGCGATGCCGGCTTGTCTCGAAGAGGAAGGGCGGGCGGGCGACTGGCCACCGCGTGCGAGACAAGTCTTCGGCGGTGAGATCCGTCCCGGTCTTCACGAACCCCTTGTCGTCGAGCGCGACGCACCCACCTAGCCATGCGGTGTTCGGCTGGGCGCCGATCATGAGGAACACGTGCGCGAGGGGATGGGTCGCCGTCCCTTCCGGGCCGCGCCATGTGACGCTCCGGAGCCGATCGTCGCCATCGAGTGCGACGAGCTCGGTGTGTGGGTGGAGCGTGATGTTGCGCGTTTCCTCGATGCGACGGATCAGGTAGCGGGACATGGTGTCGGCGAGGCCTGGCCCGCGAATGAGCACGTGGACGTGCCGCGCCTGCGCGGCGAGGAACACGGCGGCCTGTCCGGCAGAGTTGGCGCCGCCGACCACGGCTACCTCCTCGTCGCCGCAAAGTCGGGCCTCGGTCGTCGTGGCGGCGTAGTAGACGCCGGCCCCTTCGAAGCGAGCGAGGTTCCCGAGTGGAAGGCGCCTGTATTGAACGCCGCTCGCGATGATGATCGCGCGCGCGTGCACCGCGGTTCCATTCGACAGCCTGATCTCGAAGCCGTTCGGGGCATCACAGGCGAACTGCTCGGCCCGCGACACCACCGCAAGCTCCGCGCCGAACTTCTCGGCCTGAGCGAGCGCGCGCCCCGCGAGCGCCTGGCCCGAGATGCCCGTTGGAAAGCCGAGGTAGTTCTCGATCTTCGAGCTCGTTCCCGCCTGCCCTCCCGGTGCATTGGTCTCGACGACGAGTACGTCGAGCCCCTCCGACGCGGCGTAGACCGCAGCAGCGAGTCCGCCAGGCCCGGCCCCGACAACGACCAAGTCGCGAAGCCTGCCGTGATCGATCGCCGCGTTCAGACCGAAGCACTCCGCCACCGCCTCGTTGGAGGGGTTCTTGAGCACGATGTCTCCGCGGCAGATGACGATCGGCACGTCCTCCACGCCGACGTGAAAGCGATCGAGGAGAGCCTGCACGTCAGCATCGCGATCCACGTCGACGAACGCGTACGGGTGGGCGTTGCGCGTAAGGAACTCCTGAAGCCGCAGCGTGCCCGCCGAGTGCGCCGAGCCAATCAGCGTCGCGTCGCCCAAGCCGTCTGCGATGAGCGCCACTCGCCGCAGGATGAACGCGCGCATGATCACTTCACTGACCTCGGAATCCTCTTGAATGAGCCGGCGGAGCCCCTGCGGACCGATGACGAGGACATCGCCTTCCTCGACCATGCGGGCTCTGACGAGAGCGCGGCGTCCCGCGAGGACGTTCACTTCGCCGGTGAACTCTCCGGCGTGCTGGACGGTGATGAGCTCGTCACTGAGGATGCCTGGCCGGAGAATCTCGACGGCGCCACTCAGGACGACGTGGATACCGAGTGCAGAGGTGCCCTGGTCGAAGAGAACCTCGCCCGCGGGAACGTGACGCTTCTCGCCGTAGCGGGCGGTCCGCTGGAGTTGAGCGTCGCTCAGCTTGGGGAACACCTGCTGCCGGCGTTCTGCAACGACGTCGCTCATAGCGCGGGATTGTGACTCCGGCTTTCCCTTGTGAGCAAGGCGGGAGAGTCTTTCGCTCGCTGCAAGAGTGTTCGTCAGACTCCGATCTATCCGGCGGCATCGCGTGGGTGCATGGTGTTGGCCGCGGGCGAGCCGTCCTGCGCGTGGCACGAGATGATTGGCGTGTATGACGGCCGGCCGTCGGACGATGCACGCGGTTTCCCGATGGCTTCCGGGCACTCGATGTACTGCGTCCATCGAGCGCGACATGACGATACCGATCCACCTTCAGATCGCCGTCCTGGACGACTACCAAGACGTCGCTCTTGGAGTGGCGGACTGGTCGGCGCTCCGGGGTCGGGCCACCGTCACGGTATTCAACGACCACATCGCGGACGCGGCCGCCGTCGTCGCCCGCCTTTTGCCCTTCGATGTCGTGTGCGTCATGCGCGAACGCACGCCGTTGACGCGCTTCATTCTCGAGCGCTTGCCCAGGCTCCGTCTGATCGCTTCGACAGGAACGCAGAACGCATCAATCGACCTCAACGCCGCCAGGGAGCGTGGTGTGCAGGTCGTCCATACGGGTTACAGCTCCACGCCTGCGATCGAGCTGACGTGGGCCCTCATCCTGGCCGGCGCTCGCCATATCGTGCCTGAGAGCGCGTCGCTGCTTGAGGGCGGGTGGCAGCGTCACGTCGGCGACGACCTGGCCGGGCGAACGCTCGGTCTTCTCGGCTTGGGACACATTGGGGGCGCGGTGGCAAGGATCGGCAAGGCGTTCGACATGAACGTCGTCGCCTGGAGCCAGAATCTCACGGACGAGCGCGCAGCCGACTTCGGAACCGTGCGGGTGTCCAAGGAGGAGCTGTTCCGCCAAGCGGACGTCGTCAGCATCCATCTCGTTCTCAGCCCGCGGACGCGCGGCCTCGTCGGCGCGACGGAGCTCTCGCTCATGAAGCCCACGGCCAGGCTGGTGAACACCTCGCGAGGCCCCATCGTCGTCGAGGCCGACCTCATCGCGGCCCTCCGCGAGCGCAAGATCGCCGGCGCAGCCATTGATGTGTTCGACGAGGAGCCTCTGCCACCTGACCACCCATTCCGAAAGCTGCCGAACCTACTGGCGACTCCTCACATCGGCTTCGTCTCGCACGGGCTATACGAGCGCTTCTACCAGGACACCGTGAACAACATCGTGCACTGGCTCGAGGGTCAGGCGTGACGGCCTCGGTTGGCGCCTGCCCGCGAAGGTTCGGCCTCACGTAGCACCCCGCGGCTACACGCGCCGCGGGGAGCAGCTTCGCAACGGACCCGCGTGGTACGAAGCAACCTCGCCGTGGCGCACGACTCGAGCACACCGAAGCTTCGGCTCCTCCGGGCCGTCGACCCGGAGAGCGATCACGTTCGCGGCGCGTGGAGCGACGAGGCGGTGTTCGTCGTCAGCTACCAGGATTTCCTTTGCCCCTACTGCCGCCGCCTTCGCCCCGTGATGCGCCAGCTCCGCGAGGTGCTCGGCAATCGGATGGTCTACGTCTTCCGCCATTTTCCGAACGAGCAGGCGAACCCCAGCGCCAACCTCGCGGCGCGGGCGTCGGAGGCCGCCGCGCTTCAAGGGCGCTTCTTCGAGATGCACGACGCGATCTTCGATCATGAGCTCCCCATCGGGCGCGCCGAGCTCCTCCACCTTGCCAAGGCGATCGGCATCGATCCGAGGCGCTTCGAAAGCGACCTCGACTCCGAGGCCGTTCGCGCGCGCGTCGAGGACGACGTCGAGGACGGTCGCGAGAACGGGGTGACGGGAACGCCCACGCTCTTCGTGGACGGGCTCCGCTACGACGGTGCCTGGGATTATCACTCGATGTTCGAGTCTCTCGAGCGTCCCGTCGCCGCGCGCGTGCATCGCTCCGCGCGGGTATTTGCGAGCCTGCCGACATCCGGAGCTCTCGTCTTGCTCTTGGCTGCGGTCCTCGCGATCGTCTGCGCGAATACGCCGCTGGCCCCGCTTTACGAGGGCTCGATGAACGCCCACCTCGGCATCGGGCCCGTAGGGAGCTTGCTCTCGCTGACGACGCGCGAATGGCTCTCGGAGGGGCTCTTCACGCTCTTCTTCTTGATCGTGGGCCTCGAGATTCGGCGGGAGATGACGGTGGGCGCGCTCACGAGCCGGCGCGCGGCGCTCCTTCCGCTCGTCGCTGCGATGGGCGGGGTAGTCGCCCCGGCGCTCGTCTACCTCGCGCTGAATGGGGGCGCGGCCGCGCGCGGATGGCCGATTCCCACGGCGACCGACGTGGCGTTCTCGCTCGGCCTGCTCGCGCTCCTCGGCGACCGCGTCCCGTCAAGGCTCCGCGTCTTCGTCGCCGCGCTCGCCGTCGCGGACGACGTGCTGTCGGTGTTGACGCTCGCCGTCTTCTTTCCGGGCGCGTTTGCACCGGTCTATGCCACCGCGGTCTCAGCCAGCCTGCTCGCGCTCTTCGCGTTGAATCGCGCGCGCGTCTACGCGAGATGGCCCTACGTGCTCGCCACTGTCGCGATGTGGCTGTCGCTCCACGCGTTGGGCGTCGACGCCGCTCTCGCGGGTGTGATGGTCGCTCTGGCAGTCCCCACGCGCCCCCCACCGGCCCCCGGGCCGCTTCTCGCGCAAGCTGCCACCGCGCTTGCCGCCCTCGATCAAGAGAGATCGAGGCGCGCGGACAGAACCGCGACGGGTCGCGCCTGGAGACCGAGCCGGTGTGGGAGTGGGCGGCGAGCAACTTATCGGCGGCTGCCGAGCGGCTCCTCTCGCCAGCCGAACGCATGGAGAGGGCCGTCGGGCCCTGGAGCACGTACGTGGTACTCCCGCTATTCGCGTTCTCGGCGACGGGCGTGAGCTTCACCATCCACCTGTCGTCACGCGAGCGCCTCCACATCCTGGCCGGAACGGTGCTCGGGCTCGTCGTCGGCAAGCCCGTCGGGGTCCTCGTCGCGTCCGCCGTTGCGGTGGCGACGGGGCTCGCGACCCCGCTCAAGGGCGTGACGCTCCCTCAGTTCATTGGTGCTGCCTGCCTGTGCGGGGTGGGGGACACCGTTGCCCTGCTGATGGCCGATCGCGCCTTGTCACCCGACGACGCGGGCGTCGCGAAGCTCGGCGTGCTCATGGGATCGGTCATCGCGGGGCTAACAGGGACGGCGGTTCTCGCGCAGCAGCGAACGCGCGTCGACGGGGCCTAACTCCTTGACAATCAGTACGGACGTACGCATTGTTTCGCTTGATGTCACGCCCATCGCACAAGGAAAAATTGCTCTCCGACGGGCTGCGGCTGGTGCACCAGCGCGGCTTTGGCGCGTCCAGCGTGCGCGACATCGTCCAGGCGGCCGGCGTGCCGCAGGGTTCCTTCACGAATCACTTCGCATCGAAGGAAGCGTTTGGACTCGAGATCCTCGAGCGCTACCGAGAGATGACGAGCGCCAATGTCCGCGCGACGTTACGGAATGACGGGCTGCCGCCACTTCGCCGGTTGCGTGCGTGGATGGAAGGGCAACTCGAGTACCTTCGCAAGGACGACATGCGTCGAGGGTGCCTGTACGGGAACCTCAGCGCGGAAGCCAGCGAGGAAAGCGAGGCGATTCGCACTCGCGTCGCCTCGGTGTTCGCGGAGAACCAGGCATCGGTGGCCTACTGCCTCGAAGCCGCGATCGACGCGGGCGAGCTGGCACCGAACACCGACGTACAGGACCTCGCAGGGTTCATCGTCAGCTCGCTCCAGGGCGCCATTCTTGTTGCGAAGGCGCAGCGTAGTTCCATCCCGGTGGAACGCTTCGAGCGCGTCCTCTTTCAGCAGCTCCTTCCCCAGGGCGACGCCGCGTCAAAACGGCGTGGCCGGGCAGCTCGCTGAATCGATCTCGTTGCGTCGGGGGCATGTCTCCGCTTGGACCCATTCAATACGGCCGTACATGTTGGAGGAGAGTCATGAAGGCTCGGTCAACCGCTGCCGTCTCTCATCTGGCGACACCCAGGACAAGAAGGCCGCATGCCCTCTACTGGCTTGCGCTGGGCACGTTCGCCATTGGGACCGAAGGCTTCATGATCGCGGCGCTCCTCACCATCATCGCCGCAGATATACGCGTCTCGGTCGCGCAGGCCGGCCTTCTGGTCTCCATCTTCGCGCTCGCGTACGCCACGAGCTCGCCCGTGCTCACGGCGGTCACCGGGCGCGTGGACCGGCGGCGGCTGCTCATCGCGTCGATGTCGCTCTTTGCGCTGCTCAACATGGCGGCGGCGATGGCGCACAGTTTCCTCGCCCTCGCAGCAGCCCGCGTGCTCCTCGCGTTCGCCGCGGGCATCTACACGCCGAACGCCAACGCGCTCGCCGGCGCGCTCGTGCCTGCGGAGCAGCGCGGACGAGCGATTGCCATCGTCAACGGCGGGTTGACCGCGGCGATCGCCCTCGGTGTGCCGCTCGGCGCGGTGGTCGGGGAGCGATTTGGTTGGCGCATGACGTTCGTGGGGGTGGGCGGACTTTCGGCCGTCGCGGCCGCCGGGCTCGCGCAAGGGCTGCCGCGCGGCGTCGGCGCCGCGATGGTCTCGGCATCCCTGGGTGACCGCGTACGGGCCGTGCGCAATCCGCGTGTCGCGCGGACCCTTGTCGTGACCACGGTCTGGGCGAGCGGATCGTACGCGGTCTACACGTACGTCGCTCCGCTTCTTTACAGCGCGACGCCACTCCGCGGGTCTCAGATCGGTCTGGCGCTGTTCACGTGGGGGCTTGCCGCGGCCTTTGGGTTGTTCGTTAGCGGCAACGCAACCGATCGGCTCGGCAGTGGGCTGGTGCTGCGCGCGAGCCTGACCAGTCTCATCCTCGGGCTTGCGAGCCTTGCTGTCGTCGCCAACGTCGTCGCTCCTTCGAGGGCGGTCGTCCCCGTGCTTGCAGCGATGGCTCTCTGGGGGATGTCGTCGTGGGCATTCTTTCCCGCGCAGCAGACCCGGCTCATCGACATCGTCGGCGTCCCGTCAGCCCCGGTCGCGCTCTCGCTGAACGCGTCGTTCATGTACCTCGGTTTCTCGCTCGGAGCTGCGCTCGGAGGCTTCGCGCTCCTTCACGTCGGCCCGCGCAATCTGGGGTTCGTCGGCGCCACGTGCGAGCTGGCCGCGCTGACCTTGTTGCTCGTGAACCAGGGCCGAGACGCGCGATCGCAGTCGGCTCTCGGCGGCGCGGGACGCGACGTCGAACACGGCTCTGGAGTGAGGAGTCCCTATGTTTGAGCAGATGAAAACGTTCGTACGCATCGCCGAAATGGGGAGCATCACGCGCGCAGCGCGCTCCCTGGGACTGTCCCTGCCCATGGCGAGTCGTCACCTGCGGTGGCTGGAACAGGAGCTCGGCACGGCGCTCGTGCACCGCACGACACGGCAGCTTCACTTGACCGACGCCGGCCAGCAGTTCGCGACGCGGGCGCGCGTGCTGCTCCTCGGACTCGACGACGCGAAGCAGACGCTGCGACCGGGCCCGAGCCTTGCGGGAAAAGTCGTCGTCACGGCGCCCAACGCACTCGGGACGTACCAGCTTTCTTCGATCATACCGTCCCTCGCCGCGAGGCATCCTCGCCTCCGCGTGGAGCTCCGGCTCGAGGACCGCGCCGTCGATCTCGTGAAGGAAGGCGTGGACCTGGCCATCCGCGCGGCGCCGCCGCCGGATCACGCGTCGCTCGTGGCGCGGGAGCTTGTCACCTACAACCGCGTGCTTTGCGCCGCGCCGACCTTCCTGGCGCGGCACGGCGCCATCGACTCTCTCGCAGCTTTGGCAGCGGCGCCCTGCGTCCTCCACGGTTGCGGCCCCGCCGTGTGGAATTTCGAAACGCCCGACGGGCAGAAGTCGATCACCGTGGACGGGCCTTTGTGCACCAACAACGTCGTGATTATTCGCGACGCGATCCTCGCTGGGGTCGGGGCAGCATGGCTGCCAGACTACGTCATTGGTGACGAGCTGCGTGACGGCCGCCTGGTCCGATTGCTCGTATGGTCCCACGACTTGATCGCTTGAAAGCACGGGCATTTTCGTGGGCGCGCGACGTGGGGAGGGCACGGCTAGCGGGCGTTTGCCCTGCCAGTCGCCCGGGGTAGGGTGGGCGCGGTGAGGGATCAGGAGAGCACCGCGCCGCTGCAGTTCCTCATCCTGCTGGTTGCCGGGTTCCTCCAGCGACGGCAGAAGATGGCGATCGATTACCTTCTGGCCGAGAACCGCGTGCTCCGCGAACGGCTTGGCCCGAAGCGCCTTCGATTCACGAATGCCGAGCGCCGGCTTCTCGCGGGGAAGGGAAAGCGAGTCGGGCGCAGGCTGTTGGAGGAGATCGCGACTCTCGCGAGCCCCGAAACGCTCTTGAGG
>Ga0265313_10001206_pt1 | contig 24680 bp, 23 predicted proteins | sample 4123metaG_FD_203122 | JGI IMG/M metagenome (GOLD analysis project Ga0265313, IMG submission 203122) | Rhizosphere microbial communities from Carex aquatilis grown in University of Washington, Seatle, WA, United States - 4-1-23 metaG | ecosystem: Host-associated > Plants > Roots > Rhizosphere >...
ACGCTTACCACAGCCTCACGCCCGAGCCGTTCACCAACTAATCAAGCAAGCTAAAAGCAACGCCGGACGGACGCACCACCCTCGGACAAGCTTGGCGAAGCGGCTTAGGTTGCGCCGGGCCAAGGCGCCGCCCGTCGTGATGTCTCCACGTTCCGTGAGCAAGTCGGACGCGGCAGCCCCGTGCAGGACTGGCGCGCAATTGGGCCTCGATTCGCAGGCCGGGCTCGGCCCACCCGCTGGCGTCGCAAAAGCTCGGGCGCTACGCTGAAATCGCCATGCAGGCGTTCGAAGCGAAGACCCCGCCCCTTACCGCTGGCCCCGACGGTCTGGTGCGAGTGACCGGAACGCGCGTGTCTCTCGAGACGATCGTCACGTCCTTCGACGCAGGTGCGACGCCCGAAGAGATCGCTCAACAGTACGCCTCCGTCGATCTCGCGAGCGTCTACGGCGTCATCTCTTACGTGCTCGACCACCGTCGAGAGGTGGACGAGTACATGACTCGCCGTCGCGAGGCGGCCGTGAAGGTAAGAGACAAGATCGAAGCGAGCTATCCTCCCGCCGGCATCCGCGCGCGACTGCTGGCTCGGAGATTCTCGTCGGGGCCGGTGTGACTCGATTCTTGGTCGATGAGGACTTCAACAACGACCTCGTCCGAGGGCTCCTACGCCGCCACCCCCTGACCGATCTCGTACGCGTCCAGGACCTCGGCCTTCGCGGTGCCAGCGACGAGGCGGTGCTGACTCGGGCCGCCTCGGAAGGGCGGGTGGTGTTGACGCATGACTTGTCCACGCTGATCGCCCGCGCCTACGACCGGGTCCGGTCCGGCGACCCGATGCCCGGCGTGATCGCCGTCTCGCAAGCGTTACCCGTGGCGCAGGTGATCGAAGACCTCTTGCTCGTCGTGCAGTGCAGCACCGCCGACGACTGGACCAATCACGTGCGGTATCTGCCCCTCCGCTGACGGTGGCCCGCCTGCTTCGCGAGGGCGTCACTCGGCAGCCGTCCACGATGGCCCTACGGCTTTTTCTCATTGCCGGCAGCATCTCTTGAACTTCTTCCCGCTTCCGCAGCGGCATGGGTCGTTCGCCCCGAGCTTCGGCCCATCGTGTCGAACGGTCTCCTGCTTCGGAAAAGCGGGTCGGAAGCTGGGATCATCGTGGAGCGCGGTGCGGACCTTGTGGTGATCCGGATGCTTCCGGTCGTCGACGACCCCCTTCCACTTGTCGTAGTGCCGATGAAGGCGCTCGCGGGTCCACCCTTGGACGAGCTTGGAAACGCGGCGTAGGCTGCGGCAAAGCGGCAGTCCAGCCGAGCTCCTTGCGCACTCCGATTGGAGTGCAATAATTATCAACGCGAGATCCGCATGACCGCCCGTCGCTCTGAGCCCACCGAAGTCCAGCCGGAGCGATCGCAGGCTAGCGCGGGGCTTGCCAAGGTCGATGGCGCGAGCGTGACCGAGTCGGAGCGTAAGGCGCGCTTTCGCGCGTCGCTGGCTTGGGCCGTGGAAGAGCACGCCGGCCTTCTCGCGCGCCTCGCGCGCTAGGGCGCCTCGGCGGTCTCTGGCGCGCTAGGTGATCCTCTTTCTGATTTGAGGACGTGCTCGAAGCGCACGCGATCAGTCTGGAGCGCTGGGCCGGGACAGACGGCATCCGCGACGAGGGGGCGATCCGGTCCGCGGTCGCGCAGCCGCAAGTGACTTTCGACGGCTTCTACCTCCACGGCGACGTCTTTGCGATGGGGGCCGCGTATGCATTCCACATCAGCGAGGCGCAAGGGTTCCTCGACGGGAACAAGAGAACGGGCGCCCTTGCGGCCATCACTTTCCTCGACATGAACGGCTTTCGGATCAAGCAGCACGACGACATCCTTTTCCTTGCTCTGCACGAGATCGCTGCGCGCGAAATGACCAAGGCCGACTTGGCGGAGCTTCTCCGCAAGCTTGCCAGCGAGCCCCCGGGCGTCTAGCCGCATCGCCGCGGGCTCGACGGCCCACCGCTCTCGGCCTCGTCTCCACCGGCGATCGCACCCGCGCGCAGAACCATCTCCGCGAGCTGAACCCCCCGAGCCACGGCGAGGCGCCCTCCCTCCCGCACCGCCAGTGCGGCGACCACGATTGGCAGCGACAACACGGCATCGGCGAGCTTCACCGTGAGCTCATCGGCCTCCTCCTCCCGGCCCTCCGCAACAGCCCTCAGCTGGGCCACTGCCGTGCTTCGACACCGGACAAATACCGGACAAGCCGCCCCAAAATGTGCGAATCCTTCGGGCGTTTCGCGGCTTTTCAACGGGTCTGAAAATCCCCGTGTCGGCGGTTCGATTCCGCCCCTGCGCACGAAATCAGCGGGGTTTCGAGTCTGTGGACTCCGCCTGCTCTGGGGCATTGGGAAGGTCTCATGAGGCCTGCCCGTTGTATGCTTGACGTACAACGTACAGGCGCTAAGCTGTCTTCTGATGATCCGCTCGTTTCGATGCAAGGAAACGCGGCGGATCTACGAGGGCCATGCATCCAAGCGATTTGCCGCCTACCAGAGAGTCATCGAACGCAAGCTACAGATGCTTGCGGACGCCACGACTCTCGATGACTTGCGCTCTCCGCCCGGTAACCGCCTGGAAGAGCTCGACCGCGACCGCAAGGGGCAACACTCGATCCGCGTCAACGATCAGTTCCGCATCTGCTTCCGCTGGACGCCCGACGGCCCCGAAGACATAGAGTTCGTCGACTATCACCGCTGAGGCCGCGAGGTCACCATGAGCACGCCAGTCAACCGCATGCGCCCGATTCACCCCGGAGAGATCCTCCGAGAAGAGTACCTCGAACCCATGGGCATGAGCGCGAACGCCTTGGCTCAGCTGCTCGACGTTCCGACGAACCGCGTGACCGAGATGGTGCGAGAGCGCCGGGGGGTCACGGCGGAGACCGCGTCGAGGCTTGCGCGAGCCCTGGGGACATCGGTCGAGTTCTGGCTGAACCTTCAGCAGTCCTACGATCTGCGCACCTTCGAGGCCTCACGGGAGGCGAAGAAGCTTGACGCGATCCGCCCGATCGACTTCTCGACGTGGCAGGCCGAGCGGGCGCGAACGAAGAGCGGCACGCGAGGCGCTGTCGGGGCGAACGAAAGCAAGCCGCGACTCCGGCGCGCCGGCGGCTAGGCGGCCCGCCAGGACGGCCGCGCAACCCGCGTTTTCCCCATTGGCTCCCCACTTACCCCCTGCGCGTCGAGCTTTCTTCGACGAAACGGCCGATATCGGGCGGACTGAAAATCCCCGTGTCGGCGGTTCGATTCCGCCCCTGCGCACCTCGATTTGCGAGAGATTCTGGCCGGTCGCCACCGTTGACGTTTTGTCAGCGGTGCCCTCCGATCGCCCCGTTTGACCGGGTCTGCCGGACAAATACCGAACAAGCTCGCTCGGCCCCTGCTTCGACGCGCCGCCGAAGACGCGTAGCTCCCTCTTGATCGTCGTATCCCGGCCGCCATCGGCTCGCCGCTTGTCGATGTAGCGAAGCATCAAGGCGTGCGGCAGGTTCCCGGCATACTCGAGGTGGAGCACATCGCGCAGCACGTGACCGGGTACTGCGTCGGTCCGCTGGGAGTGCCCGGCGCAGCGCAATCGATTCGCGATTATCGAGGACGAAGAGAATCGGCAGTGCTGGTCGCCTGTGGCCGACCTCGTTGCGCAGTCGCGGGCCTGGTTCGGTCAAAGCGGCGGGGCGGACCTGCTGCATTAGACTCGACCCGATGAGCTCCGTCACCCTCCAGATCGTTCAGCCCCGCAAGTTGGCCGCCGTGCGACGCGAGGTCGCGCTTGGGGGAGTCGGTGCGGCGTGGGGACCGGCGCTGGGCAAAGTCTGGGACTTTCTACGCAGCCAGGCGGGACTGCGGACTGACGGCCACAACATCTTTCTTTATCACGATCCGCCGCGGCCCGGCGCGCCCATACAATGCGACTTCGGCGTCGAGGTAACGCGCAGCTTCGAACGCGCGGGCGAGGTCTATGCGACCGAAACACCCGCCGGCGAAGCGGCCGTTGCCATCCACCGCGGTCCCTACGACCGCATGCACGAAGCGCACGACGCGATCAAGAAATGGATGGCCGCGAACGAGAGGGAATACGCAGGCCATTCATGGGAAATCTACGGCGACCCGACGCCGGATCCGTCGAAGACCGAGACCACGGTCGTGTATCTCCTGAAATAGATAGGCCGACCGACCTCAGGAAACGTGACGCCTCGATAGCCAAGAAGCTCGCACAATTCTTCAGCGGGCTCAAGCCGCGCCGTCGCTCGCCCGAACAGCGACCACGCCATCTTGCGTCTAGCCGCCCGCCCTGATCGCCCCGCCCACGGCGCGATTTGACGCAACGGAGCCGCCCGCGACGCACCTGGCCTCGCCTGCTTTCAAGCTCGTGCGGCTCGGTCATTGCTAGTCTTCCGGGCGGTGTACCTGCTTGCGGCATGCGCGGGCGCGTTTGCATTCGGATACCTCGGTTCGGTGCCGCTCGCCGGCCCGATCGCGGTCATGGTCCTGTCCCGCGCCGCCCGCGGAAAATTCGGAGAGGCTCTCCGAATCGGTGCCGGCGCCGCCGTGGCCGAAGGCCTCTATGCCGGCGCGTCCTTCTGGTCGTTTGCAGTGCTGCTGACGCGAAGCGCGCTACTCCTGCCCATAGCTCGGGGCGCAACGGCACTGGTGCTCCTGCCACTCGGAATTTATTTCGGTTTTTGGCGATCGACAGAAAAGAGCCGGGCCGACCGTCATGAAAGCCGCGCTGGAACCGCTCTCCTCGGGTTCACGATTTCCGCGCTGAACCCGACCCTGTTTGTCACGTGGAGCGCGGCAGTCGGTTTTCTGTTTTCGCAGCGAGCACAGTCAGTTCGAGAGTGGGATGCGTTTCCGTTCGGGCTGAGCGCCGGCGCGGGTGTGCTTCTCTGGTTTTTCACGCTCGTGCTCTTGCTGCGTCGCTACCAAGGCAAGGTCCGGGACGACGTCCTTTCCTGGGTCGTACGCGGACTGGGCGTCACGCTTTTCTTCATGGGCGTCTGGTCAGCCCTTGGTTTCGCTCGCGCGCTTGCCCGCACGCACTCGTTTACGGACACGCGTACGGAGTGGCGCTCCAGCGCGACTATCGACCGCTCCGAGTAAGGGTGGTCTTCCGTCACTTGGCGCTCCCCTGCTCCGGTGCCGCCGGCGCGGCGGAAGCGGAGCTCCTCGATCACCATTCGAACGCCGGCGGCAATCGGCAAGGCGGGCAACGCTCCCAGAATGCCGAGAAGCCTTCCGCCCACGAGCAGCGCGACCATAACGCTTGCGGCAGGAAGCCGTAGCGTCCGCCCGTAGATTCGCGGGACGATGACGCGGCTCTCGAGCTCCTGATAACTGGCGAGCGTCGCGGGGCAGGGAGGGGTGCGAGGGGACAATCGAGTTGGCCAGGAGACGCTCGAGAGTTCCGACTCGACAGACTGCCCTCAATAGCCAGGCGGGGCCTGGCCGCCTGGAAGCTTTGACGGCAGCGCCTCGTCGCCAGGTACACCCGAGACCTCTTGCTCTCCTCCCCCCTGCCGGGCGACTCACCGCGGGCCGCGGGGGGGATTGACGCGCTCGTTAGGCGCCGTCCGAGATTTATGGAAATGCCGCCGATCTTTTCGCCCTCGAAAACACGGGGTGCCAGAGGCTATCGGCCAATGAAACCGTTCCTTTATTCATGGACGGCGCCTTAGCCCCCCTGCGCCCCGAAAGGGCATGACTCAAGGAGCTCGATCGGATTTTGTCGTCGTAGGCCCGCGACCGAATCAATACGTATCTCGGATTGAGGTCGCCGTGACCTTCCCTTGGACCGACTGGGTCGGCCCCGTCCAATCTACCGTGACGACCTCTCCTGGCAAGAGGTCGAAGTAGTTATCCGAGAACGTCCCGTCAGCTGCGTCCGTCGACAGCCGCACGTGGCGCGCGAGCCTCCTCGACCCAATCCGTACCGACAGGCGATCGTCAACGCGGGTGACCTCGAGTTCGAGGTCCGGTTCTTGTAGGTCCAAGTCCTTCGTCGGAACGAAGTAGTGCAGGCTGCGACTCAAGAGCGCGCCGCCCTCGAAAGCCTCCGCGACGAACACCGTCCGGTTCGGTTCCGAGCTCCCAAGGAGCTCTAGCGCCGGCGCCTCGAAGTGCCCATTGCTCCGGTTGGCGTCGAGGCAAACGCGGCTTTCTCTTCGCCAGACTTCTCGCCCGTCGAAGTCGACCAGGCGCAGCAGGAGGCGAACCGCGGAAGCCTCGCGTCGGTCGGAGATCACGTAAACGCGCAGGACGCCTCCTTCGTTGACCGTGCTAACCAGGACTGGCGCAAAGAAGCGGCGAGCGAAATAGTGGAGCGCTTTCCAGCGGCCGTAGTAATCCATGCCGGACCACGACGCCACGGGCCAGCAGTCGTCAAGTTGCCAGTACAGGCTCCCGGCGTTGTACGGCCAACGGCGCCTGTGCGCTTCTGCCGCGTACTGGATGATGATCGCTTGCAATACTTGACTCGCGTAGACGAAGGACTCGAAGTCTTTGGGCGTGCGAAAGTCGCGTTCCATGTACGCTCGGATCAATTCGTTGCCGCGCGGGTGGCGCTGGTGCGCCAACATCACCGGAGAGTCAATGCGCCAGTCCGCGTGCTCCGCGAAGCGGGCGACGGTCGCACGCTCCGGAAAAGACTGAAATCCATACTCGCTCATGAAGCGCGAGACGTTTTCCCCATAGGTCGAATAGGGCTTCTCGGCGTGCCAGACGCCCCAGTAATGCGTGTCGCCAAAGCCCGGTGTATCCGGAAGGACCCGGTCGTCGTTGGCGCTCGGCGAGCTTCGCGTATAAAAGCGACCCGGATCGTCCGAGGCAACGATCTCGGGCAAGAGATTATGGAAGATGCGCTTGTAATCGCCCCATATCTTCTGTTGTGCCGACTCCGAGAGGTCAAACTTCAGCTGCCACCCCCAGCGCATCCACGCCACCTCGATTTCGTTGTTTCCGGCCCACAGCGCGAGGCTCGGGTGGTTTCGAAGACGTCGTACGTTTTGGATTGCCTCTTGGCGCACGTTCTCGATGAACTCTTCATCGCCCGGATACATGCTGCAAGCGAACATGAAATCTTGCCAGACAAGGATTCCCAGCTCGTCGCAGAGGTCGTAGAAGGCGTTGTCCTCGTAGATGCCTCCGCCCCACACCCGCAGCATGTTCATGTTCGCATCGGCAGCGGACTGCACGAGCCATCGATACCTCTCGCCAGTGACGCGCGACAGAAAGCTATCGGCCGGCACGTAGTTCGCGCCCTTCATGAAAACTGGCTCGCCGTTCACACAAATCGTGAAGCTCTTGCCGGCGTCGTCATTGCAATGAATGACTTCGAGCGTGCGAAGCCCGATGCGCAGTCTACGACGATCGCGAGGCTCGCCGTCGACCGAGAGCGCGGCTTCTACCTCGTAGAGGTTCGGCTCACCGAGGCCATTCGGCCACCAGCGGAGGGGCCGATCGATCGTCACCTGCGTCTCGAGAACGTTCGTCCCAGGATTCAGCCTCGCCTCCACGTCGCCGAGGGCAAATCCATCGGCCAGCGACAACGTCAGGCGACCGCACGCGCTCCGCGCAGCAACGACCGTCGCCGTCACCCGCAAGGTCGCCCGCTCCTCTTTGAGTGTCGTCTGCACGACTTGGACGTCGTCGATGCGCGCATCGTCCCATGCCTCGAGAAACACAGGCCGCCAGATTCCGCTCGTTACGAGGCGCGGCCCCCAGTCCCACCCGTAGTGGTAAGGCGCCTTGCGTGCGAACATACTGACCATCGGCACGGCCTGATCGTTTGTGGCCGGAAGGACGTACTCGAGCCGGTCATAGGCCGCCTTCCCCTCGACGATTGGCGACCGGAACTGCACGAGGAGCGTATTGGCGCCTCGACGAACCAGCGGCCTCACGTCGACACGCCACTCACGGAACATGTTGGTTGCCGCGAGAATGGGAATGCCGTTGAGGAAGACGTCGGCGTAGGTGTCCAGTCCCTTCCAGACCAGGTCGAGCCTTTGCCTCGACCACTCGGGGTCGTCGACCGCGAGCGACATGGCGTACTCCCAGCCATACTTGTCGACCCACTGCTGATGGGCCTCGTTTTGGCCGACGAAAGGATCCCCGATTTTCTCGTTGGCAAGCAGATCCAGGTGCACGCACCCGGGGACCTTGGCCGGCATCCATTCGTCGACGCAAGCGCTCACGGGTTTCGCATCTCGACCGCCGAACGGCATGCGGCGGAAGGACCAGGGACCCCGAAGCTCGACGGATGTGCGCACCTGCTTGCCCCCTGTCGAAAGCGTCTCTTGGTCTGGCGCCGGGAGTGGCGGCACGCCGTCGCTCCTCGCGATCATGTCGTTCCTCGCTTGGCCTCGACCTCGAGCCTGGCGTCCGCTAACTTGCCATCGGCCGGAGAAAGGCGCGACGGCGCAAAGTCGGGGACCCGAATGAAGGCCAAGAACCGAGGCTGGTTCGGATGGAAGAAGAACCACCAAGTTCCCACGAAGACCAAGCTAGCGGTAAGCCCGGACGACATCATCGCGCCGTTTTTGTCAAATCGGCGCGCGATCGACGTGTAGACTCTTCTCCCCGCGGACGACATCGCCTTGCACAGGCCAAAGGCTCCCTGATGCTTCTCTCGCGTCGCTTCCTCATCGTCGCAGTCGCGTGCTCGTTCGGCACGACCGGCTGTCTGCGCCAGACGGACGCAAGGGCCACCGCCTCCGGGGAGCACGTGGCCGAGACCGTGGGAGAGGACGTGGGCCCCATCCAGGAAGTCGACCAGCCGAGCGCTTCATTCATCGTCAACGGTGAACCCTTTTGTTTCGCGGGAACGAACAACTATTACCTCATTTACAAGTCTCACAAGATGGTGGACGACGTCCTCGGAGCTACAAAGAGTCTCGGGCTCAAGGTGATCCGCATCTGGGCGTACCTGGATCGCGGCTCGCTCGACGGAACGATGCGCAATGTCGACGGCCCCGGCGAAAAGGGAGGCGTCTATTTCCAATACTGGGATCCCGGGAGCAGACGCCCAGCTTACAACGATGGCCCCACCGGACTCGAGCACCTCGACTACGTGCTCCAGAAGGCCAAACTGCTCGACCTGAAAGTGATCCTCGTCCTCACCAACAACTGGAGAGAATTCGGAGGGATGGACCAGTACATCGTTTGGTACGGCCTCGCAGAGCACCATCAGTTTTATATCGATCGCTCCGTAATCGGCGCATACGAGAATTGGATCGACCACCTCGTGCATCGAAAAAACTCGATCAGCGGTTCGCTCTATCGTGACGACCCGACGATCTTCGGCTGGGAGCTCGCCAACGAGCCGCGGTGCATCAACGCCGGTGAGTTCGACCATGCCTCCGCATGCACGCCGGAGACTCTGACCCGATGGGCCGATGAGACATCTACCTTCATACGGTCCATCGACCCCAACCATCTAATCTCCGTCGGAGACGAGGGGTTCTTCGCGAACGGAACTTCACCCCACTACGACGGCGCCGACGGCGTGGATCACGTTGCGCTGCTCGGCGTGAAGCACATCGACTTCGGCACGTATCACCTCTATCCGGAGACGTGGGGGCATCGCACGAGCTGGGCGAGCAAGTGGATCGAGGACCATATAGAGGCCGCTCGATCGGCCGGGAAGCCGACCCTCCTCGAGGAGTATGGGATGATCGCGCGGAGGAGTCCCAATGGACTCATCGCCGACGACGCCCGCCGCCGCAGGATGTACTCCCGGTGGCACGATCTCTTGGAAAAGCGCGGGGGCAACGGCGGTCTCTTTTGGATGCTCGCAGGGATCGACGACGACCTGGACGCCCAACATGGAATGTACCCGGACTATGACCACTTCGAGCTTTACACTACGGACTCCGCAGCAAGCCTCGTCAAGGCGTTCGCGACGACGATGAGCACCGACGCTCTAGCGTGCAAGCTCTACAGAAAGCTCGTCCCCGCGGGCGGAGCGGCCAAGAGCCCGTTCGTGACGGCGTCGCGTCCTCCGAATCGGGCTGAGGGGCTGCCTATCGGTTTGCGGCCGCCCCGGAGCTGAGAGAGCCCGACGCCATCCTCGTATTCTTGACGCGACTGATCGGCCGGCATATTGGCACCTCACCATGAGGGCAATCCGTATCGATCGCTTCGGCGGTCCCGAGGTTTTGACACCGGTGGAGCTCTCCACGCCCGATCCCGCACCGGGGCACGTGCTCATCCGCGTGGAGGCGGCGGGCGTCAACTTCATGGATGTTTACGCGAGGACCGGCGGCGCCGGATATGGGCGAAGCCTGCCGTTCATCCCCGGCGCTGAGGGTGCAGGCATCGTCGAGGCCCTCGGCGAGGGAGCGCTGGGCCTGCACATCGGGCAGCGTGTGGCTTGGGCCGGTGTGCCTGGCTCGTACGCGACGCACGTGAGCGCGCCTTTAGACAAGCTGGTTGCGGTGCCGGACGACGTGTCCGCCCGTGACGCAGCGGCTGCGATGCTGCAAGGCTTGACCGCGCACTACCTCTCGCATGCGACGTTCGCGCTGAAGCCCGGCGACACTTGTCTCGTTCATGCGGCGGCGGGCGGCGTGGGCCTGCTGCTCGTCCAGATGGCAAAGCGTGCGGGTGCCCTGGTTTTCGCCACCACATCGACCGAAGAAAAAGCGCGACTGGCTCGTGAAGCCGGCGCTGATGAGATCATCTTCTACACTCGCGAAGCATTCGACCACGTGGTGCGCGCGAGAACCGCGAACCGCGGGGTCGACGTGGTCTACGACTCGGTCGGCAAGACCACGTTCGACAAGGGGCTCGCGTGCCTGCGCCCGCGGGGCTTGATGGTCCTCTTCGGCCAGTCGAGCGGTCCGGTGCCTCCCTTCGATCTACAGGTTCTCAACGCGCGGGGATCGCTCTACGTGACCCGGCCGACGCTCGGCAATTACGTCGCCACGCGCGACGAGCTCATCGCCCGTGCCGAGGCGGTCTTGCATTGGATGAGGCGAGGCGAACTGAAAATTCGCCTCGATCGCGTTTTGCCCCTCTCGAAGGCGGCCGATGCGCACCGTGCGCTCGAATCGAGAGAGACCAGCGGGAAGATCCTGCTTGCGCCCGACGAATAGGGTGCGCCACGCTCCTTCGCACCCTGACCGCAGCAACGGCCGCTACGCCGGGTACGAATCCGAGGCTGACGAGCGAATCCATTTCCACTATTTGCGCGAGATGCACCGAGCGGAGCGGGCCGTCGCCTCCACGGCTCGCCCCGTCTGATGGCTCCAACAGAGATTAGGGCGTCTGCTGCGTGGGCGGTGACTGGGGACAGCCGGACTCGGAGGCAAGCTGCTGTCCAGTGTTCTGCGTGCTCTGCGCATCATCGCGGATCTTCGTCCGCACCTGCTCTAGCGTCGCGTCGTCCGGGATGTTGTTGACGTCCTGCTTCAGCTTTTTCACCGCGACGTTGAATTCCTTGGCGGCGGGTGTCTTCATCTTGCCCGCGACCTTCTGCATCTCGGTCGCATCCCTTTCGATCCGACTGGTCGCAGCGCGCAACTCGGCGACCGTAGAATGAGGCCCGATCGCATTGAGTTCCGCGAGGTCTGAGTCGAGCGCAGCAACGGCCGCACAATACGCTTCGCTCGCCCCGGGCTTCGGATCCGCGTGCGCAACGACTCCCACCGTCAGGATGACGAGTCCAGCCTCGATTGCGGCTCTTCTTTGGAAGAATGTTCTCATGACGAAACCTCCGCCTTTTGACGCGCCGGCACAGCGCCGGCCTCGCCGTTCGCTGACCGCAAGGCATATGCCACACCTGCTCTCCCCTCAGCGCGACGGTGGGATCCTCGATGCCGCTCATCAGAGCTTCGGATTCGGAGCGGTGACGCGCCAGCTCAACTTTAGATTCAGCCAGAAGTTCCAGGCGGTGACGACGAGGATCGCGATCGCATTTGCAAGGTAGCGGTTGATCCCAAGCCAGTTGAACTGAACGTTCAAGAAGATCGTATTGAGAACGAGACCGCCGAAGCAAACTGCTTGAAATTTCGCAAAGCGCCTGAGCCTGGCCGCAGCCGAAGCTTGGTTCTTCGAGAGGTCGCCGAACGTCCAAGCATCGTTCCAAATGAAATTGTTCACGATGGCAGTCTCGGCGGCCAGAAGCTTACTCCGCGTCAGACCCCAACCGAGCGTGTGCGGGTCGCTCAGCAGGTAGAGCACGGTCATATCGACCGCAACCCCGCTCAAGCCGACCAACCCGAACCTTACGAATCGCTCGAGCGGGAGCCTTGAAATCCGGAGCCTCACGAGGTGCCTGAGATACTCGACGTAGAGCTGCCAGGTGACCTTACTGTCCCCTTCGACTCGCTCGCGAAATACGTACGGAGATTCGGCGATCCATCGAATCCTTCCCCGACCGAGCACTTCGATGAGAATCTTGTACCCGAGCGGGCGCATTGGAACGCTCTCGATGGCGGAGCGCCTCACCATGAAATACCCGCTCATCGGGTCACTGACCCGGCCGACCACGCTGGGCAACAGGAGAAGCCCGAGCAATTGAGCCCCGCGCGAGAGCGCCCGTCGGACGACCCCCCAGTCGCTCACGCCCCCGCCCTCCGTATGGCGACTGGCGACAGCCAAGTCGGCGCCTCCTTCCATGTCCCTCCACAGCGCGAGCGTCACCTCCGGGGGATGCTGAAGATCGGCGTCGATCACAGCGAGCACCTGTCCGCGCGCCGCCTGCCACCCGCGGATGACGGCACTCGAAAGACCGCGTTCGCCTACTCGCCGAATCACGCGCAGGCGCGGATGGGTCGCGGTGAGGTCCCTCGCAAGCTCCCACGTCTTGTCGGGGCTGTCGTCATCGACGACGATGAGCTCATAGGCCAGCCCGATCGTCCCATCGAGGAGCGCGGTCAAACGCCCGACCAGTTCCGCGAGGTTCTTCGCCTCGTTGTAGGTGGGGACCACGAGCGAGAGGCGAACCGGCGAAGCCTGCTCCGACCTTGGCTCCACGCATAGCGGGCCCTGCGCCGGGACCTCGACGGGCGAGCCGCCGCGATCGCGAAGATAAGCGGCGGCAGCGCTCATCCTAGGCTGCTCCGTGCAGCAGGCAACCCGTCGCGGGCGGCTGGACCGCAGCGCACCAGTGATCGAACTTCATGGCCCTCCCTATATCACGGGCACGACACGACCATCGCGCACCCGCCGCTACCCCGCACCCGCCGTGCGGCGCTGCCGATCAATGCGGCTCGCAGTACCCCAGATTGCAGTGCGGCGACGTGGTGGGGCAATCCGAAGGCGTCTTGCAAACCTGACAGGTCGTCGTGCCCTTCGTGATGCTATCGAAGTAACAGCCGCAACTCGGACTTGGCGCATACGGTAGGAGCTGTCCCATTTCCGTGGCACGTGTGACGCGCATCGCGCATAGCGGCAAAAGGTGGTCGCTCACGACGAAGCGGAGAAAGTCGCCGGTCGGTGTGGGCTGCTGTCCCGTGAAATAGGCGATTATCAAAGCCGCGTTCGGGTTGAGAGGCACGTCCTGGGCGTTGACCTTCGCGAACATGTGAGAAAAACCCCAGAGCGGGTAGTGCCCGTCTCGGACGTTTTGCTTTTCGGAGCTCGTCGCCGTGGCGTTCGGGTAGTAGCCGCAGGACTGTCCCACGTCCTGATACGCGATCGCCTTGAGCGTAGACGTATTGGTGGGTGCCTCAACCAGATCGGAACCCATGAGGCCGAGGGTACTCTCCGGATCCGGCGACGTGCCGACCTTGGCGATGTTTTGCGGGGCGGTGGCGACCGTCGTTCCCTTCCATTGATTCGGAGGCACTCCGATCGCAAGCGCGACGTCGTATTGAGGGCCCGAACCGGGGTTGAAGAACACTTCGCTTGGGTTGGTCCATGGCGCGACCGAGCCGGCGCCCAAACCGATCGTGTAGTAGAGGGCCTCGGCGCTGATGCTGGTTTGTGACGAGCCTGTGGGAACGACGATGTCGATGGGGGTGATCGGCCCAAGGAAGTCCCCGATTCCCGGGGTTCCTTGCGGGAGCGTCAAGCAGGCATCCGCGAAGAGCTGCCCCAGGCCGATGTCCGCGTAAGAGCTCGCATCGTCGACGAGGCACGTGTGCGCCGTGCCCGCTGCATCCCAGTAAGTCGCCGTGGTCGCGCCGAAGTCGAAAGCGGTCTTGTTCAAGATGATGGCTTTGGGCCCATCGCACGACTTTGCCGCGACGAAGACGATGGTGATCGGCACCGTCGACGTGAGTTGACCGAGCTCGCCCGCGAGACCGGCGAGGCCAGTCGATCCGACCACGTACACGGGCGAAGGTAGCGTCGAGCAGGCCGGCAGGGACCCTGCTCCGGAACCGGCCCCCGCCGCGTCCGGGCTGGCACCGTCGACACCACCGTCGCCCGGCCCCGTGGCGGGTGGAGGGGCGCCGTCGGGTAACGGCGGCAGCGGGGCGCCGGGCATGTAACCCTGGATTCGCGCAGAATTCTGGAAGGGAACGCAAATCGCACCGGTGCATACTGCGGCGGGGCTCGCCGTTTGTTCGGCATCGCACGACGCCGGACCCGCGTCCGGTACAGACGCCTCTTGGCCACCCGATGTCGGGCTGGGCTCGAAGGCGGACGACGACGGCGCGGCGGCGTCGCGGGCCGTCGTGTATTTGTCGAGACCGTAGACAGTCCAGCAGCCCGTCGCCCAGACGATCGATGTCCCGGCCACCGCGAGCCGCGAGCGCGCGTTCATCAACAAAGTCCGACGGACGATGGCCTGGTAGGCTTAAGGCAACGACGAGGACAATCGCCTCGGCGGGCAAGATTGGTGCGCAAATGTGCGTCACCGGAGCGCGCGAATACGTCGCCGGACCAAGGATTCTCAAGGCTTTCGGACGTATCGCAGCCACTATGAGCAGCTGGTCGTTCGAAGCCTGGCCACCGACGGACGTGGTCGTGTCGAGCGGGTTGCCCGCGGCGTGTTTGCGCGCGCGGTCGGAGAACTCAGCATAGATGCTCTGCTGGACGAGGGCGCGCGACGGCCACGTGCAGACTTCGCCCCGGGTTCAACGCAAACATTGCCACCCGGCAGTTGGGCGTGGCAAGGGGGACGATTTATCGGGCGACAAGTGCGCGAAAGGGCGATTGAGGGACTGCGATTTTTGCGCGTAGGTCTTCGACCGCCCTATCCAGCGCCACCGCACCGCCGGACCCTGGGGACAAGTGCGGAGCGATCCACACGGCGCCTTGCTGGACCGAGCCGGCAAATTTGAACGGGACCTTGTGCGGCATCAACATCGTGAGGGCGATGCCAACGCCTCGCACGAAGGAGGCGCGAAATCCGCCGCCCTCGGCAACGATCACAGCGACCGCCATCTGCGGCACGACGTCACGGCTGAACCTGGCCAACTCGGCGCGCGCGACGTCAGGAGGCGGCGGCGCCGACCCCTCGACGATTGAAAGGTAGCTGACTCGTCTTGGCCCGGCGGCTATGAATTCCCGCGCCACGCGGTTCATCTCCACGAACGACGCTTCGGTGGCGCTCAGACGCCAGATTGTGATGAAAACCAGGTCCCACGTGGCGAAGCAATACGCCGACGTGCGAGAACGGATGACTGCAGCTTCGAAGTTCTCCACACGGGCACCGTTTCACGGCTCGGCGCTCGTGGGAAGAGAGGACCGTACGGCAATCCGGTCTCGCCCATGTTCGCCGGCCGCTGAGTCAAGGTCCGGAGCTTTAACCCGCTGACCCCGTGTTACCCTTCCGGGATGCGTAGAATCCGCTGGCTCGCCGCCGCCGATCTGCGCTCGGTCGGGCTCTTTCGGATCACCTTTGGGCTGGTGACGCTGAGTGAGATCGCGGACTTTTCTCCGTTTCTGCGCGTCGGCCTCTCCGACGAAGGCTTCTGGCCTCGTTCGACCGCGCTCGCTGGGGACGTCGGGCGGTTTTCGCTCATGGATGTGAGCGGCCCACCCTGGGTGGCCTACGGATACTGGATGCTGACCCTGGTGGCCTGCGCTTGCTTCGTCCTCGGATGGCACAGCCGCCTGGCGACCCTCGCCACGTTCGTTCTTGCGACCGGCATGATGGAGCGCAACCCGTTCATATGCGATTACTCGGATCAGGTGATCCGAGTGCTCCTTTTCTGGAGTCTATTTCTGCCAGTCGGAAACTGGTATTCGATCGATGCGGCGCTGGCGCGTGCCGCCGGCAGGCCTCTCCCCCAGAAGGGGAGCGGGCTGGAATTGCGCTTGATAGGCCTTCAGCTTGGCTGGATCTACTTATGCACCTTCTTGTGGAAGATTCCCGGCGAAACCTGGCGCGACGGAACGGCGGTCCACTTCGCACTCGGCAACGATCACGATTACACTCGGACGCTCGGGCACCTCGTACGATCGATGCCTTGGCTGACGACTGCCGCGACGTACTCGACGTTGGTCATCGAAGCAGCGTTCTTGCCTCTGGTCTTCTTGCCATTCTGGCAGCCGCAAGCAAAAGCGATCGCGCTCCTCTCCGGCGCCGCGATGCACGTCGGAATCTGGGTTACGATGTGCGTCGGCGAGTTCTCATGGCTGATGATTGCAACGTACCCGCTCCTGTTCGAGCCTTCGTGGGTTGATTGGACGTTGGCGCGCATCTCGCGAGCATGCGCAGGGGTGAACGTCCCGATTGGTCCGCTGTTCCGGATGAGCCTTCCCCTTCCCGCCCTCGACCCGCCCAACGTGCCGGCGATTCGCGCGGCAGAAACCGGCCCCGCCAACCGTGGCTACCTGCTCCTTGCCGCCCAAGTCGTCCGCGGGGCCCGGTGGGCCAGACAAGTGGCGCTGGTCGCTTTGTTTGCCGCATGCGTGTGGTCTTCGACGCCGCTACCGACACGCCTTGCGATTCCGGACCGCCTCGCGACGGTAGTAAGAACAGTCGAGCTCTGGCAATGGTGGGCGATGTTTGCCCCCAATCCATGCCTGGCCGATGTCGAGCTGGTGGCGGACGGAAAGCTCGCCGACGGCACCAAAGTCGACGTGTTGCATGGGGACGAGCCAGCGGGCCCGCTGCCGCCTGCCATGCACCAGTTCCTCGCCAGCCGGTGGACCGACGCGACCAACGCCATCCGAGTGGGGGAACCCCCCCAACTCCTCCAGGAGTTCGGAAGCTTTCTGTGTCGCAATTGGAATCGTGAAGATCGTCCTTTGGGTCGTCCCCTCCTCGCGACCTTCCAGCTCTCGCGCGTCGAACGTGCCCTTCATCCGAGAGATACCGGAATGGACGGCCCGAATGCCGTCGTTTTGTGGTATCATGCCTGCCTTGATTCCTCGCACGCCGCCAACGCCCCGTAGGTACTTCTGGACCAACGGGGAACGCGATCTACACAGGTGCGGCGGCCCGCCGACCTCAACGAAACGAGACGTTGACACCGCACTCGTCCACGCACACCGAGAGCTTCTGTAGCCCGTTGGGTGCGAGCCCCCCGGTGACCGCACCGTTCATGTCGAAAGTGGAGCCGTGGCAAGGACAGACGAACTCGGTGCGTGTCTCGCTGAACGAGACGGGACAACACTGGTGTGGACATGCGGCGGAGAAGGCCACATAGGTCCCGGCTGCGGGTTGGGCGACGATGATGAGGTCGAGCCGGCACGAAGGATCTGCGTAGCCGGGGGCGCTGCCGGACGCGCTGCCGCCCACGTTCTGGAGCTGCGGGTATTTGGAAAACGGAAATGTCACCGTATTCGCGCCGACGCAACTTGGCTTGCAGGTACCACCGACTTCGGCTTCCCCTTGGCCACCGTCCACTCCAGACTCGCCGACGCCCGGCTCTCCTCGATCGGCTGGCGTCGCGCCGCCGCAGCGCGGAAGCAAGAGCGCGCCCGCCCCGGCGAGCCCTGCTCCAAGGAGCATTCTCCTGCATTCGTCGCAGCGCGTCACATGGATGCTCTTTCTTACATCCGTCGGCCGGCTCGCCTCTGCGCTCTCGCGCGCACCAACGGGATGAACACAGAAGCGGCCGGCCCGGCAGGCGACTTAAATTAATTTACTCCTAGGTTCGGCGTTGCGGCCCATGGAACGAGCGCCCTGCCGAGCGTCCTGCGCTCTCGGTGTACGCTCGATCGTGAGTGGCTGCACGACCCTCAAGGCGTGAGATCGTTATTTGCGTTATGGGTGAAGGTCGATGCCCCACTCGTTCCGGTCAACGTGCCCAATCGGCCTGACACGAAGGAACCCCACTGTGCCTGGAGACCAAACTGGCCATTGGCGACCGTCGTCGTGTTTGGGTTGTCCTCGTTCTTCGTTCCCGTCGCATTACCGAGGTGTAAGGTAGAATTTTCGGTAACCGAGACTCCGTTCTTCAGGTTGCCATTGATGGTGTTTGTCGCCACCTCGGCATACGATGCGCTCTCGATGTTCACACCGTTTTGAACGTTGTTGCTGATCGTATTCGTATAGATGCGTGCCGAAGAAGAACGCTGGATTCGGATGCCGTGGCCGCCGTTCCCTTGAATGATGCATGGCCCCGTATCGTCTTCTGACGCACCTACCCCCGCCGTGAACCCGATGCGCGCATACGAGTTCTCGTTGACGATGATCCCGTTCTGCGGGTTGTTCTGAATCGTCGAGTTTACGACGTAGGCCATCGTCGTGCCGCGTTGGAAGTGGATCCCGTGCCGGCCGGCGTTTTCGACGACGACGCCATCCACGGCAATTTGGCTTCCCGTGTTGACGGACAGGGCGTCGAACCCCCCGGTGAGGCGGAGCCCGCGAACCGTGAAATTCGACACGCCGTCCAGTTCGAGCGTGTTCGTGGTCGCGCTCGGGCCGGCGATGGTGGCCGTGCCGTTGCCATCGAGTGTGACGCCGTCGAACTGGCCGGTGGTACTTGCGAACGTTACGTTTTCGCTGCAGGTGCCTTTGATGTGAAGTGTGTCTCCGGGTCTAACCGTCTTGAGTACTCCTTGAATGGTTTCCCCGCGGTCGCAGTCGACATGTCTCGACGGGTCGTGCGAGTCATCGTCGTGCCCGTGGTCGAGCCAGGACAAAGGTAGGATAACGAAGAGCGTGGCAAGAGCCTTTGATGAACCAACCATTGTGTGTATCCCCTCGCGCCGTAATTGCGCTATCAACTGAATAGTTAACTTTGGCTGTAGCTCTTCACAAAGTCAATGGTCGTACTTATGTATATTTTCCTCGATTGGGGCCGACGATAATGGCCTTGCAACGCGATTTGGGGGCCTTCGCCTGCTGGCACCCGACTGCGGGCGGACGCTAGGCGCGTTGGGATCGATCGTCAATTGTCAATTGAACGAGGCGCCCCACGTGGCACTCACCCCGTGCAGTCCCATGGGTTCGCCGGACCCTGGCGCTGAAGATGGCTCTCCACCTTAAGTTCCTGGAGTGCGCGGTCGTCTACCCAAGGTGGTGACCTTGCGAGGCTTGTTGCGAGGGGACGAAGCGGATGGGCTCGGCAGAGAGATCTGAACGATCAACGGACCGTCCTGGCCCGGTGGCCGACGAGGTTGGCGTCGGCACTGTCATCGCCGGCAAGTATCGGCTCGATGCGCGCCTGGGCAGCGGTGGGATGGGAACGGTCTGGTCCTGCACCCACCTCGTTTTGGGCGACCGGATGGCGGTCAAGGTCATCTCGTCTCCGACCTCCCTGTCCGAGGAAGTACGCTCCCGCTTTGCTCGCGAGGCGCGCGCGACGGCCAGGCTGAAATCCAGGTTCAGTGTACAGGTATTCGACAGCGGCGAACTACCGTACGGGACGCCCTATATCGTGATGGAGTATCTCCAGGGCGAGACGCTCCGCGAGCATCTACGCCAAGTCTCCCGGTTGCCTCTCCCGGAGACGGTCGAGATTCTCACGCAGGTCGCACGCGGCCTGAAATGCGCCCACGAGGCCGGAATCATTCATCGCGACATCAAACCGGACAATATCTTTTTGGCCCAATCGCAGGACGACGGTCTCGTCGCGAAAGTGTTCGACTTCGGCGTCGTGAAGCTCTTGGACGCCGCGCACGGCTCCGAGACGGTCGAGGGGACATTCGTGGGCACTCCCCAGTTCATGAGCCCGGAGCAGGCCAGAGGCCAACCGGACGTCGATCACCGGACAGACATCTACTCTCTCGGCGTGCTTGCGTATCGGATGCTGACGGGCCGTCCCCTGTTCGAGTCCAGCTCCATTCCTGCGCTTCTGCTGAAGATCTGCAGCGGAGACCTGCCAAAACTCCGCGACTCGTTGCCTGAACTTCCTCCCGAAGTCGAAACGTGGTTTCAGCGCACCTGCGCGCGCGATCGCGAAGTCCGATTCAACTCGATCATCGAGTGCGTCGAGACGCTTCTAGTTGCAGCAGGAATGAGTTCGTCGAAACTGTTGTCCCCGGACTCCCTGTCGAAGCTGCTCCTGCCCGACTCTTTGTCGTCGTCGGGCCTCCGCAATTACAACTCCGGGTCGGTTCGGGTGCGAGACGTTCCCCGCGAACCGCGCGCATCCGTCATTCCAGCCGATCGAATATCGCCGGTGGAGATTCACTTTCCTCCTGTCCGGCGCTTCGCCCCTTGGCAAAAGGTGGCTCTCCTCGTCTTTGTCCTGGGAGGCGCCATCTCTTGGATCGTGCGGCACAACCACGAGCAGCGGAACACGGCGGAGCCGCCCCCCGCTGCGGTGCATGCGGTCACCGCCGAGCAGGCCGGAGCGACTGCGGCCTCCGCGACGGCATCATCTCCGCCAGTCGTTGCGAACCCCGCGCCGATCGATGGACTGCCCTCGGGCGGCGCTTCGGGGGCCGCCCGGCCCGCCGCTGCCCGGCCGGCGTTTCCATTTGCGCAAACGTCGCGGCCGGTGATGCGCCCCGTCGCGCCGAAGCGCCCCGACCCGACTCCTGCTACCGCCGCCCCGCAGCCCGCCAAGAGCGCGAACGGTTCGATCACCGACGTGGGTTACTAAATGAAGACAGCCAGGAGCCATCGATTGCACTCGTCGTGGACACTCGAAGCGTGGATGACCCGCGGACTGCTCGCTGCCGGAATGCTCTTGAGCGCGGACGCCCGAGCGCAACCCGTCACCAACGAACACAGTGCCGCCGACGTCACGATGGCCCGTCAGCTCGGCAACCAGGGCCTCGAGCTCGCGGCGGCCGGGGACTGCGCGGCGGCCATCGATCCTCTTTCTCGCTCGGAGTCAATGCACCACGCCCCCACGACCCTGGCGATCCTGGGCGAGTGCCACGTCGCCCTTGGCAAACTGGTCGAGGGAGTGGAGGAACTGACGCGCGTCGTCCGCGAGAATCTCGACGAGCAGTCGCCCGTTTCCTTCCGCGCCGCTCAAGACCGCGCTCGCGTCCGCCTCGACGAGGCCCGCCCGCGACTTCCGAAGATGCGGGTGGTGGTGGTCGGAGCGGCTCCCAATACTGCACTGACCGTCCGCGTGGACGGCGAATCCATCCCGATCGCGTCGCTGGGGCTCGACCGTCCCGTCGATCCCGGCCACCACCGGGTGGACGCGACAGCAAGCGGATACAAGCAAGCGAGTGGAGAACTCACGTTGGCGGAGGGCGAGACCCGAGCCTTGAGTATCCAGCTCGAGCGCCTGCCCGAGGACGTGGCCCCGGACGCCCCGGAAGGCGGCCCAGCCACTGTCTCCTCGTCGGCAGCCGTTTCGCTGCAAGCGCCTACGAGCCGCACTCCGGCGTACGTCGTGTTCGGCATCGGTGCCGCGGCCGTCGTCACGGGCGCTGGATTTGGGCTCTTCACGCTTTCGAAGACCTCGTCCCTCGACAAGATGTGCCCCTCGCCGTCCACGTGTCCCGCGAGCGCCCGGGCTGATATCGACCTTGCAAAGACGACTGCGTGGACTTCGAACATTTCGTTCGGAGTTGGCGCGGCGGCACTCCTGGCCGGCCTTTACCTCGCACTCCGAGGGCACGGCACCGACCGAGCGTCGACCGCGCACAATGCCACGTCCAATACGACGATACACCCGCGAATCGCCGTCGGTTCGGCTGGGATAGAGGGGTCGTTCTGACGACCCGATATCTCCACTTTTTCGACACCGTTCGGAGTCCGAAAGACATGCAAGATCGCTTGCGACGCATCGACCCCTGGCCTGCACGACTCGCGCGCCTGGCCCTTGCTCTGAGTTCAGCTTGGGGTCTTGGGTGCAATCTGATTGCCAAGACGGACGACTTCCGGGTTGGAGCCGCGATCGAGAGCGACGCGTGCACGGTAGGGTCGGCGGGCTGTCCGAGCGGCAAGTGCACATTCTCCTTCGATAACCATCGGATTCCAGGCCTTTTGGCCGACGGATCGCTCCCCCCGCTGCCCGAAGCCGGCGCGGCGCCTGCCGGAGACGGCGGTGGGGACGACGGAAGCGCAGATGACGGGAGCGGAGACGAGAGTACGGGTGACGACTCCGGAGGAGACGAGGGCGGGGCAGATGAGACGGGAGTAACGGACGCCGGCGGAGGGGAAGGCGGGGGAGACGGCGGAGGGGAAGGCGGAGGAGGCGGAGGAAGACACGGCGGGGGAGGTGGCGGCGGGGGTGGCGGCGGAGGTGGCGGTGGCGCGGACGCAGGACTCGAAGGCGGCGGCGACGGCGGACTTCAAGCAGGCGGCGGCACGGCCGGGACGCCGGCGTGCTCGAGCCTTCCCCAGCCGGTGTTCATCATTGGGTCGAACGGACTCTCGTCGATTGCCGCGCAACTTGGCTCGCTCACCTCGATGGTCCCCATCACCGTCGTGTTCGTGAGCGGTCACTCTTGCGACGGCGCGAACGCGATTGTTCTCAACGAAAACACACTCGCTTTCGGAGCCACGACCGGGACTTACTGGGACATCAGTGGGACACCCCATACGTGCCAACTCGACCCCGGAGGCAACTACGCGGACATCGGCCTGACCGGGCTCTTCCCCGAGGTATGCTTGCCCTTGCCTCAAGGTACCCCGGGCATCGGAGACTTCCTCGGTCCTGTCGTGCCCGAAGCGATGGTGGTCCCGGTCGGCTCGTCGCAGACGGCCATCAGTGCCGAGGCCCTCTACTACACCGTCGGCTTGGGGTCCCACGCGGTCGCGCCTTGGACGGACCCCAATTTCGTATTTCAGAATCCGACCTCGACCGCGCAGCTCGACATCGGGATTGCGATCGGAGTCCCCGCCACCATGTGGTGGGGCAAGCTGGAGTCCGGCTCGAATCAGATGGTCACAGCGGTCGACACGTCGACCGCTCCCGAGAAGACTCTGGGTTCCATGAGCACGGACCTCGTCGAGAGCATCACGCGGGCCTCGACGATCAGAGAGCTCGCATATCAGGACTATGGTCAAAGCTGCGCCTACTACCCGAACTTGACGGCGACGAGCGCGGACAAGGCAAACTTGCGCAGCGGCCGCTATCCGTTGTGGGGCTTCACGCACATGTTGACCAAAGTCAATAGCCAGAATGTGCCGCTCAACGACAACGCCGGACACGTCGTCCTCTACTTCACGGGAGATGCCCCGACTCCGACCGGGAGCTTCTTGCAGTTCGTGATCAACGATCGCCTTGTTCCGCCGTGCGCGATGTCCGTGACACGCACCTCGGAGATGGGGGCACTCGTGCCTTATACCCCGCACCCGAGCTGCGGCTGCTACTTCGACAGCGTGGCGATCGGAAGCACAACTTGCAAATCGTGCAGCGCGCAAGCCGATTGCCCTGCCACGGCGCCACACTGCAATCTCGGGTTCTGCGAGGTCAACTGACGAGCCTCGAAGAAACGTTGCCGGCGTTCGCCCGTCGCTAGACCGACACTTCAGCCGAGCGTCAAGCGTCGCTTCCATTCCGATTTTCAAACGAAAGGGAGCGGGAACTCTATCTTTTTTCGAGGCAGGCTTCGTTTCGTGGCGGGACGCGACGCTCCTCCTGTTAGGTTGCGCCGGCTTCGCGCCGCGGCACTCCTTCGCACGGCGCGAGAGCCACGAGGTGAGTACAGGTTCGCGGACAGGCACGGAGCGATGGACCAGACTCGAAACCACATTGGAACGACTGCCGGCGTCCTCCTCGCGGCAATCGCTTGGAGCACCTATCCATGTCACGGCGCCCGGGCCCAAGCGGCGGATTCGGGGAATTCGTCGCCTACCACGATCGTGTGGAGCGGGATGGAGTGGAACGTCAAATCGGGAACGGGCGAAGGTCCCGGGCCCAACGTGTGGAGCGCCGCCAACACGTTCGTCGACGCCGACGGAGATCTTCATCTCACGATCGCCAACGTCGGCGGAGTCTGGTACTGCGCCGAAATCTCGAGCACCCTAACTTTCGGCTTCGGAACGTTCCAGTGGCAAGTGCAGAGCGCCGTCGATCAACTCGACCCAAACGTCGTACTAGGCCTATTCGTCTATGGGCCCACGGCGCTGGGACCGGACGGTACCCACGAGTTCGACATCGAATACTCGCGCTTCGGTTCGACGACCGGCGACAACGGCTGGTGGACGGTCTTTCCGAACGTGCAAGTCACGCCGCCGCTGCTCGGTCAGTCCCACTATCCGCTTGTCCTCGGGGTCGACCCCACGACCACCGCACGTTTTGCATGGGCTTCGACGAACGTCGCCTTCGAGACGATGGCCGGATTCCAGCCGGCCGGGTCGAACGCGAGCGCGATCCACTCCTGGACCTATCGGCCCGCCGACCCGAGCACGACCATTTGTCAGTCACCGATGCCGGTGCACAT
>Ga0265313_10001209_pt1 | contig 24664 bp, 27 predicted proteins | sample 4123metaG_FD_203122 | JGI IMG/M metagenome (GOLD analysis project Ga0265313, IMG submission 203122) | Rhizosphere microbial communities from Carex aquatilis grown in University of Washington, Seatle, WA, United States - 4-1-23 metaG | ecosystem: Host-associated > Plants > Roots > Rhizosphere >...
GGCGTTGCTCAACCACGGGTTCACCGAGAAAGAACTGAAGAACCCAAAGACGTTCGGACATTCTCTTTCAGCGCTGGCAATCGAGGTCAACAAGTGCCTCCCAAATATCGACGGAGAACGCATTGCGCTTGTGGCGGATCGATTGCCGCATTTGGTGGCGAACCGATATGATGGGACGCAAAAATCGCGACGAGAACTTGGTGGGATTGCAATGAATGCGCAATACGTCGCAGGAGAAGTTTTGCGTCAATTCTCAACTCGAAATCTCCGATCTAGCTTCGCTCCTGATGGGGATTGGAATTTCCGCATCCGGCATTACCCCAGGCTTGAAGGATAGGAGTTGCTCTGACGTTGATCTTACGGAATTTTGGGTGGTCAGTCTCTCGCCGCCCACTGCCCGGGAAAATCGTGGTTACGGGGGAATCTCGTCGGGGGCTGCCATCCGTGGCCGGCGCAGCCGGCATCCGTGTTCATCCGTGTTGCTCTCAACCGCATCCGCGACCGACACGCCGCCGCAGACGATCCATTCCCTCAATATCCCGCGCTGCTCCATCCCGCCGGTTCGATGCGGGTGATCAGGCAGTTGCGGGACGGCATCTCGGGCAGCATCTCCAGGGGCCAGCCGAGATGGACCAGGGCAAGCGAGCGGATGATGTTGCCGTGGGCGACCACCAGGAGATCGCCGTGCGCCGCCAGGGGCAAAATTTCTCCCTCGAAACAGGCAACGGCTCGCTTCAGGCAGGCGCGCATGGATTCACCGCCTTCGGGCTGGAAGTCCACGTCCAGGTAGACCCGGCGGCGGAGGTCGGTGGCGGGGAGGGCATCGTTACCGGGATCGGAGGCCCCCTCGAACACGCCGAAATTGCGTTCATTGAGGCCGGGGAGGACGGTGCCGGGGATGTCGCCCGCGCCCGCCGCCGCCAGAAGCAACCGGGCAGTCTCGCGGGCACGGGACAGCTCCGAGGTCAGGACCTGGGCAAACCGGCGCCCGGCCAGTTTCCGTCCGGCCTCGGTGGCCTGGGCGCGGCCGAGATCGGTGAGGGGGTGGTCTGTGATGCCGCTGAACACCCGGCCGGCATTACCGGCGGATTGGCCGTGGCGCACCAGGAAGACGGTCATGGCAGGAGTCCCCGCAGTCTCGCCTGGGTGAAGGCGGCGATAGCGTGGCCATCCACCATCTCGCCCCGGCGCAACAGATCCTCGAATTCGGCGGGGGTGACCAGATGCACCGCCGCGATGCCTTCCGACAGCTGCGGTGCTCCGACGGCGCCGATCTCGGCGTAATAGAGGTCGAGCAGGCCGTTGCACAACGAGGTGTCGCTCACCGTCTGGCCGAGGGGCACCATGCGGGTGACGATGGCGCCGATCTCCTCCGCCACCTCGCGGCGGACGGTGGTTTCAAGGCTGTCGCCATCCTCCACCGCACCGCGCGGAATCTCCAGCAGCCAGCGCCCCATGGCGTGGCGGAAGATGCGGATCAGGGCGATGCGCCCCGCGCTGACCGCCAGGATTCCGACGCCCTTAAGATTGGAGTAGATCACCCGGTTATGGGTGCCGAGCGAGCCATCGGGAAAGCGGATGGCGTCGCGCAGGAACAGTACCCAGGAATCCTCGGCGAGGACACCGACGCTGGCCGAGGCCGGCGGCAGGCCGCGCTGGCGGTTGCGCCGGGCGATGATGCGTTCCGCCGCCTTGATCTCGTCCTCGTCGGTGAGGATGCGGACACCATCGGCGGCTCCCTGGAACAGGGCCGGGCGCTCGGTCAGCAGCGCCCGGTAGCGGCGGTAATCGGCCCGTCTGGTCGATGGCGGCATGGGCTCAGTGGCACATCAGCACATGCATGGGGGCCTTGCCGATGACGTGCCGGGTGACACCGCCCAGGATCAACTGGCGCAGGCGGGAATGGGTATAGGCTCCCATCACCAGCAGGTCGGCCCCGGCATTGGTGGCCTGACGCAGCAACTCGTCACCGGCATGGGCGGCGTTTGCCTGGGCCAATTGGGTGGTGGCGGTGACGCCGTTCCAGGCGAGATAGGCGGCCAACTCGCCGGTGGGGGCATCGACGGAGCGGTCGGGATGCTCGCTCACCGCCAGGATGGTGACGGCCTCGGCCCGCTGGAGGATGGGCATGGCCCAACCGACGGCCCGGGCGGCTTCGGCGCTGCCGTTCCAGGCGATGGCGACCCGGCTGCCGATGGCGGTGCCGCGGGCCTCGGCCGGGCAGAGCAGCAGCGGCTTGCCGCTGCCCATCAGCGAGGCGTTCAGGGTCATCATGGCGGGAATCTCGGACTCCCCGCCGGGATGGCTGAAGACCAGCAGGTCCGACAGCCGTCCGTGCCAGGGGACCAGATCCTCCTCGCGTCCCGTGGTCTCGACCCACTCCGCCGACAGGCCGGGGGAGGGCGGCGTATCGACCAGCGCCACGCCGTGGCGGGCGCAGGCGGCGTCAAACACCTTGCGGGCGGCATCCGCCCGCTGTGTGGCCTGGGATTCGGCGATGCCGATCATTTCCTCGACCATGGCACCGGACATTCCCTCGCCCACCAGCGGCACCGCGGTGGCGGGGTCGACGCGCACATGCAGAGCGGTCACATGGCTGGCGAAGGTTCCAGCCAGACGGAAGGCGGTGTCCAGCGGCACCGCGCCCGATGGGGCGTCGGCCACGGGGACCAGGATGGATTTAAAGGCGGTCATGATGGCTCTCCCTCCTCGTTATCCTCAGTATGCGCTGGAACCGGCGGAATGGAAACCGTGGGCCCGGATGGGGGCTAAACCCCAAGCGCCGCCCGGCCAGCGGCCAGAGTCTGGTCCTTGGGCGGAGCGGAATCGACGCGGGTCCAGGTGATGGCGCCGAGATCGTAGGTCATCTGGTGCTCCAAGACTTCCGGCGTGGCGTCGGAGACATTGGCCTTGCGTTTGGCGATGCGCAGGGCGGCCAGCTCCGGCGGCGTTTCCAGCCACAGCCCGTCGAAGCGCGTTCCGGCATCGGCGGCCACCTGCTCAATGGCGGCGCGCTGCTCCGGCTTGGCGAAGACCGCGTCGGCCACCGCGGAATGGCCGGCGGCCAGCAGGGCGGCGCAGGTGTCGTAGAGTTGCCGGTAGGTGCGCTCGGTAACCTCGGCGGTATAGCCCTCGGGTCTCAGCTTCTCGTGAATGGCCACTCCCATCAGGTGCTTGCGGAGCGAATCGCTGCGCACCACCGCCGCGCCGGGCACCCCTAGGAACGGGGCCAGTTCACGGCCCATGCGCGACTTGCCGCTGCCCGACAGCCCCCCCACCGCCAGCAGGCGTGGCGCCGGTGGCGCCAGATAGGCCAGAGCGGCGTCAAGGTAGCTGCGAGCCTCGTTGATCAGGTGCGACAGCCGCTCCCCTTCGGCGCTGGTGGCCATGGCGGCGCAGACATGGGCGCGTATGGCGGCACGGGCCGACAGGAACAGCGGCAGCGGCTCGACACCGCCGAAATCGCCGGTGAGGTCGAGATAGTGGTTGAGGGCCCAGGCCGCCATCCGTCGGCCGCCCTTGCGTTCCAGGTCCATCAGCAGGAAGGCGAGGTCGTAGAACACGTCGATGCAGGCGATGGTCTCGGAAAACTCGATGGCGTCGAACAGGGCCGGCCGGCCCTCGAAGCGACAGATGTTGCCGAGATGGAGGTCGCCATGGCACCAGCGCACCAGCCCGGCCTCCCGCCGGGCCTCCAGCACCGGGGCGAAGCGGGCCAGCGCCGCGTGGGACGTTTCGGCCAGCGCCTCGACCTTGGTGGCGTCGAGAATGGCCGGTACCGCCGGAAGCATGGCTTGGCGGTTGGTATCGATCACCCAGGCCAGCCCCTTGACTCCACCTTGATCGGGGCGCGGCGGCGCCACCCGGTGCAGGGCGCAGACGGCCTCGGCCAGGGCATGGATGTCGGCCCGGTGCAGGACTCCCTGACTGACCAGTCGGTCATACAGGCTGTCCTGGTCGAAGCGGCGCATCTCGACCACCCAGTCCACCACCTCTCCGGCACCGTCCAGGGCCAGGACGCCGCCGTCGTCGCGGGTCACCGCCCGTACGCCCACATAGAGGCCGGGGGTGGCGCGGCGGTTGACCTCCAGCTCGGTCTCGCAGGCGGATTTACGGGCCGCCAGGGTCGAGAAGTCGAGGAAGGACAGCCGCACCGCCTTCTTGAGCTTGAAGGCAGACCGACCGGTCAGGAATACAATGGAGATATGGGTTTCGATACGCTCCGACGGCTGGTCGCCAGGGGCGGCGAAGCCGGTCAGGAACGCGATGACCTCGGACTGGGAGGCCGCTGCCACGTCACAGCCGGGGCAGGGTGACGCCCTGTTGGCCCTGATACTTGCCCGAGCGGTCGCCGTAGGAGGTCTCGCACACGGTATTGCCCTTGAGGAAGATGAACTGGCAGGCGCCCTCGTTGGCGTAGATCTTGGCCGGCAGCGGAGTGGTGTTGGAGAATTCCAGGGTCACGTGGCCTTCCCACTCGGGCTCCAGCGGCGTGACATTGACGATGATGCCGCAGCGGGCATAGGTCGACTTGCCCAGGCAGATCACCAGCACGTCGCGGGGGATGCGGAAATATTCCACCGTGCGGGCCAGGGCGAAGCTGTTGGGCGGGATGACGCAGACATCGGTGTCGCGGTCCACGAAGCTGTCCTGGGAGAAGTTCTTGGGATCGACCACGGCGGAATCGACGTTGGTGAAGATTTTGAACTCGCGGCTGACCCGGGCGTCGTAGCCGTAGGAGGACAGGCCGTAGGAGATGACCCCCTCACGCTGGAGCTTTTCCGTGAACGGCTCGATCATGCCGTTGCTCTTGGCCATTTCGCGAATCCAGGTGTCGGGCATGACGGACATGGTGGGCTCCCCTCAGGTCTCGGGACCTTGTATCTCATGGTCGTCGGGCCGACAAGCCTCGGTCTTTTCCGGCTCGGCCTCAATTTCAGCGCGGGCGCGGCCCTGGGCCTTGCGTCGAGCCAGATTGGCCCGCAATGCCTCGGCCTGACGGCGCTGGCGCGCCTCGGCTTCGGCCTTGCCCTTGGCCGCCAGGGTGGGGGGAGTATCGGTGCTCATGGCGGGCAGTTTTCCCCGCTAAGCGCTTTGAGTCAATCTTGTCGGGAAAGACGCTTGCGTCGGCAAAAAGCCTGTGGCATAAAGCGCCCCTCTTCGCGGGCCGGCGCTTTCGGCCCCACGGTGATGCTGCCGTAGCTCAGTTGGTAGAGCATACCCTTGGTAAGGGTAAGGTCGAAGGTTCGATTCCTTTCGGCAGCACCATTTTTCTCCTGGAGTGCCAGGACGTTGCAGAAGCCCGCACCGCAAGGTCGCGGGCTTCTCCGTTTTCGGGTAAGCGGGGAGGGAAGCGCGCGCCGGAAAATTGCGGTAAAAGTCGAGGCGTCTTGCTCTGCTTCGTCGCTGTGTGGCACCGAGGCTGGTGCTTCGAGGTGATGGCCGAGCGCATTACACCAAATCTCGTTGATCGAAACCGATCAACGAGGCACTCAGCGGCGGGCGGGTTTCTCCGAAACCCTAGCCTCCCGCGGCATAAGCCGCGCGGCGCGTTGCGCCTACCCAAGGCCCGATGAGTCCTGCTCATCGGGCCTTGGTATTACCCACGCTGCCGCGCCTCGTTTCTGGTCGAGGCGCGGCCCGATTCCTGGAGCGATTACACCGGGAAGACGAACTTCCCCACCAGTCCCAGTAGGACCAGCAACACCACGCCCGTTCCCAGGCTCCAGAGGATCAGCTTCTTTTCGATGGGAAGCAGAGGCTCGATCGGCTCCTTGGCCAGCTCTTCCCGGATATTGGTCTGCGACATGGATGGTCTCCTTATGCTTGGGTTAGCCGACCAGCGGCGGCTTGATGCCACTGAAGAACAGCCATGAGATCAGCAGGCCGACCCAGATCACGAACCCGAACAGGCTGACTACATAGACCGCCGCCAGCTTGCCGATGCCCTGGCTCCATAGCGTCTTGAAGTTGGACAGGATGCCGATGGAGAAGAAGGTCAGGATGAAGAAGATCACCCGGAAGTGTCCCGCCTCTCCCACCGCCGCCGGCAGCTTGGCGGCGACCTCCTGCGGTGCCCCCAGGGCCAGCGCCAATCCCAGGGCGAAGGTGAGGATGTAGCCCAGGATGAATTTGGGAAAGCGCTGCCAGATCTCGATGGCCTTGGCCTTGCCGCCTTCGGCGGTCGGATTGATGTGATTGGTCCAAATGTAGCCGAGGATGAAGGCCCAGACGCCGATGAAGACGTCGATGAACACCTTCACCGTCGCCGTGGTCGCCAGCAGCCAGCCCGGCTGGTAGTTGATGCCTTGGGCCGCTGCCTTGGCCAGGATCAGCGATTCGGTGATGCCGCCGCCGGCCACCGCGGCACCGTCGGTTTTGACCGCAAGGCCGATCCAGGCCGCCGCCACCAGGGGCTCGTCGGACAGGAAGGTCTGGGCCAGGAAAGGCAGGATCAACACCTCGACCACGGCGAAGATCACCACCAGCGACGAGACCAGCACTGGCACCGCTGGCCGGGCGCGGATGGCGCCGCCGACGGTGATGGCCGCCGCCACGCCGCAAATGGAGATGCCCGACGCCAGCGGCGCCGCCCATTCCCGACTGAATCCGAAATAGCGCCGCGCGACGAAGTACACCACCGCCCAATAGATCAGGTAGGCCTCGATGATGGCGGCAAGGCCGCGTAGCAGCAGCGAGGAGGCCAGACCAAGCTTGCCCGCCACCGTCACCGCCAGGGCACCGCCCAGGATGACGATGGCGATTTTGATGTAGAGTTCGGGTCGGATCGCCTCCTTCAGCCATTCGGCGAAGCGGGGAAAGGCGTTGGCGATGACCAGACCGGACAATAGAGCCACCAGGAAGCCGGCCTCGTTGGTCAGCTTCAGCGACCAGCCGATGCCGAACTTTTGCAGGTCGGCCGGGGTGACTGCCGCCACATAGGCGTAACTGCCCGCCACCCAACTGCCATAGGCGATCCAGAACACCGCCGAAAACGCCAGGGCGAACCGCTTGGGATCGAGTTTCAGCAGACTGGCGCTGGCGGTCAGCACCACCAGCAATACCAGATAGGTGGCGATGAAGGCCCCGGCCCCGCCCAGACCGGCATAGGCTTTGGACGCGGTGCCCAGCGCCTTGGCGAGATCGGTCCAGACCGAGGTGGTCACCACCCAGCCCAGCAGATCGAAGCCGGCGATGCCGGGAAGAGAAAGCAAAAAGATGGCAACGCCGATCCCCAATGCCAGCAGGTCCTCGCTGATCTTGGACGTTGGTGCAGTGGTCGTGGTCATGGTTTCTCCTCTAGATCGAAAGGCCGGCCGCGACGCGCGGCCGAGGCAAGGTGACAGTGAACCGGCATCACGGCTTTGGTGCTCCGGGAGCTTCGGACACCAACGCCACCTTGGTGAAACCGGCGGTGTTGATCTGCCCCATGACCTCGATGACCTTACCGTAATTGCGGGCACGGTCACCATGCACGTGAATGCGGCGCTCCTTGGTGCTGTCGCCGCCTCCGCCCAGGACCACGACCGGATGGCGCTCGGCCGCTTCCCGTGTGTCACCGAACTGCTTTCCGGTGGCATCGACGCCGACCACGATGGGCGGCGTATCGAATGCGCTGTCGTGCTTACGCAACGTGAAGGCCATTACGCCCTCCATTGGCCAAGTGGCGGGACAGCTCGGTCTCGTAGAGCCCCATGAAGCTGGTCATGTCGCCTTCCTCGCAAAGGTCCGATCAAGACCATAAACCTACTAGATAATAGATTCAATGAATTCCGCAGTGCCAAAACCGGCAATCGGTGCCGCTCGAACCGGAAACGGACGGCACCGCCGAAGGGAGGACGCATGGGCTGCGGCGCTCGCGACTGCCACTTTGATCGGGGGCCTTGCCCAGCGGAATTTGGTGTTGCTACGTCGCATGCCATGCGACAGGCGGCGGCAATTCTCGCGCCCCACCACCCCAGGAATCTCAAGATACCTTGCGGCTTTTCAGCAGCGTCTTGATGGAGCCCGTAAATATCTATAAGTTGAATGTGATTTGTCGCGGGTCGCCCCTGGCTAGGCGATATCAACCATGCTTCACTAACATTTCGCCTGGAGTCCCCGCTGGGGGCCGGTCAGGTGCGAAAGGTAAGGTCGAAGGTTCGATCCTTTTGGCAGCCCCTTTTTCTCCCGGAGTGCCAGGACGTTGCAGAAGTCCGCCTAGTCGGCGGGCTTTTCCGTTTCAGGCCGCCCCTGCGTGGACGACAACGACGTCAATCCAAGTTGCGGCAGGTAAACCAGTACATGTGTCGGAAAAGGTCGGGGTGGCGTTCTTCGGCGGCATCCCAGGCGGCAAGGTCCTTCTCTTGGCCGGCATCGACCATACCGGCGGGGGCCGGATCGAAGCCAAGGAATTCCATGCCCAGCGTGTCCAGGCACTCCTTGATGCCAAGGGGGGTGAACTGGTGTTCCTGCACGTGGAACAGGAGGTCGCGCGTATTGCTGAGACTGTAGAGGTCGGCAGCAATGTGCGCCAAGCCGCCGGCATTTTCGCGGCCATTCAGCAAATCCCAACGGAAGCGGCGGATGTCAGAATCGCTCTGGCCAAGGCCGCGCTGGGTGATGACGGCGCGCGCCGACGTTACCAACCGGCGGGCACGGCGACTGTACAGCGCCACCTTCATCAGGCCGCCCGGGGCCAGCAACCCGGCCAGCACTCGCCAGCCGGCCAGAGGGTCGGCCATGTGGTGCAGGACGCCACAGCACTCGATAATCTCGAAGCGCTGTTCCAAACCCTCCAGTCGAAGGATGTCGGCCTGGGCGTAGTGCAGATTGGTCAGATTCCAGCGGCGACTCATCCGTTGGGCATAGGCCAGCGAGGCGCGGCTGAGATCGATTGCCAGCACCTGCGCGCGCGGACCGTAGCCGAGTGCCGCCATGACCGAATGCAGTCCAGTGCCGCAGCCGGCCACCAGCACCCGCAGGTCGCGCTCCGCCATGGCAGCAGGTACCAAAGAGCCGGACACCGGCGGAGTCAGACTCAGCCATCTGGGGTAGGGGTTCTCCTCATACTGCTGCGCCACGGCTGCCGACACGCCGTCGCCGATCGGTGTCAGGGTCGCCACAGTCTTGCGGCCGCGGGATTCGTCAGCCCAGTCCGCAGCCAGCTTGGCGACCAGCCGCCGTGCGTGCGGGTCCGTTACCTGGGGTGCCTTGCCCAGGGTGGCAAATCCCGCCAGCCGCCACGGCGGTTGGTAGCAAGCGAGCGCCAGCACTTCGAGCCCTAGCTTGCGCCGGGCGCGGATGCGCTCCTCGATCTCGGCGGCCAGCGCCTGTGCAGCGGCCTCTTCATCCGGCTCGGCATGAAAAACGTATTCATTGTTGATGCATTGCTGCGCCAGCGCAGCCAACATGGCGGGAGAAACTCCGTCGCGCCGCCAGAGCCGTTCAAGCAGCACCTTTCGGCGTAGCGCCGTTAGCAGCGTCTCCAGTTCCGGATCCAGGTTGATGGTGCGGGCGAGATACGCCAGCAGCAGTGGATCCTCCATCGTCGGCCTGCCGGGTGGCGCCAGCAGCCACGCCGTCGCCGCCCTGGCACCCTGCTTCCTGAGCAAGGGCAGCACCCCGGCCAGTACCGTCGATTTGAGTGCCGACAGGATAAGCATGGCAAAGTCCTGATGGCAGACGCGTTCCGACGCCAGTACCGCCAGCAAGGCGCGGGAAGACGGCACGCCGGGAATAGCCACGCCGGCAGGGGCGGCCTTTACCCGCTGGGCGATGCGTGCCAGCAGTTGCAGACAGGCCTCGTCCCTGGGGGCTTGATCCAGGGCGGAGAGCGCGGTGGCTGCCGCTTCGCCCACTTTGCCCGTGGCCAGCAGCCCTTGGGCAAGCCCGCGCAATGCCGTCGGGTCGTCGGGAGCGATAAGGACCGCCTGCCAGTACCAGTCCAGCGCCTCGGCCGTCGCTCCCCGTGACAATGCCTCCTCCGCCCGAAACAGGGGCGCCGTTTCTGGCCGCTCAGCAGCATTGTGGTGGTGGGGCGGACGGGAGAGCATGGTGTGAAACTAAATGCTTGGAGACGTTTCCGCAACTTCCTCTTGGTCGAGCGTGGGGTCGCTTTGGGGCCGTATTCAGCTGTTCACGGAGGTCGTCTTCAGTGACGAGCTCCGTGAATTCGGCGAAAGATAAGGAGGCGGCTATCGGCGGTCCAGCGGGCCAAGCTCGGCGGAGCGTATCGATATCCTAACGCTCTGATATACTGCCCCCTGGCAATCCTGCCGGTTCAGGGGACGACACCATGCTCACATTGGATGATCTGGCCGAGGTCGGGCGCATGGTCGCCATCGACGCGGAAACCACTGGCTTTCCCATACCGACCGCCGCCGAGATCAAGAAGATGCCCAAGGGGCTGCGGCTGCCCGGCGTCATCATCGAGATCGGCTGCGTCGAACTGCTGCGCGACGGCGATGGCTGGAAGACGGGTGAAACCTGGCAGCGGCGGATTCAGCCCAACGGCCCCATCGCCAAGGCCGCCATGGCCGTCCATGGCATCAATCCCGCCGAATTGAAGAACGCGCCGTCATTTCGCGACGTGCTGGACGAGTTCGAGACGGTCATCGGCCAGGACGTGCTGTTGGCCCACAGCGCTACCAACGAGATGGACTTCCTCAATTTCGAATATGCCCGGGCGGGCCGCTGCGCCTTCGATGCGGTGATCTTCTCCGAGAACGACTTCGTCTGCACGCAGGAGTTATCCCGCAGCTTCTTCCCCGGCGTGCCGGGATCGCTGGACGTGCTGTGCGACCGGCTGTGGATCGACCGGTCCGACCGCTTCCAGCATCACGGTGCGCTGCTGGATGCCCTTCTCACCGCCGAGGCCTTTCTCAAGATGCAAGGCGGTTTCGTCACCGACGACACCCGCACCGTCAGCTTTGGCGATCAACCAGGGTAGGCCCGGGCATGGGACGCCCCGCTCCGGCGGGGGGGCGGGGCGTCAGCCGGTCACTTGCGGGCCTTACGGGCCGCATAGCGAGCATCGCGGGCGGCCTTCTGCTCGGCCTCCCGGGCAATCTTGGCGGCGGCGGCCTCGACTTCGGCGGCGGTGGCGGCTTCCTGATCGGCGATGATTTGCGCCTCGGCCGCTTCCTGTGCCGCCTTGCGGTCGGCGAGGGCCTGGGCCTTGGCGGCTTCCTTCTCGGCCTTGCGCTTGGCGTCCCGTTCGGCCTTGGCGGCAGCGGCGGCGGCGCGGGTGGCCTGTTGCTCCAGGAACGCCGGATCGTTGACATCGACCTTGTTGGCCTGCCACTTTTCCAGCATGGCTTTCTTGGCGGCGGCGGCGGCGTTCATGCGTTCGCCAAAGCCGGCGACGGCCTTGGTGGTGCTGCGCTTATCAATCTTTTGCATATGGTCTCCATCATCGGTGGGATCGGTTCAAAGTATTTCGCCTCGCCCACGGGAGGCAGGGCATATCACGCCACCAGCCAGACCACCACTGCGGTGAAGTGGCAGGCTGCCGCCACGGCGACGCTGCCGTGCCAGATGGCGTCGTGAAAGCGCAGCCGGGCGAGGCGGTGCAGGGGCGCTCCCAGGGTGTAAATCACGCCGCCCAACGCCAGCAGCGCCAGCCCGTGGGGCGGCAGCCGCTCCACCACCGCATCGATGCGGATCAGGCCGATCCATCCGAGCACGACATAGAGCACAATTCCGACCTTGCGGGCATGGTGGGCCAAGCGTAGGGCGATTCCGGCCAAGGCCAGGCTCCAAGCCAATCCCAGCAGGATCATCCCGTCCGTGCCACCGATCATCAGCAGGCAAAACGGGGTATAGGTTCCGGCAATCAGCCCATAGATGACGCAATGGTCGAGCAATTGGGCAAAGCCCTTGTGCCGGGCCGATGCGCAGGCATTGAATAGCGAGCAGGCGAACATGGCGATCAGGGCAGCGCCGTAGACGGCGCATGCGGTGGCGGCGCCCGCCTCCGGCCGGGTCCAGGCCAGCCGAACCAGCAGTGGGGTGGCAAACAGGGCCGCCATCAGGCCACCGGTCTGGATGGCGAGGTCGGCCCGGCGCTCCGAATTGGTCACCTGGCACCCTCCATGAATGGCAGACCATAATCAACCAGAAATAAAAATTTTTCCAGTGCCACCCTGGCAAATCGTGTTAATAGCCCCATTCTATAAGGGTCGAACGGTGGGTCGGTGTCTTTGAGACATTTTCCTCCGGGACTCCGTCCGATCCGGAGAAATGTCTCGGCCGGTGATTGGCAGACGCCAATCGTTTCGGATACGGTGTCCTCGGTATGGTGCTGTCTGATAGCAACAATGTTGCGGTTTTATTTCGAGTACTATTTGCGGAAGCCCGATGGGAATGACTTTATTTAGACGCGTGGCGCCTCCGATCCAGGTCGGTGACCGGTTCCGGAAGGCGGGGGATCAGTTCGGCAAGGTGTGGGAAATCGCACGCCTGTGGACCACCGTGGATGGGCTCCTGCATGCCCGGTTGAAAAGCCAGGACAAGCAGGGCGAGACGCGGATCGTCTCGGTCATCACCCTTACAGACCGGCAGTTTTTCTCGCCGGTGATCGCCGGTCCGGCCGAGGACTGATACCTGAATGCGGGGATCAAAGATCCCCTTACCCTGGGGCTCGCGGGACCATCAGGTTCTGGTGAGGGCCTTCAGCGCCATAAGGTGCGCGGCACCTTGGGGTCTATCCAAATCCTGATGCGTCCCGCTGATCGAGATTTGGCCTGAGCCCTCTAGGACTGCTGAGACCGGCACTCGATCGCCTTCTGGATCGCCAATTCCACGGCGGATTGCGGCGCAGTGAACAGGGTGTAACCCTGGAACGCCAGAATGAAGCTGACGGCGAAGGCGAGATCCATGGGAATGGTGTCGGCGCGCATTTGACTCTCCTCCGGCAAGCGGACGGGTCCTTTGGGCCCAGGCCTTCATTATGGCCAGAGGCGGTAAAGATTTCGTGAGAGGCGGCCGATTTTCCTTCTTGCGGGTAGGGCTTCACTACCCTGCATGGGCGGCTAGACGAGAATGCATATAAGGAACGCCTCGGTCCGGCCTATGTATGTTGCATCGCACCATCGCGGTGCAGGAGAATAAGCATGTACCTCTTGATAGACTTTCTGACCAACCTGGACAAAATAATCCCCCATCTGCTTCTCAAGCTGAAGGCCAAGTCCACGGATATCGGCCGCTTTGACAACGCCCATGTGGATCCCGACGCAGCCCTGTCCTGATGCCGGCTTTCCCCGACGCCTTGAAGGCCCGCAGCCGACACTGCGGGCTTTCGGCATTGTTGGGGGCGGTTGCTTAATCCCGCTCTTCGCTCACCACCGTGTCGCGGCCCAGTTCCTTGGCACGGTAGACAGCCATATCGGCCTTATGCATGAGCGCGTCGAATGAAGCCGGCCTGCCCGGTTCCAGAGTGGCGGTGCCGACACTGATGGTCAGCGCCAGGGTCGCCTCTCCCAGGACGAAGGCGGTGGCTCGGACCTCCCGGCACAGGTTTTCCGCCGCGGCTCTAGCTCCGTCCGCATCGGTATCGGGCAGCAGGACCACAAATTCCTCACCGCCGAAACGTCCCACCAGATCGGCGGTACGGACATTGCGTTCCAGAACCTCGGCCAGGGCACGCAGGCAGGCATCGCCGGCCAGATGGCCCAGTCTGTCGTTGACCAGCTTAAAGTGATCGACGTCGATAACCAGCAGCGACAGTGGGCTGGAATTGCGGTTGCGGCGCTCGATCTCGACATTGAATGCCTGGAGGAATTTGTGACGGCTGGCCAGACCGGTCAGCTGATCGTGCAGGGCCATATGCTCCATGGCGCGGCGGGCTTCCACCAGTTGGGCGTTGGAAGCTTCCAGCACGGCGTTGAGGGTCTCCAGCTCGTGAGTACGCTGTTCCAGCGCCTCCAGGGCCTGACGCTGGGTGGTGATGTCCGCGATCACACCGACCAGACCAAGGGAGTGCCCCTTGCCGTCATGCATGCGCTGGCCGGTGAGTTGTCCCCAGAAATTAGTGCCGTCGTCGCGCCAATAGTGGCGTTCCAGATTGACCGAAGGAATGTCGCTGGCCAGCAGAGCCAGCATTCTGGCGCGGCCTTCCTCCCGCTCGGACGGGTGGATATGGGCGACGTACTCGCTGCCAACCAGCATATGCATGGAGCAGGCGAACATCTCCGACATACGGCGATTGGCGTGGGTGATGATGCCCCTCTGATCGACGAAGAAGATGGCGACCGAGGAGGTATCGTAGATCAGTCGCAACTGGTCCTGGCTGCGGCGGCTTTCGCTCTCGCTCCGTCGCAGGTGAGTGATGTTGTGGTACAGGGTGATGAAGCCGCCACCGGGTAACGGCACGCCCTCGACTTCCAGGATGGTGCCATCGGGGCGGGTGCGCTCATGGCTGTGGGGTTGCGGGTGCCGGGCGCGGTAGACGACCTCGGCGGCCAGGGTTTCTGGGGCGCCCGGTCCGTATTCTCCGCGCTCGGCGTTGAAGCGGGCCAATTGCGGCAGTGACGGCAGGCCCGACGCGAACAGCTCCGGCGGAAAGTCCAGCAGGTCGCGGAAGCACTGGTTGCAGGCAATCATTTCCAGGTCGGGGTCGAATAGGGTCACCCCGCAGGGCAGGGTGTCGATGATCGCCTGCAAGGACATCGTCTCGGCGTCATGGGAGGCCCCCATCGCCGTGCCTCCGTCGCAAGTTGTCCCGCTTCCGTTCACATCACCCTCCGGACATGGACAGACCGGCACCCTTTAAGCCGTCACTGTGCCTTACATGGAGTATGGGTATTGTCGTCGCCGGGTTCAATGTTTCGCCGTTTCGTAATAGTAATGAATTAAAATTACTTCGATTGGCTTTGGCTGGTTCCAATGAAGCATTCCACGCTGCTTGGCTTGTGCTAGACTGCCATCAAGGCGATGGTCTCGGCGGTGAGGATGGTCATGACCGGGAAAGAGGCGGAAGATCGACCAGAGCGGCGGCGTTATCCCCGGTTCCAAGGGGCCCGTCTGATGGCGAATATCGGTGGGCGTCTGGTGCGGGTGGCGGGGATTTCCGCCGGTGGCATGACGCTGGAAAAGGGCTTCAGTTCGGCCGCCGGACTCATGCGCTTCACTCTTTACCCGACCACGGGGAACAAGGTTGATATTAACAGCGGGATCGGCGGCACCGGAGAGATCGTTCATGAGGAGGGCGATCTGATTTCATTGCGCTTCAATCCCGCCAGTTACCGGTTGGTCAAGTTCGTTGCCGAATGCAGCGGTGCCGGGCCGGACCACGATTCCTATCTATCCTCGACCGGCTGATCTGACGCATAGTCACACTTGGGCTATTCCTTTTGACATGGTCGGTCGAGGTGTTGGGGGGCTTGGTGCGGGCATGGACGAGAAGCGGCTATTCCAGCGGCGGGAGTCGGATATGGAGCAGGCGCTTGGTCGCACCGAGGCTAAATTCGCCACGGTCTTTCGCGTCTGCCCCGACATCATCACCATCACGAATAGTGCGACCGGCCGCTATGTCGAGGTCAATGACGCCTTCGAACGGGTCATGGGCTATGGCAAGGCCGAGGTCGTCGGCCGGACCTCGACGGAGTTGGGCGTGTGGGAAAGTGTCGACGAGCGCCGGCGGGTGCTGGCAGCCTTGGTCGATTCGCCCCGGCTGGAGAATTTCGAGGTTCGGCTTCGGCGCAAGAACGGCGAAGTTTTTGATGGCTTGCTTTCGCTGGAACGGACCACCCTGGGAGGTGAGGACTGCCTGATCATGGTTACGCGCGATATTTCCGACCGCAAGCGCGAGGAGGGACTGTTGCGGCGGACAGCCGAGGAGCTGCAGCGCTCCAACATGGAACTTGAACGCTTCGCCTATGTGGCCGCCCATGACCTGCAGGAGCCCTGCCGGACCATCTGCAGCTTCGCCCAGATGCTGGAAAAGCACCACGGCAGTCAGCTTGACGCCGATGGCCGGGAATGCCTGGGCTTCCTGGCCGGAGGCGCCCAGCGTATGCGCGACCTGATCCAGGGGCTGTTGCTCTACTCCCGCACCGGCATGGCCGCCGCTCGCTTCATCCCGGTGGCGCTCGACGTGGTGGTAACGGGCGTGATGGCCGACCTGGCTTCGGCCCTGAATGCCACCGGCGGTGCGGTGGAGATGGGGACGATGCCGGTGGTCAAGGGCGATCCGGCGCTGTTGCGTCAGGTTTTCCTCAATCTGATCGGCAATGGTATCAAGTTCCAGCCGGAGGGGGGGAGTCCCCGGGTGTGGGTGACGGCCGAACATCTGGATACCGAGTGGCGGATCGCCGTCATGGATAACGGCATCGGCATCGATGCCGCCTATGGCGCCGATATCTTCTCCGCCTTCCGCCGGCTGCACGGTCCTGATCGTTATCCCGGCGCAGGCATCGGTCTGGCGGTGGTCAAGCGCATCGTCGAGGCCCATGGCGGCCGGGTCTGGCTGGACTCCGCTCCGGGCCAGGGTGCGACCTTTTTCTTTACCCTGCCCGATTAAGCGCGCGGTAGGCACGCCAGCTGTCGGCGCAATAGACCGCGATGGCCAGCCAGATACAGGCGAAGGTCACCATGTGGTGGGGGCCGGGCACCTCGCCATAGGCGAAAACCGCCAGCAGGAAGTGACCGGTGGGGGCGATGTACTGGAAGAAGCCCAGGGTGGCATAGCGCATGCGCGTCGCTGCCGCCGCGAACCACATCAGCGGCAGGGCGGTGACCGGGCCGCCGGCCACCAGTGCCGCAGCCAGATCGAGGTTGCCGCCGAACAACGGTGCCCCCATCCAACTCCGCCAGGCCAGATATCCTATCGCCAGCGGCAGCAGTAAACCGGTCTCCACCGTCAGCCCGACCAGCGGCGTTACCGGCAGGCGCTTGCGCAACAGGCCGTAGAGTCCAAAGGTGCAGGCAAGGCTGAGGGCCACCCAAGGCGGTCTGCCGGTGGCGACCGCCAGTTCCAGCACCCCGGCCAGGGCCAGGGCCACCGCCACCCATTGCAGCATCCGCAGCCGTTCCTTGAGCACCAGAACGCCCAATGCCACGTTGACCAGCGGGTTGAGAAAATAGCCCATGCTGGCTTCCAGCACGTTACCCTGACCGACGGCCCAGATGAAGATCAGCCAGTTCACGCTGATGCAGGCGGTGGAGGCTGTCAGCACCAGCAGTCTCCGCCGCGAGGCGATCAGGTTCAGCACCTCGCCCCAGCGTTGGCTCCAACTTACCAGCGCAGCCACCACCACCAGCGACCACACCACCCGATGGGCCAGCACCTCCAGCGGCGAAATTCCCGCCACCAGTTTCCAGAACGCTGGAAACAGCCCCCAGGCGCCGTAGCAGGCCAGGGCGAAGAGAACGCCCTTGCGGGTCTCGGCGGCAGCGGGAGTGGTCATACCGGAATCCTGGCTCAGCTGTCGCGCCGTGGCAACCCTGCGAATGGCATGGGGCGCAGTCCTGGGCGGAACGCTTTCGTGCTTCTGCAAACGGAGCGGACGGAATACCCTGTGCCGATCAGGGGCGGATGGACCGCCCTTGCCGGAGAGCGTGTTCAGAGCATGGTCCTGCGTCCTACCGAAGAGGATTCCTCTTTCCCGAATCTGGTCGCCTTGGCGGAAAAGCAGCCGTGGACCGTCCCTCCGACAGGCGTGCCCAAAGTCCTGTTCATTTCGCTCTATTGCTATAAGTCGTTTCCGGTGCGGACCTTCCACGCCCTGACCCGAACCTATGGCTTTGACTCCCACGCGGTGTTCTTCAAGACCAACCGCACAAACCACCATGCCCCCATCACCGACCGCGAGATCACGCTGCTCCAGGAAGTGGTCGGCCGGGTCCAGCCTGATCTGGTGGCGATCAGCGTTCTTGCCCCTTATATGCCGGCGGCGCGCCGGGTGGTGGCGGCGGTGCGGTCCGTCTGTCCGGCACCGGTGGTGGCGGGGGGGAAGCATCCCACCATCGCTCCGGACGAAGTCCTCGGCTTTGCCGACTATGCCTGCAAGGGCGAGGGCGAACTGGTGCTGCTCGATCTGTTCGACCGAATGGCCGCCGGCCGGGATTTCAAGGGGATCACCGGCTTGTGGCACTGCGATGCCGAAGGCAATCCGGTGGACATGGGGCAGCGGCGGCTGATCCAGAACCTCGATGCGGTCCCGTTCGAGGATTACGGCGCCCCCCAGATGTACTTTATCGAGGATGACAGTCTCGCCACCGATGACCCCGAGTTGGAGGAGGAGGAGATCCTGATGATGGCGGGGCGCGGTTGCGTCTATACCTGCTCCTACTGCGTCAATTCCCTGCTGATTCCCCTGAACCGGGGCAATGGCCGCTTTGTCCGTATTCGCAGCCCCGAAAACGTTGTTGCCCAGGTCAAGCTACGCATGGGCCAGCAGCCCAAGGCCCGGGTCGTCTCGTTCAATGATGAGGTCTTCGGCGTCTTTGATGATTGGACCGCGGACTTCGCCGAAAGGTACCGTGCCGCAGGCGGCCTGCCGTTCAATGCCGAGCTGGTGCCCAAGCTGATCAAGGCGCATAACATCGAATTGCTGCGGGGCGCCGGGCTGTACGAAATGCATTTCGGCATCCAGTCCGGGTCCGACGAGATTCGCAATACCGTCCTTGACCGGCCAGGAAAGAACCACGAGCTGATCGAGAAGGCCTGGATGTTGGCGGGCAAGGGTGTGCGGGTGCAGTGTGACCTGATCCTCGACAACCCGTTTGATACCGCCGCGGTGCTGCGCGAGACCATCGAACTGCTGGAGCGCATGCCGCGACCGCTCCAGCTCAATACCTACAAGATGCAATATTTTCCCCGTTATCCCTTCACCCAGCGGGCCTTGGCGGCCGGATTCATCGGAGCCGGGGACGTGGCGGAGGAAACCGCCGCGAACCGCACTCTGTATGGTTGGATATTCGAACCCAAGCTGGCGCTGGATCACCGGACGGTGCTGGAGAACTGCGTCTACCTTCTGCACTGGAACAATTGGCTGGTCTGGGCGCTGGCGACCCGGCTGGCGCGCGGTCCCAATCTTATCCTGGGGGCTCTCGCCAGCCTGCTGGCCAAATGGCGGTATCGCCTGGATTTCTGCGCCGATCCCTGGGCGGTGTGGCTGCGGCGTGGCTGGGTGCTGGCTCGCATGCTGGTCAAGGGCGACGTGACTCCGCTGCTGGCCAGGATGCGGACGGCGCGGCTGAGGGGGGGCTGACCGGAAGGCTCTCAGGTCGTCGGCAAACTCACGCTGATCCGCAATCCGCCTTCCGGTCGGTTGGCCAGGGTGATGTCGCCGCCATGGGCGCGGATGGCTGCGCGGGCGACGGCGAGGCCGAGGCCGGTGCCGCCGGTGTCGCGGCAGCGCGAGGCCTCCAGGCGGACGAAGGGGGCGAAGACCCGCTCGAAATCCGCCTCGGGGATGCCTGGGCCGTCGTCATCAACGGTCAGCACCACCTCGCCCGGGGCCTCGGCGAGGCCGAGCCGGGCGCGCCAGCCGTATTTGATGGCGTTGTCGAGCAGATTGCCGATGGCGCGTTTGAGCGCTGCCGGGCGGGCCTCGATCACCAGGGTTTCGGGGCCGTCATAGGCGCAGTCGGCACCGAGCTCGGCCATATCGTCGATCATGCCCTCAACCAGCGCAGCCAGATCGAGCCGCACCCGCGCCTCGCGGGTGGCATCGTCGCGGGCGAAGGCCAGGGTGGAGGCGATCATCGCTTCCATCTCCTCCAGATCGGCCAGCATGCGGATGCGCTGGTCGTCGTCGTCCATGAACTCGGCCCGGAGGCGCAGGCGGGTGATGGGAGTCTTGAGATCGTGGGAGATGGCCGCCAGCATCTGGGTGCGGTCCTGGACGAAACGGCTGATGCGCTGCTGCATGACGTTGAAGGCATGGGCTGCCTGACGCACTTCGCGGGGACCGCTGACTTCCATGGGCGGTGCCGAGACATCGACGCCCAGCCGCTCGGCGGCGGAGGCGAAGGTGGCAAAGGGGCTGGTGGCCTTGCCCACCGCCACCAGCGCCGCGGCGGTCACCAGCACCAGGGCCAGCAGCAGCGGCAGGATGAAGCGCGGTCGCCACAGGGAGTCGCCGAATTCGAAGGGAGCGACCACGTTGAGCCAACTGCCGTCTTCCAGCCGCACCGCGATGCGCAGCGCCGGGCCGATCATCGGCCCCTGGCCCATGCCGGGGCCACGGCCGGAGGCGAAGTCCGGCCCTGGCCCGCTTTCTGGGGGAGGGCCATGCCGGCCGTGATGGCCCATGCCGGTTTCCGGGCCGCCCAGGGGGCCGGGACGGGTGGAGATGCGGATTTCACGCCCGTCCATGCCCTTGGCCAGGGCGTCGCGCACATAGGAGGCGAGGCCGAAGGTCTCGTCGGTGATCACCACGGGCACCGAGCCCCAGCCGACGCGGAAACGCGGTGTTTCCAGATGATGGAGAGTGGCGTGGCGCTGGTCGGGCTGGGTCTGTTCGACGATATCGACGATCCCGCCCACCCGCTCGGCGGCATTGCGTCCACCGATGGATTCCAAGGCTTCCTGGCGCTGGATCGCGAACAGCACCACCGCCGCCAGGGCCGACAGCAACAAGGCAGCCACCAGAACCGAGGCGGTGCGGCCCATCACGGTGTCGGGGATCAGTCGTCGCGCCAGACGGGGCAGGGCCGTCCTCATGCCTTTTCCACTTCCGCGGTGAAGAGGTAGCCGCCGCCGCGCACGGTCTTGATCAATTGCGGGTCCTTGGCGCCGTCACCCAGGCGACGGCGCAGGCGGCTGACCTGAATGTCGATGGAGCGGTCGAAAGGCACCGCCGAACGGCCCCGGGCGAAATCGAGGAGCTGATCGCGTGACAGCACCCGGCGAGGATGCTCAACGAAGACCTGAAGCAGGCTGAATTCGCCCGCCGACAATCCGATCATCACCCCATCGGGGCCGACCAGATCGCGGGTGGTCAAGTCCAGCACCCAGTCCTGGAAGCGGATCTTGGCGCCATGGGCCGGCGGCGCCGGCTCCTCGGCCTGGGAGTGCACCCGTCGCAGCACCGCCTTGATGCGGGCCAGCAATTCGCGAGGGTTGAACGGCTTTGGGACATAATCGTCGGCCCCCATCTCCAGTCCGACGATGCGGTCGGTATCCTCGCCCATGGCGGTCAGCATGACGATGGGAATGTTCTGGCGGGCCTCGCGCAGGCGCCGGGTCAGCACCAGCCCGTCCTCGCCGGGCAGCATCAGGTCGAGCACGATCAGGTCAATGCGGCGCTCGACCAACTGCTTCATCATCTCCACGCCATCCTTGGCGGTGGTGACGCGCAGTCCGTGGCGGGCGAGAAATCGCGCCAGGAGGTCTCGGATTTCACGGTCGTCATCGACGACCAGGATGTGAGCGTTGGTGTCCATACCACTCGTTATAACGCGGCCGCGAGGCCGCGTCGGTTGCTTTTCGGTAACCGATGGTAACAGCCCCGCCATCGCGTCACGTGACAGGCCGAAAAATCCGGGCTAAACATTTCACCCCCCTCGAACCAAGAGCGTCATGACCGTGCGAGCCGAAGACAAACTGGTGATTGCCCTGCCCAAGGGCCGGATTCTCGATGAAGCCATGCCGCTGGTTCGCGCCGCCGGCATCGAGCCCGAGCCGGCTTTCGACGACCCCAAGTCGCGGCTGCTTCGCTTTGCCACCAACCATCCCCATATCGATATCATCCGGGTGCGCTCGTTCGACGTCGCCACCTTCGTCGCCTTCGGGGCCGCCCAACTCGGAATAGCCGGAAACGACGTGTTGATGGAATTCGCCTACCCGGAAATCTATGCCCCGCTCGATCTCGGCATCGGCAAATGCCGCCTGTCGGTGGCCGAACCGGTGGACATGGCCGGCAGCGACGATCCCGGCCGCTGGAGCCATGTGCGCATCGCCACCAAATATCCCGAGGTGACGCGGCGTCACTTCGCGGCGCGGGGTGTGCAGGCCGAATGCGTCAAGCTCAATGGCGCCATGGAACTGGCGCCGTCGCTGGGCCTGTGCACCCGCATCGTCGATCTGGTCTCGTCGGGCGCCACCCTGAAGGCCAACGGTCTTGCCGAGGTCGAGGTGCTGGCCGAGGTGACGTCCCGGCTGATCGTCAACCGCGCCGCTCTCAAGACCCGCCCCGACGAGCTTTCGGGCTGGATCGAGAAGTTCCGCGCCGCCTGCGAGGCCTGACCCATGCGCGAGATCAGTGCCGGCGATCCCGGGTTCGAGGCCGACTTCGCGGCCCTTCTGGACATGAAGCGCGAGACCGACGAGGACGTGGATGCGGCGGTCGCCGCCATTTTGGGTGAGGTCAAGACCCGGGGCGACGCGGCGCTGATCGAGTTTACCAAGCGGTTCGACCGGCTGGACCTTACCCCGGCCACGCTGCGCGTCACCGCCGCCGAGGTGGAGGCCGCTTACAATCTCTGCGATCCCAAGCTGATCGCGGCGTTGGAGCTGGCAGCCGAGCGTATCCGTGCCTTCCACTTCCGTCAGGTTCCAGACGATCACAGCTTCACCGATGGCGCCGGGGTCCGCCTGGGGCTCCGCTGGACCCCGGTGGGGGCCGCCGGCCTCTATGTGCCGGGCGGGACCGCCGCCTACCCCTCCTCGGTGCTGATGAATGCCATTCCGGCCAAGGCCGCCGGAGTCGAGCGGCTGGTCATGGTGGTGCCCAGCCCCGACGGCAAGCTTAACCCGCTGGTGCTGGCGGCGGCCAGGATCGCCGGCATCGACGAGATCTACCGGGTCGGCGGCGCCCAGGCGGTGGGGGCCCTGGCTTACGGTACCGAGACCATCCGGCCGGTGGACAAGATCGTCGGGCCGGGCAACGCCTATGTGGCGGCCGCCAAGCGTCGGGTGTTCGGCATCGTCGGCATCGACATGATCGCCGGGCCGTCGGAGATTCTGGTGGTGGCCGATGCCGGCAACGATCCCGCCTGGATCGCCGCCGATCTGCTCAGCCAGGCCGAGCACGACACCGCCGCCCAGAGCATCCTGATCACCGATGATGCTCCCTTCGGCCGTCGGGTGGCCGAGGCGGTGGAAAGCCACCTCAGGACCCTGCCGCGTGCCGGGATCGCGCGGGAAAGCTGGGACAGTCATGGCGCCATCATCGTGGTGCCCGATCTGGCGGCGGCGGTGCCACTGGTGGACCGTATCGCGCCGGAGCATCTGGAGTTGGCGGTGGCCGATCCGGAGGGCTTCGCGGCCAAGGTCAGGAATGCCGGCGCCATCTTCCTCGGGCGCTACACCCCCGAGGCCATCGGCGACTATATCGGTGGCCCAAACCACGTTCTGCCCACCGCCCGCTCGGCGCGATTCTCATCGGGCCTGGGCGTGCTCGACTTCATGAAGCGCACCACTCTGCTGGGCTGCGACGCCGATTCCTTGCGGGTCATCGGCCCGGCTGCGGTGCTGCTGGCCGAGGCCGAGGGGTTGGGTGCGCACGGCCTGTCGGTGGCGCTGCGGCTTAATCCGGGGGGCGACGCCTGATGCCGCATCGGCAGAAGCTGATCAACGTTCAACTCGACGAGAAGTCCATGGTGCGCCGGGCCGCCGAGGTCGAGCACGAGCGCGCGGTGGCCATCTACGATCTTCTCGACGAGAATTATTTCGCCGTGCACGGTGACTTCGTCGGTCCCTATTCCCTGCATATCCGGCTCGAGGATAATCGGCTGATCTTCGACGTGCGCAGCCAGGACGAGCAGCCGCTGACCGAAGTGCCGCTGCCGCTGAAAACCTTTCAGTCCATCGTCAAGGACTACTTCCTGATCTGCGAGAGCTATTTCTCGGCCATCAAGAAATCCACCCCGTCGCAGATCGAAGCCATCGACATGGGGCGGCGCGGCCTGCACAACGAAGGCTCGGAACTGCTGCGCGAGCGCCTTGCCGCCAAGGTCGATGTGGATTTCGATACGGCCCGGCGGCTGTTTACCCTCGTCTGCGTCCTGCATATCAGGGGGTAGGTTTGGACGACCTGCCGTCCGCCGTGCTGTTCTGCTGCACCATGAACGCGGTGCGATCGCCCATGGCCGAGGGCATCATGAAGCGCATCCACGGCAAGCGTATTTATGTCTATTCCGTCGGTGTACGCCGGGGCGAGCCCGATCCCTTCGTGGTCCAGGTGATGGACGAGATCGGCATCGACGTCACCAAGCATCGCCCCCGCATCTTCGAGGAATTGGAGGACAGCAGCTTCGACGTCGTGGTCTCGCTATCGCCCGAGGCCCAGCACAAGGCGGTGGACCTCACCCGGCACAATGCCTGCGAGGTGGAATACTGGCCAACCTTCGATCCCACCCTGGTGGAGGGAAACCGCGAGGTCATGCTCGACGCCTATCGCAAGGTCAGGGAGGAGCTGGAGCGTCATATCCGCAAGCGCTTTCCCTCGCAGGGGATGGCGCGGGAATAATACCGGCATTTAACGCGCGAAAAGGCTTGACCAAAACCCTGGCAGCGCTCACTTATCTTTCCTTCCCGCGCGGAAGGGACGGTACATGGAGGACCAATGGCCAAAGAGGATGTGATCGAGTTTTCGGGTACGGTGACGGAACTGCTGCCGAATGCCATGTTCAGGGTTAAGCTCGACAACGAACACGAAATCCTTGCCCATACCTCCGGCAAGATGCGCAAGAATCGCATCCGCGTGCTGGCCGGTGATCGGGTCAATGTGGAAAT
>Ga0265313_10001212_pt1 | contig 24630 bp, 31 predicted proteins | sample 4123metaG_FD_203122 | JGI IMG/M metagenome (GOLD analysis project Ga0265313, IMG submission 203122) | Rhizosphere microbial communities from Carex aquatilis grown in University of Washington, Seatle, WA, United States - 4-1-23 metaG | ecosystem: Host-associated > Plants > Roots > Rhizosphere >...
GAGAATTACTTCCTGCTTGCCCGTAAACCGGAAGTGATACGACGAGGGTGCTCCCGGCCATTGCTGGAGATGAGAATGGCGCTCGTCCGCAACAAGGCTCTCGATTAGACGGCAGGCTGAGTAGAAAAGGAGTTTCGCCGCAGAGTTTCGGTCGTCTGTCCGATCATGAGCAAAGCGACTCAGACGGCAGAACGTACTTGATCGAGGCTCCTACCAGAGGTTCTACAAATGACACAGTCCCCGCCAACCAGAAGCATCGTCGATACCCACCGGCACCCGTGGGGAAAAAGAATGCAGTCCAAAATTGAGGAGCGAGGCCTGCTCGACCCGAAACAAGGATTCCCGCAGACCAACGCTCTGGACTTGATGGCCTATCGCGAGGTTTTCGATCTGGACTACGCAATGCCTATCCAGCGCGAGGGTGGCATCACCTTCAGCCTCATGACCAATGGTGGCGAGGTGGAGTGGCTTGCGCGGGATCTTCTCCAAGCCAGCACAGTCGAGGGTCTCAAGTTCTTTAACGATGAATATGTTGAAATCATGAATCGCTATCCCGGCGAGTTCGCACCGGCGGCCAACGCACACGCACTCGAAGAGGCCTGTCGACCCGTTGTTGAGGAGATGATCCGCCAGGGCGGAGCCAAGGCAATTGCGGTGGCGTCCAGCTACGGCGACGGCGCGGATCGCGTCTTCCTCGACAGTCCCAAGGCCGAGTGGCTGTGGGAGTTTGCAGAAGCGAATGACATCGTGGTGCACATCCACCCGCCGATGCAGTCGATCGGGCATGAGTCGCTGATGCAATACCGCCTCAACGAGGCGGTTGGCCGCCCCTTCGACTCGACCGTTAACGTCGCCCGGATGATTGCCTCAGGCGTGTTCGATCGCCATCCGAAGCTGCAGGTGCTTATCGTCCACATGGGCGGCGGACTCGTGTCGATTGTTGGACGCCTCGAATTCAATTGGCACCTCAACTACAACGGGATCATGAACCCGCCGGCCGGCAAGCCTTACACGAACAAGCGGTCGCCATTCGACTATTGCAAGACCAACATCCTGCTCGACACCATGGGGTTCAACGCAATTGGAGTACGCGCCGCGATCGAGCTGTGCGGTGTAGACCGAGTGGTGTTCGGCACGGACTTCGGTCCGGTGCCCTACGGGATCAAAGAGCATGTGCAGATCGTCGAAGACGTGCTTCCGAGTCCGGCTGAGCGCGAACTGGTGTTCTGGAAGACCAGCAACAGAATATTCCGCTTGGGCCTATCCGATACCGCTTTCATCACCCCCACTGCTATACCGGCGGCAGCCTAAGCAAGAGGGCTTTTCGTCAGACGTCGGCAAGCCCTCTGACTCACTCTTCGAGATCTCTGCGAACGAAAAAATCACGGTTCCTGAGTTCAGGTTGTATTACCCGCAATTGGGAAATAACGCAGACATTATTAACAACGTCGCAATTAATTGCGGCGTACTGAAGAATCCACTCGCACGTCTGCAATGGAATCGAGATCATGGCCAAGTTGTCGCTCGCAGGATTCCCGATACCGAACTCCTGAGACCGACCAAAGAAGTTCTAATGCGCTAATGCCGCCTTATGTCTGTCTGATCCCGAGCACGCGAAGTGCGCATGATAGCAGTCCGAAAACATATTTCCGTTCGGTTCGTTCCTCAGAGTTTGTAATTACCGCCAACCGGGACCCAACCGATCCAGCTCACGCCTGGACTCAAGTGAGCTTTAAGCCCTGTTCTGAAAGGATTGTAATCGTGGGAACGTGGAAGAATGTTGGTCCGCTCTTAGCTCTTGCTTTCGCTATCCTCGGCTGTCCCATCGCGGCAGTCTCACAAGCGATTCCAAGCGCGGCTGTCATCGACGCCGAAGTGAGCAAAATCATGACCGACACCCACGCCAAGGGCATGGCGATTGCGGTCATCGATCACGGTGAGGTCGGATATGTCCAAGCCTATGGCAGTCGCAACGCCAAGGGAGATCCGCTGACTACCGACACCGTCATGTATGGCGCGTCGGTGACCAAGACGGTTTTCGCTTACACCGTGATGCAGTTTCATCCTATTGCAATTCGTCATCGAACACGGCCGCAAGGCGCAAGGACTGGGGCTCGACATCGGCGATTTGACCAAGGCTAACTTCGACCGGCTGGGCATGACCCGCACCAGCCTGCGTTGGCGGAATGACTTCGCCGGCAATTTCGCCGACGGTTGGAACGATCAAGGTCAGCCACAGGGCCACGACCGGCGCAGCAAACCTCGCGCGGCCGGATCGATGGATACTACAATCTCCGATCTGCAGAAACTCGCCGCAGCACTGGTGCGGGGCGATGGCTTGACAGGTGCCTCTCGCGCCGAGATGACGAAGCCGCAGCTACACCTCACCACCGCCCATCAGTTCCCCCCTTTCGGTGCAGACCTGCCAGTGAATCAGCAGCGCAAGGATATATATGCCGGCCTGGGAGTCGTCGTTTTCGATGGCCCCCAGGGTCGCGGCTTTTACAAGGGTGGTCACGATGGCCAGACCGCCAATACGCTGGTCTGCATCGAAGCCAGCCAGCGCTGCGTAGTTATTCTGTCGAATGATGTTCGCGGCGAGGCGGGCTTCGCCGGCCTGGTCAGATTCATCCTCGGCGACACAGGCGTTCCCTACGGCTGGGAATATGGCGACCACGCCGGCAAATCGTGAGTTCACAGGCGGGTCTACCTGGACCCTTCTCCAAAATTCATCTTCATGCGGTCACTTGGCGATAAATCACACAAGCGTGGATCAAAGGGAGGCGGGAAGGGAAACTTCAGGCTCCGGTCGGATCACCCGCCACCCGGAAGCAACGACCGAAGAGCCAAACAAAACGTACAGAACGGATGGGTGGTTTTCTCACCGCGCACTTTGAAGTGAGGTATTCGAGGCCCCCAAGAGCTTCGCTCGTCTGGCAGTTCGCGTGCGTCCGGGCGGCGGATCAAGGAGTTTCGGCCGTGACGCGTTTTGCTCTGGCAACCGGTCCTCCAGAACCATCATCAGCAACGATCTATGGACTCGAATACGGCTCTTATAGCTGATATAGCCGAGCTTTCTAAAGCGATTCATGAAGAAGCTGACGCGTGATCGGGTGGTGCCTATCATATTTGCGAGAGTTTCCTGAGTTATCGGCGGAATCAGCGTTGCCGGGCCGGATGCATTGCCGTAATCCGCCATCAGCAGGAGGGTTCGCGCGAGGCGCCGTTCGCTGTTGTTGAATAACTGATCGATAAGATCCGCCTGGGTTCTCGTGCTCCGGAGGGCGAGGAATTGAACTAATAAATCTGAGAATGCACTTTCCTCTTGTCGGACGCGGGTCAATTCCTCGAAAGCGATCCTGAGCACCCAACAAATAGTAATGGCCGTGGCGCCGGTGGTGCGGAGTTCGTTTGGTCCGGCTATGCACTCCTCACCGAAAAAGTCCCCCGGTGCGAGCAACGTGACCGTGGCCTCTTTGCCGGCCTTAGAAACAATGGTGAGCTTAGCGTGGCCCGTTTGAAGATAAAACAGGCAGTCGGCGGGATCCCCCTGGGAAGAAAATAATTGTTTGGCTTTGAGACGAATGATTTGTCGTCCGGGTCCCGCATTCGCGAGGTATGTATCAGTATTGAACTTTCTCTCGCGTCTTTCGGGCATAACTAAGTATCGCACCGCAATCGCCTACAGTCTGAGCAGTCTAGCTCAGCGGCTCCTTGGACCGGAAACGCACCAAGGATCGACCTAACAAGCTTTGACCCATTGCGTATGCAAATCTGGCCGCTTAAATACTCGAGAATCGTTTACTTCGTGACACTAGATGACCACTGGTCAACATTGCTCAGAATCCTTCTCTAGCAATTACCTAGAATCGATCCACTCAAGCCGCATGGTCAGACTCACGGGGCTCACAGAATCGGGAAGAAGGGGTCGCAACGTGCCATCGAAGCTCAAGCATCGTGTATTTGTGGTGGATGATGAGATTGTCATCGCTTCGACCCTTGAACTTATTCTGAGGAACCAAGGCTTCGACGCACATTCTTTCGCCGATCCAATTGCTGCTTTGAAGGCGGCACAGTCTACGCCTCCCGATCTCCTTGTCACTGACGTGCTCATGCCACAGCTCAATGGGATTGAACTGGCCATCCTAATCAAACAAGATTGCCCTGGCTGCAAAGTTCTGCTTTTATCGGGAAATGTCGGCATCTTTGATCTGGTCGCGGACGCGCAAGAGGCTGGACATGATTTTGCCTTTTTGAATAAACCGGTTCATCCGGCGATTCTCATCGAAAGAATAAGTGAAGTTCTTCAAGACGCACCATCCTACACGGCATGACTGAGCCAACCCGCCTGCGGTGACAGGGTCATCAGGACCATCCTTGGATCTTCACATCTGAGTTCCGGTCGGGTGACCTTCTATGCGGAAGTAATCCGAAAACGGAAAAATGGGGTTATTTACGGATCGGCCACCACAGGTCTGACTCCGACTCAATGCCTGTGTCTCCGCCCGCGCCCCACCGTCCGTAGCCGTAATATCCTCCACCCAAGCCTAATACCATCACCAGAACGATGACGAGTATGAGCATTTAGAACTCCTTTCGCACCTGGTTACGAATCCCGAATTGAGTCATGAGGCTTATTGCACGGGACTTGACCGCGACGATTTCCGCGAAGAGTGTTTGAGCCTTTGCAAGTGCTACCAGTTGCGCGACATCCCTGATCGGCCGCATGGTCCCACTTTCCTCTGGACTTCTATTGCCCTGAGGTGGCTTTCTGATTCTTGACCTGGAGGTTGTTTACAACTTGCTGAACATTGGGCAACCTGGTCGCTATCTTCTCAGCAAGCATGCGATTATCTTGCGAGTTCACTTCGCCAGTGAGAGTAACGACCCCGCTCTTCACACTGTATTCCACGAAATGATGCATCTTATTCTGGATCAGCGCGGCGTCCAGGTTCTTCTCGATGCCTTGGTCCAGATCAGAGTTCATGGCTTTTGTTTCTTTCTCTGCACCCGCAGGAAGCACAGCAATCTGATTTGCGACGACCTCTGGACCGGCGATCGACTTTGCCACGGATTCGGCTTGTGCCTTCTGATCGTCACTAGCAACTTGTCCGCCTAGGGTCACAATTCCCTCGTCACGATCCTCGCGAACGGAGACGCTTTTGAGGTCCGCTTGATCGAGCGATTTGCGAATGCTGCTTGACACGTCCGGCGACTTCGCGGAAAACCTTGAGCAGCCGACTACTGTCCCAATTGCAAACAGAGTCAGCAAGATAGCAATTGACTTCCTAGCTTTCATACTCGTCCCCTTGATCGGCACCTCGCTCAAGTCCAGGAACATAGGAAACTCCTGCCCCGAGAAGCCGACCCTCAGATTCACTCAATTGTCGCTGCGGTGCTGTACTGGATTGCTCACCACGTGAGCTGTGCGTCTTTGCCTCCGCCCTCGTCACGGATCCCGAAATCTCGTTTTCGAGCAAGGATCAATTCTGAACAGCTTTGTGCGGTTTGAAGGTCGAAGATGGTTCTTCGCGAGGTTCTTGCCTCGGCGAGAAACTCGCGAATTGATCAATCTGTGGAGGTCTTAAATGAATCTGGATCTGCTCGATCCCAAAGTGATTGTGATGGCTGCAGTGCTGGTTCTTATCGTCCTTACGCTGGTGTGGCTCTACGTGCGAAATCGCCGGCACACCACTGCAGGCTTGCGACAGAAGTTCGGCACGGAGTACGACAGAGCGGTTCTGACCCATGGGTCAGAACGGAAAGCTGAATCGAAATTGGAGGATCGCGAGAAACGGGTTGAAAAACTGAAGATTCGCGATCTTGATCCGGCGGAACGCGAACGCTTTTCGAGACAGTGGGAGGCCGTTCAGTCTCGTTTTGTCGATTCCCCGAAGGGAGCGGTAGCGGAAGCTGACGACCTGGTGTCTACGGTCATGAAAACCCGTGGGTACCCCGTAGCTGATTTCGATCAGCGGGCCGCAGACATTTCTGTTGATCATCCCAGAGTGGTGGAGAACTACCGCTCCGCGCATGAGATTGCGCTACGGCTTGGAAAGGACCAAGCGGCCACCGAAGATCTGAGAACGGCGATGATTCACTACCGTTCCCTTTTTGATGAACTGGTGCAGACAACAACGACTGTGGACCGGAAAGCGGTGGCATGATGGAAGAACTTAAGACCATGGATGGAAAGCCTACTCCGGCCGACCTGGCGACGAACGGCGCGGCAAGGCCGATCGTAGGACTCAGGCTCGTGAAGAGTAACGAGTCAGAAGCCTTGGATCGCCCGGCTGCGCCTCCGGAATCTCTTCCCCTGTTTTCTGAGTCGGAGATGAGAGAGTTCCACTCGCAGTGGACCAGGATACAGGCGTGTTTCGTCGACGAGCCACGCGGGACAGTCAAAGACGCGGACAAACTGGTAGCTGCGGTGATGGAGCGACTCGTTGAAGGCTTCGCCAATGAGCGTTCAGGACTGGAAAAACAGTGGGATCGCGGCGACGACGTGTCGACTGAGGACCTCCGCGTGGCTCTGCAGCGCTATCGTTCCTTCTTTGACAGACTGCTGAATCTCTGAGGACGAACCTAGCCGCCATCCGATGCAGGAAATAGACCCCGACAGTGAAGCCTTGAACATGTGTTATTAACGAAACGGAGAAAACAGATGAAACCGAGCACGAAGGACGAGATCCACGGCAATATTCATGAAGTAAGAGGCGCTGTTAAACAGGCAGCAGGCAACGTCACGAACAATCCGGAACTAGAGGCCAAAGGCAAAGCCGAACACAACCTTGGCAAAGTCGAGAAAAAGGTTGGGCAGATCGAAAAAGTGCTCGAGAAGAAATGACTTAGGTCGGCGCTGTCTGGAGCATGTCCCCGTATTTGTGAGAACTCTACGTCGCCTTAAAGAGAATTGCGAACCGAGCTTGACTGCAAGGCAGAATAGGTCACCAGCCGAGAGAACAGCTTGCTTGTGGGCTACTAGCAGCAAACTTCTCAGAGGAATCGAAGTATCGAGGAGCTACTATGAATCGAATGACCAGAGCGTTTGCACTCCCTATCCTGGCAGCGGCATTCATGTGCCTGCCCGCGTTAGCGCAGAACCATCCGGACCAGGATCGCCACGATCAGGCGCAGGCGCAGGATCGCCATGACAACGGCACTTATCGCCAACACGATGAGTGGAAGAAGGGTTCCCGCATACCGCAGGAGGACTGGAATCGCGGAAACAAGGTGGACTATCGAGCGAATCACCTTCAGCGCCCGCCCAAGCAACACGAGTGGCGGCAGATTGATGGCAACTACGTTCTTGCCAACCACGACGGCACCATTGCCTCCGTCCGGCACACTTCCCGCAATCACGAGCCGAGCCACGACCAGCACCCGTAATTGCGCTTTGCAGGAACGGGAATTGGCTGGCGCGGTAAGCAATACTCCCAGGCCTCAGTGTTGAGGCTTGGGACTTGTTTTGATCTCTGGCGTTTCTGTTCGCTGTTCCGGTGTGTCGTGCACAGCGCTTGACCTCAGTGCCATCGTCGAGCTTGGCACTTGTCATCGGACAGCAACCACAATGACCTCATCGTGAGGAAAAATCGATCTAGCATCGCTCAAACGGAACGCGCTAGGTGTTCTGTAGTGACCGCTGATGCAAGATCACCACAGATAGCTCACTCGCGCTCGGCAGCTTCCAATTGTCATTGTTCACGCAATCGCTCCAAACAGCCATCCGATAACTGCAGTCATCGCCATCGCCAGGCCGCCCCAGAAGGTCACCCGTATTGTGCCGATCATTACTCCCGCTCCACCAGTGCGTGCTGCCAGTCCACCAAGGAGAGCAAGCAGCGCCAGCGAAGATCCAGAAACAAGCGGGATCATTGCCGAGACTGGGGATATCGCGATGACGACAATGGGCAGAACTGCGCCACCTGCGAAACTGCCTGCCGAAGCGAGTGCAGCTTGAATCGGACGCGCACGAAACGTGTCGGAGATGCCGAGTTCGTCGCGCGCGTGTGCGCCCAGCGCATCATGAGCCATCAGCTGCTCGGCGACTTGCTTCGCGAGTGCTGAATCGAGACCGCGAGCCATATAGATCGCCGTCAACTCTTTGTGTTCACCCTTATTGTCAGTCCTTATTTCTGTGCGCTCGAGAGCGAGTTCTGCCTCTTCGGAGTCGGCCTGCGAATGGACGGAAACATACTCACCGGCAGCCATCGACATAGCCCCTGCTACAAGTCCGGCAATTCCAGTCAACATTACGCTGCGATGTGTGGCATTTGCGGCCGCAACACCAAGCACCAGACTCGATGTCGAGAGTATGCCGTCGTTTGCTCCCAAAACTGCCGCTCGCAGCCAACCAATGCGTCCCGTGTGGTGCAGTTCCTTCTTGCCTTCAGGCATTTTGCCTCTGCGATCGAGGTATAGAAGATCGATCTTCCGTTTCATGCGCGTTAGACAGAGGTGACCTACTGATAAGGGCGGCATAACCCGGCGCGCTCGCTCTCACACGATCCTGTCGGGGTATTCGGTCGCGAATTGCGCCGCGGATCGAGCCCGTAATCGTCCGCGGTTTTGTAGCTCGCAGATCCCTTGAGTATTACGCTCTGATTTTTGGGTGATCTGAAGGCTCTTCCTTCTGGTCAGATCTACCCGAATGTACCGGGATTCCACTGATAAGTCCCTGATAGTCTGTAAGGCGTTTGCCGAGAATGACTACGCCCTTCGAAGTGATTTCATATTCGCGAATATCTTTGGCATGATTCCCTCCACGCATCTTGATCACCACCATGATCTTGCGAAGTTGACCATCGATGGAAACATACCGGAGCCGGATGATGTCATCGGTGAGGAAGGAAATCGAGTAGGTGCTAAAGGGAAACTCGGTGAAAGACTCGTCCACCTCAACCGTGCTTAGGATCGTCACCCCGATTCCCGTCAAAGCAAAGATCATCCGGTAGAGAGATTCGCGAAAGTCGGCGCGAAAGCCGGGCGATAACGCCATTTCAAAGCCCGCCAGGGAATCGATCACGAGGCGCTTGGCGCCGATCTTCTGTACCGCATCGAGAATTGAGTGCATCGTTTCATCGACTGACAGATCCAGGGGACGCAGATACAGGATTTCGAGTTTCCCGTCCTTCTGTGGTGTCTCCAAGTCCAAACCTAAACTGCTGGCTCGCTCCGCATACGCTTGCGGGCGCTCTTCAAAGACCGCCACGATTCCGGGTTCCCCTTGTCGTATGCCTTCGGCGATGAATTGAGTCGCCAGGACGGATTTTCCGGTCCCGGAAGACCCTGCGACCAGGACACTATCGCCTTCCCGAACACCCCCGCCAAGCATCGAATCCAACTCCGGAATTCCGAAGGAAAGCCGCCGATGACTGGGCGGTTCTTTCACGTGTCCGACCAACCCAAAAGTACGCGAGAAGGCCTGCATCCCTGCATCGCTTATACGAAACGTATGCAGTCCGGGCACTGAAGCCTGTCCGCGAAGCTTTACGATCTGCAGCTTCCGGACAATGGAATTTCGTTCGGCCGTCTGACGCAACCAGAACAACCCATCCGCAACGGTAAAGATGGGGTTATCCCGTAATTCGTCCTCTGCATATTCACCGATCAAGAAAGTAGTAGCCTGCCAACTGGCCAGAAACAGGGCCAAGCGTTGAATGAAGGATTGCAAGTCCATATCACTTTGCGGTATCCGAACCATGGTTCGAAACGAATCCACAACCACGACAGCGGGATTGGCCTTTTCAACTTCTTTAGTGATCTCTTCCAGTACAGCGCCTAAGTCTTTCTCGAGTACAACCTGGCTAAGATTGATGAAACGGATGGCGTCGGGCAGCTTGGCCGGATCGAAGAATTTGTACTGTTGCTGATATCGCAGCATCTTTATAGCGGACTCGCCGAGGACAGTGAAATAGAGAGCTGGGCGCTCTGGCGTGGCATTGGCAAACACGAACTGGTGTGCCAGCGTCGTCTTCCCGCTCCCAGGTGCGCCGGCGATGATATTGAATGAGAATTCGGGGAGACCGCCGCCCACAATCTCGTCAAGTCCCGGAACTCCGGTCGGCAGTTTGTTGATCGTCACTCTACCTTGTGTGCTCACGCGTTTCTCCCCTTCTCGGAATTGCACTCGTCGAGGGCTACGCCTGGCCACGTAACCCGCAGCAGGCTGGCCGTTAAGGCTTCGCCAAGGAAGATATGAAGCAGGCCAAGCAAGCGGGCAATGAGAATGATGCCTGCCTCGGCGGCCGGATCGCCGCCAGTTCCCTGGTCAAAGTCGTTTTGAAGTTCAATCTCGCCCAGGCCCAGTAGTCTTCCATCCTCGGTAACCCGGAACTCGCTCAAGCCTAGATCTTCCAACTTGCCGAGCGCCAGGGCACGAGAAGCGAGAGACCGAAATCCCGCAATTCCAGCAAATGTGCCAAGGCTCTGGCGCAGCTTCTCGTAGACGCGAAGAGTTGGAGACACCTCTGGCTCGGAGGACTTGCATGCATCGGATTCGCAAATGAGAAGACGCCGCGCCAGCTCGCGTGTCTCCAGGGGAATCGTCATTTTCGACCCTGTATCATTCCAGACAAGTCGTTCCAATTACCGTTATGCGCCGAAGATGACGCGATTCCGTCTCTTTGCCGAAAGCGGTCGCGGCTTCCTGCTTCCAGATCCCAATTCGGGGAGCCTTATTGCGAGCTTGCGGAACTCAATTCATATAGAGATTCGTCTCCAGGTCAGGGGCTTCCTCTTGCGGGCCGCCAGCCTTGCTTCGAATTAGAATGAAAACGTCCAGAACCGTAGCGATACTGCGAATGTTTCCCGCGACACTGACAAGTCCCTGTTCCATGCCGGGATGTTCGTCTGCAAGCGTTTCAATGCGGTCGCTCACATTTCTCAGCCGGTCAATCTCTCGTAGCAGGTCCTCGAAAGCTGCAGCCATTACCGGTTCATCTGCCGTTGAGGCCATCCCGACATCTGGATTCGTGGCCGACTCTGACCTGACGTCAACCTGAAGGCGTAAATCTTCGATCAAGCGCAACGTTGTTGCCTCACCCAGGAAGGTAAGAAACAGCCCCAGCAACTGCGCAATCAAAATGATTCCGGCCTCACCATCTTCGTCGGCGTCCGTCTTGGAATCAACTTCGTCGAGACCGCGCAAGCGTCCATTCGCCGTAACCTGCACCGCGCCAAGTCGGGGGGATTCCGACTTGGCCAGCGCCAAAGCTCGAGAAGCGAGCGCGTGAAAACCGTCAACGCCCACAGGCGCGCCGAGTTGACGGCGCAGCCTCTCATAGACGCGCACAGTTGCAGGTTCGGCATGCAGGGAGGCCGTAGTTGGATCGGCCTCCTTGGCAACGAGGTTGCGGGCCAAGTCACGCGTCTTTTGTTGAGTAGGCATCGGTTCAGTTCCTTCTTCGCGCTCAGCGCTTCGCTTTAGGCGTAAGGCGTCGTAAAAATAATACGTTCCTGCCGGTTGTTTTCGTGGACAGCTCTCGGCTCGGGCGCCATTTTGGAGTTACAAAAACCAAGATACCTGAAATATTCGCGGACAAGTTGTGCAGAATTGAACAGAACGCCTTCCACGGGGGTATAGTCAGATGCAGAGCCACGGTCATAGTGCAGGCGACGAGCCCATCCCGATCGAGAAACTGCTTGGTCACTAGGAGGCATTTCGGTCGCCGACTTCTGAAGACGCTCATCCTGCAAAGTATGCGGCCGTGGGCAGGCCCTACCGAAAAAAGGAGCCTCCATGGTTCAGCTTGAAAACCCAAGATTCGATGCAGCCGCCTTCCTATCGGGCGCCGGCCTCGGTAGAACAATCATCCAACTCGCTCCGAAGGAAGCCTTCTTTTCGCAGGGAGATCCCGCAGACTCGGTTTTCTATATTCAGAAGGGACGCGCAAAGGTCACGGTGGTTTCCGCAGCCGGGAAGGAAGCCACCATCGCGCTTCTCTCCGACGGCGATTTCGTGGGCGAAGAGGCGCTCGCCTCAATGGCTGGCCTGCGCTTGGCAACAGCAACTGCCATCAGGGACTGTACCGCTCTCAAGATCAGCTGTGAAGAGATGATCCGTTTTATGCATGTGGAGCACAGCTTCTCAGACCTGTTTTTGAAGGTCATGCTCGACCGCAGCATGCGAATTCAGGCCGATCTGATCGATCAACTTTTCAACTCCAGTGAAAAGCGCCTTGCGCGCATACTCCTGCTCATGGCGGAATTCGGCAAGCCTGGCGAACCGGAACAATACATTCCCAAGATCTCCCAGGAGACCTTGGCGGAAATGATCGGCACCACCCGCTCCCGCGTGAGCTTCTTCATGAATCGATTCCGCAAACTCGGGTTTATCGAATACAACGGGCGCATCAAGGTTCACAGATCACTGTTGAATGCGATCCTTCTTGATCGAGCCCCCCTAGCTCAACGTACGGTAAACCTAGCCAAAGGCGCTCAATAAGGGCAGATTAGATACCGAGCTTTTGGCTCTCGGAGCTTCTCCATCACTGCCCAAGCGTCTGGCCATTCGGTGGTCCATTCGCAACCAGGCTTTTTTAGTCTATGCGGTCGCTCATCACCCAGCTATCGTCGATAGGTCCATCGCCCGGCAACGGCGCGGAGAGCAAGCCAGACAAGCATCGTCCGCCCCACAGACGGCATTGGTAGATCGGTTCGCACCGCAGTGGGCATGGCTGTGCTTTATGAATTACTGCCCGTCTTTTATCAACGAGAACTCAATTCGCAGCACTCGCAGGCATCGCAGATTGCCGATGGCCATTTGGGGCCCACACCAGATCGCCACTCAGAACATGGATAGCGAGCGCGGCAGCCAATGAAAACTGCGCCCATCCAGAAGGGCTACTCAGGATGCATATGCTGCCAGTCAGGCCCTGGATCGGGTTCGCCATCGCTCTAGCTGTTCCCTTCGGGTTATGCCTGTTTCCAGTCCTTGTTTCTCCAAAACCACGAGCATTCGCCGCCACGCACTGCCATGTTGCCGAGGGCTCAGCGATATAGGTCTCCACTGAACGCCGAGAAACTGGTCGGGCGACCAATCCAGTCCCCAGCAGGACTATCCAAGAGAACACCACCGGGAGTCCGATCAATTGTGGGCAAAGGCTGCTGCTGTTTAGAAAATTGGGTGACGGCTTCACAGCTCCAACCAGGCGCTGAGACGGAGTTGAAGTATTTATGCAGTGATGTGCACGATTGCTCAGCGTCTTCAGATGCGACGTGGAAGACTGGCAGGTGCGGAAGAGAGGGGGTCAAGGGCTCGTGATTACTCAATGGCATCTTCGGGGGAATCCCTTGAAGTCGCAAGGCAAACCCACCCTGAAGGCTTAACTCGTTTCGCATCATCACCGCACGAACGTGGGGGACATTTAGAATGGCTGCTTCGCACATCACTTCTGGTCCACAATCAAATCGTCTCATCTATCCCGAAGGACGGTCCAATCTGCTTGGAGTCAATTCAGCTTCATCTCTTGAGCTTGCGCCTCGTCCGCAGCGCCCGATCAGGATAGCGGTGATTGGGAACCACCTTCCGAGGCAGTGTGGAATTGCGACTTTCACGACAGATTTGTGTAACGCAATCGCTGCCGAATACGGAACTGCCCAGCTATCGGTGGTAGCAATCAACGACAGGCAATCATCCTACCTCTACCCCGAGCGGGTCCGATTCGAGATCAGCGAAGGCGATCTCGCGTCCTACAGAGAGGCCGCCCAATTCTTGAATGCGGGGGACGTTGATCTGGTGTGTTTACAGCATGAATACGGAATCTTCGGGGGCAAATCCGGAAACTATATCGTTGAGTTACTGAAACACCTTAGGATGCCGGTGATCACAACTCTGCACACGGTGCTTCGCGAACCGAATCTTGACCAACGGGTTGTAATGCACAAGATTGCCGCCCGCTCCGAGCGCCTTATCGTCATGAGCGAACACTCCTCGCGTATCCTGCAGGAGGTCTTCAGGGTGCCCGACAAGAAGATCGATCTGATCCCTCATGGCATCCCGGACTTGCCTTTTGAGCAGCCGAACATCTATAAGCGTCGCTTCTCTTGCCAGGGCAAGAGTGTCCTTCTCACGTTTGGACTGCTTTCTCCTAACAAGGGGTTTGAAAGCGTGATCCAAGCGATGCCAAGCATCCTCACCAGTCACAGCAATGCAGTCTACATGATTGCGGGCGCCACTCACCCGCACGTTCGCGCCCGTGAAGGAGATCGCTACAGGCTTGGGTTGCAGGCGTTGGCGAAGAAGTTGGGAGTGGAACGACAGGTCTTGTTCGTTAATCGGTTTGTTGCTCCCGAAGAGATGGCTGCTCTGGTCGGTTCGGCCGACATATACATCACGCCCTACTGCCACGAGGCGCAGGCGGTATCGGGAACCCTGGCATACGCGCTGGGTGCGGGCAAAGCCATTATCTCGACGCCGTATTGGCACGCCGCAGAAGTGCTCGATCATGAACGCGGACTGCTGGTGCCGTTCGAAAGCCCCGCAGACATCGCAAGAGCGACTATTATGCTGCTGGACGATGATCAGGCTCGCCAGGCGATGCGCGCACGAGCGTACCTCTATTCGAGGCCTATGATCTGGAAGCGGGTTGCACAGTCCTATATGGCCGCCATTCTGCGCGCTCGTGTCCATCCTGCAGAGCAGGTTTACTTTGGGTTTGCCGTCCAGACAAGCACAGGTAAAGTCGAACAGCGTGTTATGAATGCCTGATTGATATCTGTCGCTAATATGTCAGCGCGTGATTTCAATGCTGGTCGTTTTTGCCGGCAGTTGAGCTCTCAGTGACGATTAGCCGTGTTCTACGGGCATCCGGACAACCACGTTATCGTCAGGCATTCAATCATTGGCCGATGTGAGGTCCAATCCGGCTTAGCAAAGATCCCCTGAAGGGCAATTCCAGACAAAGCTATGTTTGCGATCTGAGCAAAAGTAACCATCTTTGGTCCTCGTCACACCGGCAGAATATCTCTCAGGGTGTAGTTCCACCTTGGGAAGGCGTAGGAAGGGAAATCATGAGCGCAGAAAACGCGGTATTCATCGGAGATCAATTCGTGAGCGACGACGGGCAAGAGCGAACCTTGCAAGAGGAAGCAACTGGAAAACACATCGACGAAATTGGGACGGGGAAATCCAATATCCCTGCAAATAGTCCTCATCACAAGACGTGTTGCTGTGCGTCCTGCTGGTCAAAGAATATCAACTCGTACCTTTAGCGAAGGCTCGTCGACTACGAGACTCTGCCGTAACGAAAACCAGGGCGCAGATTCAACGCTGCAGGCCCGGCGTGGCATGCGGAGTCTGGAACCCGCGCCGCAACAGCAGCAAGAAACGAGCGTTTCAGTTTGGGCACAATCAGCCTTACGTCTCCGTTGTCTGATCCGGCGAAGAACGATCCCGAACATACCCGATTTCACGGCCAGGATTCGCTCTTCCTCCGCGATCCATCCAACCCAATACTCAGCGGTAAGGACTGGCCCTATCCGGTTAACAGCGTCTTCAATGCCGGTGTCGTTCGCCTGGACGACGGAGACACGCTGCTGCTGTGCCGAGTCGAAGATCGGCGTGGCTTATCGCACCTTTGCGCGGCCCGATCCGCGAATGGAATCGATGGCTGGCGCATCGACCCGCAGCCGACACTCGAGGCGAATCCGCACGAATACCCCGAAGAAATCTGGGGCATAGAAGATCCGCGTATCACTTACGTGCCGGAGTTGAAGCAATATGCGGTCGTTTATACCTCCTTTGCCAGAGGGGGCCCCGGCGTGTCGCTGGCCATGACAAAGGATTTCAAGACCTTCGAGCGTTACGGCGTGATCATGACGCCGGAAGATAAGGACGCCGCCTTGTTGCCGCGCAGGATCGATGGGCTCTGGGCGCTGGTGCATCGCCCAATGACATCGCTCGGCGCTCATATGTGGATCTCGTACTCGCCCGACCTTAAGCATTGGGGCGGCCATCGGGTACTGCTCGAAGCTCGCCGTGGCGGGTGGTGGGACGCCAACAGGATCGGGCTTTGCTCACCGTTCATCGAGACTGAAAAAGGCTGGCTAGCAATCTATCACGGCGTACGCCAGACCGCTGCCGGCAGTATTTACCGTCTCGGTCTCGCTCTGTTCGACCTCAAGAAGCCGGATGTGTGCCTGCAACGCGGAGACTGCTGGATCTTCAGCCCAGAGGCGGCATACGAGCGGAACGGAGATGTCCCAGGGGTGGTCTTTCCGTGCGGGCAGACCATCGGGGCCGACGGCGATACCATCAATCTCTATTATGGGGCTGGCGACTCCTGCATGGCGTTGGCCACTGGCAGTATTCGCACTCTCTTTTCCTGGCTCGACCACAACGCGAGCTGGGGCGACGACCCACGTGTACCATAGAGCACCGCTTGGTCCAGGCAGATAGATCCCTGAATGAATTGATGAACGCTCCTCTCGCCGTCTCGGCCTGTCATCACGTCCTGGATGGTGGCGGGCGGCTTTTTCCGTCATCCCATTGCGCTGCTTATGAGCCGCCGAAGATTCAAGAAAGCTCTGCAACTCATCGTCGAGCTCGCGTTCAGCATTCTGGCGATGAAGCAGCGATGCAATTCCCGTGGCGAAGTTAGTCAACCAGCTCATACTTGTCCTCTCTTGCCTTTCATCCGAGTTTCACGCTTCTAGAATGCGTGCGATTGCTCCGATTTGGCGTTGCCAATGATCGGTCTCAGCAGAGAGAGACCGCCGGCCTTTCGCAGTTAATAGGTAATACTTCGCCCGGCGATTGTTTTCCGTCGCTCGCCATTCTGACTTCACATCCCCCGCGCGCTCCATCCGACTCAGCGCCGGGAGCAGCGATCCGGCATTCACCTTGAACACCCCGCCGCTGATTTGCTCGATGCGAAGACCCACTCCATAGCTATGCATCGGCTCAAGCACCAGTGTCTTCAGGATGAGCATCTCCACGATTCCCTGAATCAGGTCACTGGGTTTCGCTTTGAGTTCTTTGTTTTCGTCGGATCTCGGCTAGCGGAAAATTGCCAATGCGCGAACTGACAATGGATAGGTAATGTAGAGTCGGCATGACGACTGGAATCTCACAATCGAGGTCTGCGCTGATCGCCGTGAATTGCCGTCGCACACAACACGCCTTAAAGGAGGTAACGGAATAGAAAGGGAGAACCCTTTTTTGCGCTACAATTGGCAGACACGGGACCGACATGATGGATGAAGTATCCAAAGACGAAATCGTGAGAATCGTGCGTCGCTTGAATATCGAAAGACTCCAAGCCTTGCTTGGTGTCGGCGAAATCGAGCGAGTTGGATTGAACTTCGAGATCGATTCTCCGCAGATCACGCCACAGAGAAAGGCAGAGGCTATGGCGCGTCGAGATGCTGTGATGATCGAATGGGCGCAGAGGATGACGGAACTGGCAGAACTGTAGGGTGCCGTGGCTGACAAGGGGACCCGCTGTGATTATCTGGAGCAGGAGGAATAGAGCGCAGGCGGTGTGGATAGCTAACTCGTGCCGCGTGGGAACAAACGCGGGAACAATTCGGGAACAATAAGCGCTCGGTCGGGTTCTCTCCCGTTCTCCAATGCTTCGCCAGATGAAGCTAACTTGTTAAGTTTGTGTCTTCTTGGCGATTGACACGGAAGAGGTCGCTGGTTCGAGTCCAGTCGTGCCCACCAGGATTATTTTCAGTAGTTTAGATCTCGCCTTCCGTCGGACCGTTTCTGATGGCATCGCCCGCTCCGTCATCATGCTGCCAAGAGGAGAGAGACTTCGACACGACGGACGGATCAATCCGGTCGGCTTGCGCTATCAATGCAGCAAGTGAGAGACCATCTTCTGCATCGAGTTGCACGACAAGCAGAACCGCTCGGGGCGGGTGCTCTTCAAACGCGGCGAATGCTTCTCCCAGAGTTGCGACAGCCTTGACATCAAATCCCTCCGTATCCAGCCAATCGCAAAGAAGTTCGCGGTTCAGTGGGTTATCTTCCACGATCAGAAGCCTGTGATTCATTTCGCCTCCGCCCTCGGCCGGCGTAGCCCGGCGCACCTAACGGAGCAATGCTTCTCGCCATGGATCGTGTTTCAACAACAACGCTCCCGTGTTCGTACGCAGATACTCCCTTTCTTCATTGGTAAGATCTTTGTTCGTCAAGACAATTGGCCGTGTGGTTTGAGCTGCGGTGGTTGGAGGATGTCCGGACCTTCACCATGCGCCAATGGCCGCGACCGGTGTCCTGCCGTTGCGATTGTTCGCAAACCCGGATGCCCCACCGGAGCCAGATGAGATGAACAGCCATCGCTCAAAGAACTGAGAGGCGAAAACGAGTAACACAAGAAGAGCGCTGCAGCGCCTCGCCCGCAATCCGGCAGTTGGGTCTACACGCATGTTTTCGATGAAGCCACAGGACGAATCGTTCCGGCGAATTGATTCGGCAAACCGCAGTCTTCGATCCCGCTGGACTTGGTGGGCTTCTTTATTGGTACGCGCTCTACCCGCTCCATTACTGCATCTTCAAAGGGATGCTCCATCAGATTGCAGCCCTTGCGCAGCGCGAGCCTGCCGTAACGTCGGCTCCAGCATAAGGCTAATCCCCAAAAATCCACTCTGGCCGGGCAGCATGAGGCAACCCCCCTGAAGGAAAGCGTTGTACTCTGATTCAGGCAAGTTAGTCGTTGATAAATCATTGGCGAAATGGGCGTGCCGCGCGCCAAAAAGCACGTCGATTGCCGCATGATCGCCAACTCACTCACCGACCGCCAGTCGCAGCCAGATGTTGGAGTCGCGGTTGGATAACCCGCGATCCGGATATAACCCCAAAAATCAGGTCCGTTCTAGGGGTTCCATCGGCTCAATGTCGATCCTTCATAACGCCTACAATTCCCCGAACAACTTGACGCACTCGTCTCTATTCTTCCGGAAAAAGCGATAGGCCCCCAACAGTCCCCCCGCCATCATGGCGATAATCCCTCCGCGCTTCTCGGGGCTGATTGGGTCGGGACGCATCTCCGGATCTTGATCATGCTCATGGAAGAGGACCATCATGGGTAATAGGCTCCCCCCGTGATCCTCATTGTTGATGAGTTCTGCCCAATCATCGTCGCGCATACAACGCAGCGCATGAAGCCGCGCGCCCAGTCGTTGCCCTGCGGAATGCCGTCTTTGTCTTCGATGAGTCGAGGTGCGTAGATCTCATCTCCGAACAGCGTCCCTGCTATGTCATTCCAGTGACGCATCATGAGCCCGAGGAATTCGTTTGCATCCTCGAGTCTTAAAAACTCGCAGGTGTCTGATATCTCGCCGCCGAAGACCTCCGGGTAGTATTCGCTCGGCATCACGGCTTCTGGCCCTGAAATGAGAGCTGCGAAGAATCCGTCGAGTGTTTCGACGTTCATCGCCTTGCCGCCTTTGCAGTTTTTGAGAAAGTCGCCGAGGCGATCGAGTTCGGCGTCCGTCAGAGGCTCGTTCTGAGTGAATGGGATCATCTTATGACCATAGACTTGGGAATACTTATGACCATAGACTTGGGAGTACTTATGCGCTGCCGACTCAAATCCTATGCTGCGTCGTGTCCTCTTGCGGCCAAAGCGGTGGCTGAACAGCACGCGAACGTTCGTGTTTGAGGTCAGCAATAACTCTTGACCAATACGAAATGCTTCGTTCACTCCGCAACCGTTGCCGTTGCGCTTCCTTGAGCTTACGTTCTGCATGGCGCATTCGCTTGCGCTTGATTCGATCGAATAGTGGGTCAATGGCCATAGTGAATCTACTGCTTCTGATAGTTACGAGCCGGCCCGGATTGCATCAGGCTGCTGAGAAGCCCCGAGTATCGTTTGCGGGACTGATCGTTTCTGACCGCCATGCCAAGAGCCTTCTTCTGGCCAACCACAACCAGGAATTTCCTGGCTCGCGTGATGCCCGTGTAGATCAGGTTTCGTTCGAGAAGCATAAAGTGCTGCATTGCTACTGGGATCACCACCCCTGGAAATTCGGAACCCTGAGACTTGTGAATCGTAATCGCGTATGCCAGCGAAACCTCGTCCAGCTCACCGTAATCGTAGGTCACCAACCGGTCATCGTATCGGACCATTACCTCTTGCTCAACCGCATCAATCTTTTCAATAATGCCAATATCGCCATTGAAGACCTCCTTCTTATAGTTGTTCTCCGTCTGAATGACTTTGTCGCGAACCTGGAAACGCCATCCAAATCGTTCCGCGGCTGGTTCAGACTGCCGAGGAGGATTCAGAGCTCGCTGAAGGATAGTGTTCAACTCACGCACTCCGATCGATCCGCGATTCATCGGACATAGAACCTGAATGTCTTTGATTGGATCCAGTCCGTGGCCCTTCGGGATTCTTTCCTGCACCAGCCTTACTAAGGTTGCAGCAATGTCTTCCGGAGTCTCGCGCTCCACGAAATGAAAGTCTGAATCGGAAGCTGCGGTTCCAACTTCTGGCATTTTCCCTTGCCGAATGAGGTGTGCGCTGGTGATGATCCTGCTCGCGGCAGCCTGGCGGAAGACCTCTGTCAAACGAACCACCGGCACGAGATCGCTTTCGATCAGATCACGAAGGGTACTTCCCGGACCGACCGATGGAAGCTGATCCACATCGCCAACCAGGATCAGTGCTGCGCTGTTCGGAAGTGCACGCAGCAAAGCGTGCATCAGCAGAACGTCGACCATTGATGTCTCGTCAACAATCAACAGGTCACATTCCAGTGGATTGTCCTCGTTGCGTGAGAACTTTCCCGTGGCTGCATCAACCTCCAGCAGTCTGTGAATAGTTTTTGCCTCCAGCCCCGTGGTTTCCGTGAGGCGTTTCGCTGCTCTGCCCGTGGGAGCGCAGAGAAGACATTTCACTTTCTTGGCGCGAAGGATCTGAAGAATCGAATTTACCAACGTAGTCTTGCCCACGCCGGGTCCCCCGGTGATGATGGCTGCGCGACTGTTTAGAACGACCTTCAGCGCCGCCTGCTGGCTTGACGCCAGTGTCTTGCCGGTACGAGCCTCACACCACAGAATGGCTTTTTCAATGTCGATAACTGGATAGGTTGGGCGGCCATTTGCCAGACGCCGCATGCTGACCGCAATGCCTTCTTCTGCTTTTCTTAAGTGAGGCAGGAAGATCAGTGGCTCACCATCAATTTCTTCGAGCAGAAGAGAGCCGCTCGTAAGCATTGTGGTCAGGGCCTGTTCAATCGTCGGGAGTGGCACTTCCAGTAGTTTCTCCGCAGCTGCTTTCAGCTTTTCCAGGGGCAACGCGCAGTGCCCTTCAGAGGTCGCGCCCAGAAGCACGTGACTGGTTCCAGCCCGAGCCCGGTTCTGCGAGTCCTTGGGTATTCCAACGCTTTGAGCGATCTGATCGGCCGTGGCGAATCCGATGCCATGGATCTCTTTTGCCAGCGTGTAAGGGTTCTCTTGCACCGTCTGGATAGCCAGATTTCCATAAGTCTTAAAAATGCGAACCGCTCTGCCGGTGCTGACCCCGTGACTGTGCAGGAAGAGCATGATCTCGCGGATCTGCATTCCTTCCTGCCAGGCCTTCGCGATCCGCTCCCGGCGCTTTGGCCCGATCCCATCAACAGACTCCAGGTCAGCAGGGTTGTCGCTTATCACTTTCAGTACTTCCGCGCCGAAGTGGCCGACCAGCTTTTTCGCAAGCACTGGCCCGACCCCTTGTACAAAACCTCCGCCAAGGTACCGTTCAATACCCTCACTCGTGGTCGGCGGCGTCGCTTTCAAGAATTGGGCCTTAAACTGAAGCCCATGTTCTTTGTCCCTGACCCACCAGCCTCTGCCAGTCAACCATTCTCCCGCGCTGATTGACGGTACAGGGCCGAGGACCGTTACTTGATCTCGATGGCCACGGACCTTGACTCTGAGAACGGCGAAACCGCCTTCCTCATTGAAGTACGTGACCCGCTCGACAAGTCCCGCAATCTCTTCGGTAGAGGTATTGAGTTCTGCAGCCGAACTGCTCATCCTGATTGGAGTTTATCGGGTTCTCGACGGACGGAGGCGAAGATTTGTCAAAGGTCCGAGTTGGCCACTATCTGACCGCGACTCCTCATCAATGAGCAGATAGAACACGTGCCGAGTTCACGCTAGCGATCCTCTGTTGCTGACGAGCTGTAGAATTGCCATCATGGAAATCACTCAGGCGGAGGAGGATACCCGCAATACCTTTCTCGGGGGGTTCGCTGGCCAACTTATCTCGGCTGTGCTCTGGGGCATATCCGCAGCAGCGTGCACATGGCACTCCCTGCGTCTGGGAGAGATCATCCTTGTGCTGGGGCGGGTTTCTCATTTTTCCCTGCACGCAACTGCTGTTGTGAGGTCTGGGTCACGCATATGCGCTTCCGATGGGACACCCGATGAACGCGCTGGCTATTCAGATTGCATTCACCCTGCCGCTAACGCTTCCCGTCGTGATCGGCATCGCGGTCCTTCGACCGGCCTGGTTCTACCCCGCTTTCATGATTACATTGGGAGCTCACTATCTTCCGTTCGTGTTCCTATACGGCATGGCGATGACTTTCAAGCGGTTTGGAATTTCGCATGGTGCAATCGACGACGGTATTGAGCTGATTAACCATCTTGTCGATGCTCCGGAGTAAGCGTCCTAGCCGGCAAGCCGCGAGCGGCGTCGAGTCCGTCAGGGGGACTAGCAAGTAAGCAGGCTGTAGCGAAAGAAGCGAACCGCTAGCCGCGAAAAGACGGTCCCACCGGAGGCGGACCGTGGAGGGATGGATGAGAACGCTGAACCTTTCTTCCGGAGATGACCGGCGGGTTCCTCGTGGTCATAGAGGGCTGTATGCTGACAAGGATTCGACCGCGCAAATCACTATGCAGTTTTCGATCCGCTGTAGTATCGGCTGCGGTGTACGCACTTCAGGCGAGAGGCTCTTCCCTTAGTGAGCGAGTTCTATCGATCCGTTCCTGCGGTGCCGGTCGAATAGTGGGCAATCCGGCCATTTCCCTCAAACCGCAGCGCCATCAGCAGCTAGCGCTGCGCTATTTGCGGCGTGTGCCGACCACCACCAAACCGACGCCGGCGACAAGGGATACACTGCTGAGAATTGGCGAGATCGGTAAAGTGCTCTTCTCTTTGTGAGAGACCTGAAGGGGGCCCAAATCAACGTCTTTCTTTTCGTGGGTGTAACTGAACCCACCCAGGGCGAAGCCGACGATACCGATGACAATCAGTAAAATCCCTACGACTGTGGCAGCTTTCACAGGACCTCCATTCACGTTTGAGGCATCTCTTGTATCGGGTTTCAATCAGCGGACACTCTCGTCGCTCCTGACGCACAGGCCATCCGCGAGCAAGCGGTGGAGTTGTTCTCATGGCGTTCTATTCGTAGGTCGAGTTGTAGCAGCTGTGCGAGCGCTTCTTTTTCCTGAACTTGGTTGCACGTCTCCTACTGCTTGTCGTAAACCAGTGCGAGTGTCATTTCCTTTCCATCGGCGTCAGTACCCTTTGCCGTCAATGTCATCGTCTTGCCTTCATTCGAAATCACGATGCGTCCGGTCGCGGAATACTTTCCAGTCGCGTTCTTCGCTACATACAGGAAAGTATTGGAGTCTACCTCTTTGATTGACACGGTGTCGTATGGTGATCCTTTGCCCGTGACCCCGGCTGGCGTGCCATCGTAATTTGCCGAATAGGTGGTGTTGATCGCGGTGCCATCTGTCCGCTCGCCGGTGGTTGTCACCTTCACGCCACCGGGAACCACTTCCCGCACTACGAGCAAACTCTTTACCGGCCAAGGCGCCGGGGTGTACTTGGAAGCTGTGATGTTTGCCTTCCAGGTGCCGAGAGAATTGTCGGCTTCCAAGGCAGTCAATGTAGTGGTGAGTGCTAATGCAGCCAAAGCCACGTAGAACATTCTTCGCATGATGAATCTCCCTTTCGGAATTGAATTCTCTGTTTAACTCCTCCACTGCGCCGACTCGCTAAGCTGCTTTGTGCCAAGCAGTCGCTCCACGCGTTCCGGTTGCGGGCATTCGAGGCCGAGATCCAATCCGATTGGGACTCTACGACAACTCTCGGTGCCTGGGATGTTCAAAATGGACCACTTTTGTTGGGAGAGCGCGCATTGAAAGGAAGACATCGTCGACTTAGTTCTTGTCGTGATCGTCACCGGCGGCGTTCGCCACCTTGCATCAGATGTGACATCGCTTGCTCGTATCCGCGGCGAAAAGCGTCACGGTAAGCCTTTCTCATGTCATGTGTAACATCCGGATGACGGTATTCATCGCGGTTGTTAACGTCGAGGCGGCCGTCAAGAATCCGTTCCGCCCCAACCAGCCCATAGCGTGCAAAAGTGCACATCCATCCCAACTTCGTTCAAGTACGGTCAGATGAAGGTGAACGGCACTGTGCACCGCTTCTCACGCTCAGCCGCTCTGTGGGATCTGTTTCTGTCAGCGGTCGGGTGCATAGAAGTACTCCGTTCCTTCCGCCTTTTCTTCCGTTTGCAGGAGCGGATGAACTGGCGATGACGGCCAATTCCGGACGTCCCAATGCCCCTCTCCTGCAAAGGAGCCTCTGTATGTCCACACACACCCATCAAAAGGAATCGCAAGCCGCCAGGCTTCTTGTTCCAGACGTTTTTTCCCCAGAAGATGTGAAGAAC
>Ga0265313_10001215_pt1 | contig 24620 bp, 24 predicted proteins | sample 4123metaG_FD_203122 | JGI IMG/M metagenome (GOLD analysis project Ga0265313, IMG submission 203122) | Rhizosphere microbial communities from Carex aquatilis grown in University of Washington, Seatle, WA, United States - 4-1-23 metaG | ecosystem: Host-associated > Plants > Roots > Rhizosphere >...
CGAGGAACACTCGGCCAAGATCTGGAAGATGATGGACGAGGACGAGATCAAGGAAGTCAGCCAGGTCATGTCGACGCTGGGAACGGTCAGCTCGACGCTGATCGAAAAGCTTCTCGTCGACTTTGTTTCGCAGATGTCCGGCACCGGCTCGCTGATGGGTTCGTACGAATCCACCGAGCGTCTACTGGCGCGCATGATGCCGGAAGACAAAGTCGGCCAGATCATGGAAGAAATCCGCGGTCCGGCCGGCCGCACCATGTGGGACAAGCTCGCCAATGTGAACGAGACGGTCCTCGCCAACTATCTCAAGAACGAATATCCGCAGACCGTTTCGGTCGTGCTCTCCAAGATCAAGCCGGAGCACGCCGCGCGCGTGCTGGGCTCTTTGCCGGAAGAGTTCGCGCTCGAGGTCGTGCAGCGCATGCTGCGCATGGAATCGGTGCCCAAGGACATTCTCGACAAGGTCGAGCAGACCCTGCGCGTCGAGTTCATGTCCAACCTCGCGCGTACCGCAAAGCGCGATGCGCACGAGCACATGGCGGAAATCTTCAACAATTTCGACCGCCAGACCGAAAGCCGCTTCGTCACCGCCCTGGAAGAACGCAGCCGCGACAGCGCCGAACGCATCAAGGCGCTGATGTTCACGTTCGAGGATCTCGGCAAGCTCGATCCCGGTTCGATCCAGACGCTTCTGCGTCATGTCGAAAAGGACAAGCTGGCCCTCGCGCTCAAGGGTTCGACCGATACGCTGCGCGACGTCTTCTTCTCCAACATGAGCGAGCGCGCCGGCAAGATCCTGCGCGAGGACATGGAGGCCATGGGCCCTGTCCGTCTCAAGGACGTCGATGAAGCCCAGATGCGCATGGTCAATGTCGCCAAGGACCTTGCGAACAAGGGCGAGATCATGATCGCCAACAAGCAGGGCGAAGACGAGCTGGTGTACTGATGGGCGGCGCAAGCAAATACACGTTCGACGTGGAGTTTCGCCCCGAAGGCGACCTCGTCTCCAATGCCGCGCGCGCGCGGCAGAAGAAGCCGTACACGACCGAGGAAATCGACGCGTTGTCGGCCCGCGCCCGCGAGCAGGGCATGAAGTCCGGCCAGGTCCGCGCCGCCGAGGCGCAGGCCGCCGAAGTCGCAAAGCTCGTCGTCCTGGTGCGCGACATGCTGAAAAGCTCGCACAAGGCGACGGACGAGGTACGCCAGGAAGCATCTATGCTGGCACTGGCCGCCGCGCGAAAATTGGCCGCGGCCGCGATCGATCACCTTCCGGCCGCCGACGTCGAAGAGACCCTGCGCACGGCGCTGCACCAGGCGATCGGCGAACCGCGCATCGTGCTCAATGCCAGCCAGCGCGTCGTCGATGTGCTCAAGCCGCAGCTCGAAGAGATCGCGCTGGAAGAAGGTTTCGAGGGCCGCGTCGCGATCGTCGCAGACCCCTCGATGGCCACTGCCGACTGCCGCATCGACTGGCGCAGCGGCGGCGCCGAACGTTCCGAAGGCGCGATCGAAGCAGCAATCGCCGAACTCATCACGCGCCGTTTTTCAAATCTGCCGTCCGTGGAGGACTAAGTCATGGCCGCAAGTGACAATGTCGACCTGCCCGATCTGGGCCACGAAGCGCAACCGGGCCCGACGACCGCCCTGTTGAACGGCGATACCAATACCGAGTCCGAGATCAAGCGCACGGCGCAGGATCTGGAAGCCGTCTACGACGTGCCGGTGACGGTGTCCGCCGTGCTCGGAAAGTCGGCGATGGAAGTCAGCCAGCTCCTCAAGCTCGGCAAGGGCACGATCGTGGAACTCGACCGCAAGGTCGGTGAAGCCATCGACATCTATGTGAACGACCGCCTGGTCGCGCGCGGCGAAGTGGTGCTGGTCGAGGATCGCCTCGGCGTCACCATGACGGAAATCATCAAGGCCGGTCAGTCTTAAGAAGGAATACGGATATGCGTCTTCTCATTGTCGGCCAGCTCCAGGGTCAGCTCAGCGCAGCGACCAAGATCGCGATGGATCGCGGCGCAAAGGTCACGCACGCCATCGACATAGAACAGGCTCTGGCGAGCCTGCGCGGCGGTCACGGCGCTGACCTCGTGTTGTGCGACGTCAAATGCGACATCGGACAGCTCGTGCGCGGCCTGTCCACCGAGCGCATCTGCACGCCGGTCGTCGCCTGCGGCATCGGCACCGACGCGCGCAGCGCGGTCGACGCCATCCGCGCCGGCGCGAAAGAATATCTGCCGCTGCCGCCCGATCCCGAGCTGATCGCAGCAGTTCTGGCCGCTGTCGCCGACGACAGCCACCAGATGATCTACGAAGATCCCGCGATGGAGGCGGTGATCACGCTGGCCGACCAGGTGGCCGGCAGCGAAGCCTCCATCCTCATCACCGGCGAGAGCGGAACGGGTAAGGAAGTGCTCGCCCGCTATGTCGCCAAGAAGTCCGAGCGCGCCGACAAGCCGTTCATCTCGGTCAATTGCGCGGCGATCCCCGAGAACCTCCTCGAATCCGAATTGTTCGGCCATGAGAAAGGCGCATTCACTGGCGCCATCGCACGACGCATCGGCAAGTTCGAAGAAGCCAATGGCGGCACGCTGCTGCTCGACGAAATCAGCGAGATGGACGCGCGCCTGCAGGCCAAGCTCCTGCGCGCCATCCAGGAGCGCGAGATCGACCGCGTCGGCGGCACCAAGCCGGTCAAGGTCGACATCCGCATCATCGCGACGTCGAACCGCGACCTCGCGGATGCGGTCAAGCACGGCTTCTTCCGCGAAGACCTTTTGTACCGTCTCAACGTCGTGAACCTGCGCCTGCCGGCGCTGCGCGAACGTCCCAAGGACATCCAGGCGCTCGCCAAGCACTTTGCGCACAAATATGCGCAGGCCAATGGCGTGCCCTATCGCTCCATCGCGCCGGCCACGGAGCGACTGCTCCTGACGCATCCCTGGCGCGGCAATGTGCGCGAGCTGGAAAACACGATCCATCGCGCCGTACTTCTCGCGACCGGTCCCGACATCCAGCCTGAAGCGATCCGCCTTCCCGACGGCACGCAGGTCGGCCCGGGCCGCGCAGGCGATCTGCCCGCGCCGGTTCAGGCGGCCGTTAACAACGCCGTGGCCGTCACGCGCGGTCTGGTCGGACGCACGGTCGCGGACGTCGAACGCGACCTGATCCTGGATACGCTCGATCACTGCCTCGGAAACCGCACGCACGCCGCCAACATTCTGGGAATCTCGATCCGCACCTTGCGCAACAAGCTGCGCGAATATTCGCAGTCGGGCCTCGCAATTCCCAATCACGGCGAACAGCGCGCGGCGAACGGTTGAGCCAACAGATCTCAAAGATATAGAGCACCATGGCCGACATTAGTGCAGCACAACCGAGTGCGACGAGCGGGTTTGGTCCCAACTTGGCCACGCTCAAGGACGTCCTGCGCCGCAGCGACCTCGGGCTGGCGGTCGGCATCATGGCGATTCTCGTCGTGCTGCTGCTGCCGTTGCCGCCATGGCTGCTCGACGTCTCGCTCGCGCTGTCCCTGTCCTTTTCGATCCTGATCCTGATGACCGCGGTCTTCATCCAGAAGCCGCTGGAATTCAGTTCGTTCCCGACCGTTCTGCTCATCACCACGATGCTGCGCCTGGCGCTGAACCTCGCCTCGACGCGCCTGATCCTGGGCCACGGCAATGAAGGCACGGCCGCGTCGGGCTATGTCATTCAGGCCTTCGGCAAGCTCATCATGGGCGGCAATTTCGTCATCGGCTTCATCGTCTTCGCGATCCTGGTGCTGGTGAACTTCATCGTCATCACCAAGGGTTCGGGCCGCATCGCCGAAGTCGCCGCGCGATTCAGCTTGGACGCGATGCCCGGCAAGCAGATGGCGGTCGACGCCGATCTCTCCGCCGGACTCATCGACGAGAAGGAAGCCAAGCGCCGCCGCAAAGAACTGGAAGGCGAATCCAACTTCTTCGGCGCGATGGACGGCGCGAGCAAGTTCGTGCGCGGCGACGCCATCGCCGGACTTTTGATCGTTGCGATTAACGTTATCGGCGGCATCATCATCGCCGTCGCCCAAAAGGGCATGAGTTTCCAGGACGCGACGCAGACCTTCACGCTGCTGAGCGTCGGCGACGGTCTCGTCAGCCAGATGCCGGCGCTGATCGTCTCCACCGCAGCGGGCCTGATGGTTTCCAAGGCCGGCGTCGAAGGCGCGACCGACAAGGCGCTGATGAAGCAATTGTCGTTTTACCCGCAGGCGCTCGGCATGGCCGCGGCCGTGATGGGAATCGTCGCAGTTTTGCCAGGCATGCCGACCCTGGTCTTCGCGGGGCTCTCGGCCGCCACGGGCAGCCTTGCCTACTACGCCTTCAAGAAAAAGGACGCGACCGAATATCTGGTGCGCGCCGAAGAAGAAAAAGCAAAGGCCGATGCGACGCCCAAGGAAGAGCCGATCGCCACGGCGCTGGCGCTCGACCTGCTGCGCGTCGAGCTCGGCTATGGCCTGTTGCCGCTGATCAACGATGTGAAGGGCCACCGCATCACCGACCAGATCAAGGCGCTGCGCCGCCAGTTGGCGACCGAAATGGGTTTTGTGATGCCGGCGGTGCGCATCCTCGACAACATGCAGTTGCCGGCGAACGAGTACCGCATCCGCGTCAAGGAAGTGGATTCGGGCCGCGGCGAACTTTATCCGGGCAGCCTGCTGGTCATGGATCCGCGCGGCCTGCCGATCGACATGTCCGGTACGCACACGACAGAGCCTGCCTTCGGCCTGCCCGCGACCTGGGTGCCGGCGACGCAACGCGAGGAAGCGAGCTTCCGCGGCTACACCGTCGTCGACCCCGGCACCGTTCTCACCACGCATCTGACCGAAGTGCTGAAGTCGCACATGTCGGAACTGCTGTCCTACGCCGAAACGAAGAAGCTGCTCGACGATCTGCCGCCGGAAAACAAGAAGCTGGTGGACGAGCTTATCCCGTCGCAGATTTCCGTCACCGGCGTGCAGCGCGTGCTGCAGACTCTTCTTGGCGAACGCGTTTCGATCCGCGATCTTCCCGCCATTCTCGAAGGCATCGCCGAAGCCGTCGGTCACACCAAGAACGCGCTCTACATCACCGAACATGTGCGCGCCCGCCTCGCGCGCCAGCTCTGCCACGCCAATCTGGCGCCCGGCGGATATCTGCCGCTCGTCGCGATGTCGCCCGCCTGGGAGCAGGCCTTCCAGGAATCGATCATCGGACAAGGCGAAGACCGTCAGCTCGCCATGGCGCCGTCACAGCTACAGCAGTTCATCCAGAGCGTTCGCGACCGCTTCGATGAAGCCAGCAGCAAGAATGAAGTGCCGGTGCTTCTGACCAGTCCGCAGATCCGCCCCTTTGTGCGTTCGATCATCGAGCGCTTCCGTCCGCAGACGGTCGTGATGTCGCAAAGCGAAATTCACGCGAGCGTCAAGCTTCGCACCATGGGTCAGGTCTGACGCGCCATGCAGCTTCGCACATTCCTTGCCAGGGACATGAAGGAGGCGCTCTCCAACGTGCGCGCCGACATGGGACCGAATGCGGTCATCATCGCGTCCGAAAAGTCCAAAAGTGGCGGCGTCATGGTGCGTGCGGCTCTGGATGAAGCGGACATCGAGCCCGAAGCAGCGCCGCCGGAGCCGGTCGAAACGTCATCCGTTGCCGATTTCGAAACCCATTATCGCGACGGCCTGATGCGCCGGCTGCGCAATGCGCCGTCCGAGGCACCGGCCCGCGCGCGCTTTGACCGCACCGAACTCATGGCTGCGTTGCATCGCCATCGCACTCCCGACTCTCTGGCGCACGCGCTCGCCGAAGACGCGAACAAGGCGCAATTGACCGACATGACGCTGGCTTTGGCCTGCGCCATCGACAAACGCATGAGGCCCGGACCGATCGACCTGACGACCGCCTCCGCGCTTCTGCTGGTAGGACCAAATGGAGCAGGAAAGACGGCTGTCGCCGCCAAGCTTGCCGCGCATGCCAGGCTAAACGATCGCCGTATCACGCTGGTCGCAGCCGACTCGGCAGGCGCCGGCGCCGTGGCGCGGCTGGAAACCTTCGCCAAGCATCTCGATGCCGGCATGGCCATCGCCGAGACCGCGCCGGACTTGCAAAAACTCGTCATCGATTGCGTCTCGAAGAAAACGCTCGTCGTCATCGACACCGCCGGTTTCGATCCGCGCGACGGCAAGGCGCGCAGCGCGTTCGCTGCGCTTTCCCAGATCGCGCACGTAGAAACGTTGGGGGTTGTGTCGGCGCTCAACGATGCCGAAGAGGCCGCGGAAATCGGTGCCGCGCTGAAAACTCTCGGCGCGCGCCGCCTGATCGTCACCGGCCTTGATCTGGCGCGCCGCGCCGGAGCCCTGCTCGCAGCGGCCACGCAGGATTTGCCTCTGGCCCATGTCACCCGCTCGCCTTTCGTCGCCAGCGGCCTCGAATCACCCACATCCTTGTCGATCGCGCGTCTTTTGCTCGACGAAAACAGGAGCACGCAGTGAACCCGCGCATCACAGCCATCGGATCTGGCAAAGGCGGCACCGGCAAGACGCTGATCGCCGTCAGCCTCGCGCACGCCCTTTCGCATCAGAACGAACGCGTGCTTCTGTGCGACGCCGATCTCGGACTTTCCAATGCCGGCGTCCATCTCGGCATCAAGGAGGGCGGCGACCTGGCCGGTCTTATCGCCGGCAGGACTGCGATGAAAAACGCCGTCGTGACCGTTGCCTGCGGGCCTCATCACAGTTTTGATCTTCTGGCCGCGCCGCCTGGCGCCGGCACATTCGCCAATGCCGGCGAAGCCGCCGCCATGACGCTCATCGCCGCCATCGAAGGCGTGCGCAACTATGATCGCGTGCTGATCGATCTGGGCGCAGGCGTCGATGCCGCCGTCATGAGCTTTGCCGCCCGCGCCGACGAGACGCTACTGGTTCTGACGCCGGATCCCGCATCCCTCACCGACGCCTATGCCTTCACCAAATTGATGTTGCGCAAGACGGGCGCGCGCGCGCCGCAGGTGCTCGTCAACATGGCGCTGAACGGGACCGAAGGGCGCCGCATCGCCGACACGCTTCTGGCAGCCTCGCAATCGTTCCTGCGCGCGGTGCCCGACTATGTCGGATACATCCCCTACGACGCGCGCGTGCCAGATGCCGTGCGCCGCCAGAGCCCGCTGTTGAGCGCCTACCCGCAGACGCCCGCATCGCTCGCCATCGATGCACTTGCGCGTAAATTGCACAGCGTCATCAACATGCCGGCAAGCGCAATCGGCCTGCGTTAACGACAAATGAGATTTACGTCGTTCTCACTCGCGTGAATTTTCCGCGACTGAAAAATCCTATATAAATTTTATCCAAGCTTCGCTCGACGGTGAATTTCTCACCGGGGCAGATGCGCACCGACATCTGTTCAACAGCGGGGGTAACATGGCAGTTCTTCTGGACATCTGGCACGCGGTCCACGCGATCGCGACGACTTCGGATCTGATCACGCTGGCGTTGATGCTCGTAATCGCGGCGGGCGCCGGGTTCATGATGCACAATCTCAGCTCAATCGTGACGACGACCGTGATCGCTCTGGTCGCATTCGCGTTGGCGCTTTATGTGCGCGCGGTTCTGCTCGGCGGCGAAAACGCTGCGGCTTATGCGACGAGGGACTGGCAGGCGTTCCAGAGCCTGCACATGCTGAACCTGCTCGCATACGGGCTGACCTTTGCCGCCGTGATCGCGATCGTGCATCTGGTCCGCGTCCTCGCGATGCGCGAATAATCAAACCGGCTCAGGACCTTATCCCTGCGATGGACGCGAGGGGGGCGAAGCAGATAGCGTCGCCGCATGATCCTCTATGTCCTTCTCGGCGTTGCCGTTCTGATCGTTCTGTGGGCGATCCTCACCTATAATGGCCTTGTCAGCCGCCGCGCCATGGTCGCGGAAGGCTGGAGCGGCATCGATGCGCAGCTCAAGCGCCGCGCCGATCTCATTCCCAACCTGGTCGAGACCGTAAAGGGCTATGCGACGCATGAGCGCGAGACGTTCGACGAACTGACCAAGATGCGGTCGCAGGCCGGCAGCCAGGATCCGGCGCAGCGCGCGGCCGCAGAGACCGCGATTACCGCCGCGATCGGCAAGGTGATGGCCGTGGCCGAGGCCTATCCGGACCTCAAGGCATCGGCAAATTTCCAGGCTCTGCAGAAAGACCTCTCCGATCTCGAGGACCAGATCCAGCTTGCGCGGCGCTACTACAATGGCGCGGTGCGCAACTTCAATGTCAGCGTGCAGCAGTTCCCCTCGAACCTGGTCGCGAACATGGGCGGCTTCACGGCGGCGAAGTTCTTCGAGCTCGACAACGCGGCGGACCGCAACGCGCCGAAAGTTTCCTTCAGCGGATGAAGAGCGCCGTTTTCGCGCTGCTGCTTGCGCTCCTCGCGCTGCCGGCCGCAGCACAGGACGCGCAGACCACCGAACATCGGCGCAGCGGTTCGGCTGACGCAACGCCCGCCCCGGCGCAAACGGCTCCCGCACAGAGTGCGCCGGCCGATCCCGTCGACCCCAGCGACACGACCGAGCGCATCACAAGCTATGACAGCGACATCGTCGTGGCGCGCAACGGCACGCTGACCGTCACCGAGACGATCACCGTCTACGCCAACAACGACCAGATCAACCACGGCATCTATCGCGATTTCCCAACGCGCTATGTCGACAAGAACGGCGTCCGGGTGCATGTGCGCTTCGACGTGACGAACGTCACGCGCGACGGTCACAGCGAACCCTATACGACCGAAGGCATCAGCAACGGCGTGCGCGTCAGGATCGGCGACAAGGACGTCATCATCGATCCGGGCCTGCACACCTACACGCTAACCTATATGACAGCGCGCCAGATCGGCTTCTTCGACAAGTATGACGAGCTGTACTGGAACGTCACCGGCAATGGCTGGATCTTCCCGATCCACAAGGCGAGCGCGACGATTCACCTGCCCGCCGGCGCCCGCATCCTGCAAAATTCCTACTACACCGGCCCGCAGGGATCGACCGACGCCAATGCGCAGGCGAGCGAGATCGCGCCCGGAACGATCCGGTTCGAGACGACCCAGCCGCTGGGCGCCAACGAGGGCCTGACCGTCGCCGTCGGCTTCGCCAAGGGCGCGGTCGTACCGCCGAGCGCAGACGATTTGCGCCGCGACTTCATCATCGACAACGCCAGCGCCATCGTCGCGCTGCTCGGCGTGTTTGTTCTGGCGACCTTCTATCTAGTCACCTGGTGGCATCACGGCCGAGATCCCAAGCGCGGCACGATCATTCCGCTGTTTGCGCCGCCGGCTGGTCTGTCTCCGGAAGCGGTGCGCTACATCCATCGCATGTCGTACGACCGCAAATCCTTTGCCGCGGCGCTCATCAATATGGCGGTGAAAGGCTTTCTGACCATCTCGCAGGCAGGCTCGACCTACACGCTGACGCGCACGGGCAAGACGGTCGGCGATTGCGGTCTTTCGCCGGCGGAGATCGCAATCTCGGACGCATTGTTCCAGGGCTTGACCAGCTCGATCGAGCTCAAGCAGTCCAATCACACATCGGTCCAGAACGCGATTACCGGTCTCAAGTCCAAGCTCAAGAGCGAGTGCGAGAAGAACTATTTCATCACCAACAGCGGATATTTCCTCGGCGGCATCGTGATCCTCGCGCTCACCGGCGTGGCGGCGGCGCTGCTCAGCGAGGATCCGGGAACGTCGGGCTTCATGCTGGTCTGGCTGTCCGGCTGGTCCGTCGGCACGTCCTTTCTTCTGCACCAGGCCTATAACAACTGGTTCGACGTCTTTACCGGCCCGTCCAAGATCAGCAGCTTTTTCAGCGCGGTCATCACGACGATGTTCGCCCTGCCGTTCACGGCCGGATGGTTCTTCGGCTTCTATATGTTCCAGTCGTCGATGCCGCTTTGGGCCGGCGTCGCGCTGGCGATCGGCGGCGTGCTTGCCTACGCCTTCTATCACCTGCTGAAGGCACCGACCGCTCTGGGCGCCCATACGATGGACCAGATCGACGGCTTCAAGCTCTTTCTGGAGACGGCGGAGAAAGACCGCCTCGAGATTCTCAATCCGCCCAACGTCACGCCTGCGCTGTTCGAGAGTTTCCTGCCCTACGCCATCGCGCTCGATTGCGAGAACCAGTGGAGCAAGAAGTTCGAAACCGAGGCCACGGCCGCAGGCATGGGTGCGGACCAGAATTACGGCTACACGCCGCTCTGGTACTCCGGCAATTCCTTCTCGAATCTCGGCATGGCGGGATTTGCCTCATCCATCGGCTCGGCCATCGGCGGCGCGGCCGCGTCGGCCTCGACTGCGCCGGGCTCGAGCTCTGGCAGCGGCGGAGGCGGCTTCTCCGGCGGCGGCGGCGGTGGCGGCGGCGGCGGCGGCTGGTAGCTATTTCTTCTTTTTGGGGACCGTATCGATCGCGATCGGTCCTGGCCCTATCCCGACCAGCACCAGCAGCGCGCCTGCGATCGCGATATTTCGCGCGAAGATGTCGTAGTCCGCGGCGCGTTCGATCGGATTGCGTATATCCCAGAAATTGTGCAGCGCCAGCGATGCCGCGATGGTGAAGCCGAACAGAAGCAGCGCGCCATGACGCGTGTGAAAGCCGAGAACCAGCGCGAAACCGCCCAGAAACAGAACGATCAGCGACAGCGCAAGAAGCAGCGGCGGCACCGGCATGTTGCGAAGCGCCATGAGCTGGATCGTCGCGTCCCACTGCCCGGCATAGCGCATGGCCTCGCTGAGATAGAACCAGGCGAGCACGAAGCGCCCGATCAGCGGCGAGATATATTCGGAGAACGACATCCAGGACCCGGCGGGCGAATCAGCCGGAGAATGTTACAACGTCGATTACGCGCGTGGCAGCCGCTTGTGCGGCACGGCCAGGCAATCCCCGATTCCGCAAGCCCGGATCAGGCGCTGCGCATCGCGTGCTTGCGCAGGTGACGGACCAGCGCCATTTCGTCCAGCCGCGACTGCGAGCGGCGCGTCTCGATTTCGGCGACGCGCTTGGCCTGCTGTTCGGTGGCGAATTCCAGGCTCTTGAGATCCTGGAAGGCGGCGTTGAGGTCGGCCTGGGCGGTCACGCGCTCGCGTTCGATTTCCTTCAGCGTGGCGCGCAGGTTTTCGCGGCGCGTTTCGATGGAACGCAGGAAGGACGGAAACGCCAGGCGGCCGATATCGGAATCGCCGGCGCGCTGACGCTCGCGCGTCACGCTGTCCTCGAGATCGGACAGCTTACGTTCGGCGTCTGCCTTCATGCCGTCGAGTGTCGCCATGCGGCGCTTCATCTCGTCGACGCGAAAGCGTCTCAATCGGATCAGAGTATCACCACGCTTCATGACCCATCACCTTTCCCCGGTGCCCCGCCCATGATCTTCTCAAGGGCAGAATATGTTTCCGTAAACGCCGCCCGCTCATCCTTCTTCTGTGACAGGAAGGCTTCGAGGTGCGGATAAAGTTTAACAGCCATGTCTACTTCAGCATTCGTGCCAGCCTTGTACGCGCCAAGCCGGATCAGCTCCGCCATATCTTCATAAACGGCCAGAGGTGCCCTCGCGCGCGACACAAGTGATTGTTCCTCCGGCGTATTGCAGCCGGGCATCGTACGCGACACCGATTTAAGAATGTTGATCGCCGGAAAACGTCCGCGCTCGGCGATGTTTCGTTCTAGGACAATGTGGCCATCGAGGATGCCGCGCACGGCGTCTGCGATCGGTTCATTATGATCATCGCCTTCGACGAGCACCGTGAAGAGGCCTGTAATCGAGCCCTGGCCGCTCTGAAAGCCGGGTCCGGCGCGTTCGAGAAGACGCGGAAGCTCGGCGAAGACCGTGGGCGTGTAGCCCTTGGACGCGGGCGGCTCGCCGGCCGACAAGCCGACTTCGCGCTGTGCCATTGCGAAACGCGTCACCGAGTCCATGAGGAGAAGTACGTGCAGGCCGGAGTCGCGCAGTTGTTCGGCGACGGCCATCGCGACATAGGCGGCCTGGCGGCGCACGAGCGGCGGCTCGTCCGACGTTGCGGCGACGATGACCGAACGCTTCAATCCTGTTTCGCCCAGATCGTCTTCTACGAACTCTTTCACTTCGCGGCCGCGTTCGCCGACAAGCGCGATGACGATCGCATCGGCTTCGGTATTGCGCGCGAGCATCGCGAGCAGAGTCGATTTGCCGACGCCGGAGCCCGAGAAAATGCCCATGCGCTGGCCTTTGCAGCATGTCGCAAACGCGTTCAGCGCACGCACGCCGAGATCGAGCTTGCCGCCGACGCGCGCCCGCGACGCTGCGGGCGGCGGGCTCGCCTTCAGGGCATACGGTTCGGGGCCTTGCTGGAGCGGGCCCTTGCCGTCTGTCGGATTGCCGAAACCATCGACCACGCGGCCGAGCCAGGCGGTCGACGGGAAAATAACGGCCGGCTGGTCATCGAAATCGGCCCTCGCTCCGAGGGTGATACCGTCCAGGCTGCCAAGCGGCATGACGAGCGCGCGGCCGTCGCGAAACCCGACCACCTCGCACGAAATAGCTGATTTGTTTCCGCGGCTTAGATGGACCTGCCCGCCAAGGCTGATGACCCCGGCTGCGCCCGTCACTTCAACCAGAAGTCCCTCGATCCGCGCCACCCGGCCGAAGCGCCGAAGCGTTGAGACTCCATCTATTTCCTTGAGCAGAGCGTGCATTCATGGCCCTTTAGAGGGCCTTCTGCCCCCGAGAGAGCGCATCTTGCAGGGAAGGATTTAAATGGCGGTAAACTTAACAAAGCGAATCAAGGGGATGCGACCCCTCGAGTCGAACGCTTTTTTAAGTCCGGGTTCGCAGGTCCTGAGTTGGCATTTATCAATGCAACGGGATGTTAACCAGTTAAGCATACGGTCACATCATCGATTGGCTAAAGCCGGTTAGGGCCGGCTCCTGAGGGGTTCGTCACATGCGTGTTCTCTTGATCGAAGACGACAGCGCCATGGCCCGCAGCATCGAGTTGATGCTGCGCAGCGAAGGCTTGAACGTCTACACGACAGACCTTGGCGAAGAGGGTATCGACCTCGGCAAGCTCTATGACTACGACATCATCGTGCTCGATCTTCAGTTGCCGGACATGAGCGGCTTTGAAGTTCTCAAAGCATTGCGGGTCGCAAAGGTGCAGACACCGGTTCTCATTCTCTCCGGCAACGCGATCGTCGAAGCCAAGGTCAAGGCTCTCGGCTTCGGTGCCGACGACTATATGACCAAGCCGTTCCACAAGGACGAGCTGGTTGCGCGTATCCAGGCCGTGGTCCGCCGTTCCAAGGGCCATTCGCAGTCGGTCATCACCACCGGCAAGCTCATCGTCAACCTCGACGCCAAGACGGTCGAAGTCGACGGCAGCCGCGTGCACCTCACCGGCAAGGAATATCAGATGCTGGAGCTGCTCTCGCTCCGCAAGGGCACGACGCTCACCAAGGAAATGTTCCTCAACCATCTCTATGGCGGGATGGACGAGCCGGAACTCAAGATCATCGACGTCTTCATCTGCAAGCTGCGCAAGAAGCTCGCGGCCGCGACGAACGGCGACAACTATATCGAGACCGTCTGGGGCCGCGGCTATGTTCTGCGCGATCCGTCGGGCGAGGAAATCGAGGCCGCCTAGCCGGTCTTCCGTCAGGAATTGAAAAAGGGCGCCCGCTGCGGCGCCCTTTTCGTTTCACCCTGTTTCAGGAGATGAGGCTGCAAATCTTCGCCCTGCCCGGTGGGTTTTTCACAAACGGCACCATCATTGCGGTTTCGTCGAATGGCGCCGGCAGACTTCCAGTATAGCCCTGAGCCTGCAACAGCTGGATTGCGCGCGGTTGTCCGCGTTGCGCGGCCGCAAGTAGCCAACGCCTGCCGGCCGCGTCGTCAAGCGGTGCGCTCGTCATGTACGACAGAGCAAGATTCATCATCGCGTTGGAGTGACCGAACAGCGACGCCTGCTCCCAGAGAGAACGAGCCTCGGTCGGGTCTTCCGTAACGTACTCACCCTGATTGAGCATCAGCGCCAGATTGTTCATGGCGCGCGGATTTCCCATCGCAATCGCGGCACAGAACCAGTGGATGGCGCGGCTGGGATCCATCGCGACGCCTGTCCCGGCCAGATATTTGTAGCCCAGAGCATTCATGCCCTCACCATCGCCGAGATCGGCGGATTTCTTGTACAGCCTGAACGCTTCTAGCTGGTTTTCTACGACGCCCTGCCCGCGCGCATACATGTAACCGAGATTGACCTGCGCTTCGGGATCGTTTGCGTCGGCCGCCGCGCGTAGAAGGCGATAGGCCGATGCATAATCTCCGCTGTTGTAAGCCTGCATTCCCGCGAGCGCGTCGGCTGATTGCGCCTGTGCCGAAGGCGATACCGTCAGCGCGGTGAACAAAAGGCACGTGAACAGAAATGCGCATTTCATCGCGAAACTCCCGCCCGATCTACGAGGATGCTAATGGTCCATCCGGCAGTCAAGAATGTGATTGTCCAGGGGCGAGCCGACCAGCATGCGCTTGCCGCTTACGGCCGCGACGCTGGATCCGCCGATTTCCGCGCCCGGATTTGCGTAGACGAGCGTCGCCGACTGCGGAATTCCATCGGCGAGTTCGACGCGGAAGATTTGCGATGGTGCGGGTTTGGCAAGATCGGAGCGCCAGGCGGCCATCGCCAGCGCTTTCGGATGACTCCCGATCCACAAATTCCCCGACGCATCGAAGCGCAGATTGTCGAGATTGGACGGGATATCGAGCGAACCGGCGGGATCGAGCGCGCCGCTCATCGGGCTGCGGGCATAGGTATCGAGGCGGCGGTTGAAGGCTTCGCTGACATAGAGATATTTGCCGTCCGGCGACAGAGCCGCGCCGCTCGGGAAATTCAGCCGCTCGGCAGCCACGTGGAACACCGTGCCGTCGAAGTACAGGACATTGGCGCGCGGCAACACGAGCAGATCATCGAGCATCCGGCCGAATGCGGTTTGGCTCGTATGATCGTTGGTGACGTAGAAACGGTCCTGATCGAGCGCGGCGATGGCATTCGGGCTGACAAGCTGGCCGCCTTCTATGCTTCCGGTCTCGCGCAATTTCACCGAGCCCGCTTGGGCCACAACTTCGAAACTGTCGACGCTGGATGTTCCATCGCTGCGGTGATTGATCGCCATCAGTGTCAGGCTCCCGTCGGGCGCGCGATAAAGACTGATGCCGTGGGGATGGAAGTCCGCAGGCGTGCCGGAAAGCTTCGACAGATTTCCGGCGCCGTTCAGCGCCAGCACATAGAGCCCGTCCTGCGGCGACGGCCTGCCGGTCGCCTTGGCCCGCCGATCGGCAGCGGAAATGAAGGCAACGCCCAGCTTGTCGTCGATCGCAATGTCTTCGGGACCTTCAACGCCGTTGATCGCGGTGCAGACGCCCGCAAAGCTTGGGGTCACATCGGTAAAGACGCCGAATGCAGTGAGCGTGCGAAAGGCGAGCGCGATGGCGGTCACCAGGATGATCGAGCCTGCGGTGATTGCGGCGCGGACGGCAGGGCGCATTCTCAGCTCGCCAGGGCCATGGCGCTGGTGAACTGCAGATCGGCGAGACGGGCATAGAGACCGCCATCGGCGACGAGCTCGGCATGACTGCCCTCTCCGACCACGCGGCCGTTCTCCATCACCACGATGCGCTTGAGGCGCTGGATCGTCGCAAGGCGGTGGGCGATCACGATCGTCGTGCGGCCGGTCATGAGGTTTTCTAGACCGATCTGCACGAGCCTTTCGTTCTCCGCGTCGAGCGCGCTGGTCGCTTCGTCGAGCAGCAGCAGAGGCGCATCGCGCAGGATCGCGCGCGCAATCGCGACGCGCTGGCGCTGTCCGCCCGAGAGCGTGGTGCCGCGCTCTCCCACGATGGTCTCATAACCTTGAGGCAGTCCTTCGATGAACTCCGCTGCGGCGGCGGCCTCCGCGGCGCGGCGCACATCGGCATCGCTCGCATCGGGGCGGCCATAGCGGATATTGTCCGCAAGCGTGCCAGAGAAGATCACGCTGTCCTGGGTCACAACCGCGATGTTGCGGCGAAGATCGAGCGGATCCAGGTTCGCAATGTCCAAACCGTCGAACGTGATCCCGCCCGCCTGCGGCGCGAAGAATCGCAGGAGAAGCTGAAAAACCGTTGATTTTCCTGCTCCGGACGGGCCAACCAGCGCGACCGCCTCGCCCGGCGTGACGTCGAGCGAGAAGCCGTTGAGCGCAGCGAAATCGGGCCGCGAGGGATAGCGGAACGTCACGTTCCGGAACGACACGGCGCCCTTCGCCGGGCGCGCGATGGCGATAGGATTTGCTGGCGCGGAGATCTCCGGCTGCACATGCAGCAGTTCCATGAGGCGTTCCGATGCGCCGGCCGCGCGCTGAAGATCGCCCCAGGTCTCGCTCATCGCGCCCATGCCGGTGACGAAGATCAGCGCATAGCCGACAAACTGGATGAGGGTCCCGATCGTCATGCGGTGCTCGAACACGTCATGCGCACCGACCCAGAAGACGCCGACGATGCACGCCATGACCGACGCCATCGCCACGGCCGTCATGATGGCGCGGGCCCGCGTGCGCAGGATGGCGACGACGAACGAGACTTCGACCGCAGCCCCGAAGCGCTGGCGTTCCATGTCTTCGCGCGTGAAGGCCTGTACCGTCTGCACGGCGTTGAGCGTTTCGCTGGCGCGCGCGCTGGTGTCGGCGATCTTGTCCTGGCTGCGGCGGCTGAGCGTGCGCACCCAGCGGCCGAAGAGTACGAGCGGCAAGAGGACAACGACGACGATGCCGATGACAAGCAGGGTCAGCTTGATGCTCGTGAACATGAGCAGGATCAGAGAGCCTGTCAGCATGACGAAGTTGCGCGCCGCGACCGATGCTGAAGATCCGACCACGGTCTGGATCAACGTCGTGTCGGCCGTCAGGCGCGAGAGAACCTCGCCGGTACGCGTGACCTCGAAGAACGCCGGCGTCAGGCCAAGCACATGGTCGAACACTGCCTTGCGGATGTCCGCGATCACGCGCTCGCCGAGCCATGTCACGAAGTAGAAGCGGACGGCGCTTGCCAGAGCGAGGGCGCATGAGAGGCCGATCAGGGGAAGAAAATATTGGTCGATCCTGGCCGCGAGCTGCTGGCTGAAGCCGTTCTGGACGAGCTTTCCCATGGCCGGAGGGATCAAGAGGCTCGCGGTCGACGAACAGATCAGCGCCACGATGGCGATGGCGATGACGAGGCGATAGGGGCTCAAGAACGGCACCAACTGCCGCAGGGGCTTGAGAGAACGGGCTTTGGCGCGGCCTGCGGCCACATATTGCAGCTGTTCTGCGAATTCTTCGCCGGTTTGCGCCACGTCTGTCCGTTCGAGTCGATCTGCCCCCTACCTATATAGGAGGGGTTAAGACGGGGGTAAGGGGCCCATCGCCGCTGCCTTGCCAAGGCAGAGCCGGTTCGCCTATAAGCCGCCCTTCAAATTCGGGTCAAAAGGGCCACGGCCATGAAAAAGGGCATTCACCCCAACTATCACTTCGTCGAAGTCCGTCTGAATGACGGTACGACGTACAAGACCCGTACGACCTGGGGCGAGGCCGGCCAGCAGCTTACCCTCGACATCGACCCGACCACGCACCCGGCCTGGACCGGCGGTCAGCAGCAGCTGATGGATCGCGGCGGCCGTCTCACGCGCTTCAACAAGAAGTTCGCCGCCAACTTCAAGGCGTAGTTCGGCTTCAGCGGAAACTCGCGCGTCGTTTTTCTGTGTCAGGCCGCGCCGTCGCTGCCGAAGGCGCGCTCGAGGCGGTTGAGGTGTTCCTTGACGCCGGCGGCCCGTCCGGTTCCTTCGGTGAACAGCACATCGTCCAGACGCGCGATGCGGCGATAGAGATTGTCGCTGCGCTCAAGCAGATCGCGAAGTTTGGCCGGAAGAAGTTCGACGCCGTCTGCTCCGTGGCCGAGGCACAGATCCTTGGAGCCAAGCCGGTAACGCTCGCTCGTCGCATCCTCCGGTTCCATGTCGCCGTCATGCACGGCGCGCTGCACCAGAAGCCAGCTTGCCGCCTGCATCAGACGCGTCGTCACGCGCATGCTTTCGCCGGCATAGAGCATCGCAATCTTGCGCGGCAGATCGCGCGATTCCGTACGGCCCTTGCCGTCGAGATATTTTGCGGTCTCCTCGACCAGCGACATGCCTTCGTCGAAGGTACGCTCGAACAGCGCCGAAGCGGTGAAATTGCGAAGCGTGACGTTGCGCAGCGCATCGTCTTCGGCAGTTTGCAGGCCCATCGGTGCAGCGCTCGTCCTATTGCCGCCGAACGCTAGCAACTCGAACGCTCAGTGCAAAACGAAATCGCGAACATCGTTTGCGGTAACCAAATGAATGGTTGCTGCGGCGCGCAACGCGGTTGTGCATATTAATCTTGTTAATCACGTAAGCACGTGGCGCACATGCCGAATGCGTCGCTTAACGCTTGAAGAACGTCGCCGCAGCAGCCTTGGTTGCATTGCGTGCGGCGATCGCTTCACGGCAACGCGCGATCTCGGTATCCAGTTCGGCGATGCGTGCTTCCAGTTCGGGCGCGGAGAGTTCTGACAAATCCTCACCCAGAACGATCGCCGAACGTTTTTTCTTGGGCATCAACTCTTCCGGGTCGACCGCCATTTTCATCTCCGTGCCAGCCAGATGCTTTGCTAGTGTCAACGCGAATGACACAGGCGCGCAAGCCGGAGATACCGCATCATGAAAGCCATCGCCGTTAACAATTCCGGTCAGAGCTATGCGCTCGCCGTGGCCGAGATCGCCAAACCCGTTGCGGCGCAGGGCGAAGTTCTCATCAAGGTCGCGGCCGCCGGCCTCAACCGCGCCGACCTGGCCCAGGCAATGGGCATGTATCCGCCCCCGCCCGGTGCATCGGCGACGCTGGGTCTGGAGGTCTCGGGCGAGATTGTCGAACTCGGCGCCGGCGTCACATCCTGGAAGCTCGGCGACAAGGTCTGTGCGCTTCTGGGCGGCGGCGGCTATGCCGAGTTCGCCTCCGTGTCGGAGAAGTCGGTGCTGCCGGTGCCCAAGGGCGTAAGCATCGTTGAGGCGGCTGCCCTTCCCGAAGTTCATTTTACGGTCTGGACCAACCTGATAGACACGGCGCGGCTGAAAGCGGGCGACAGCGTGCTGATCCATGGCGGATCGAGCGGCATCGGCACGGCGGCGATCCAGCTTTGCGCCGCGCGCGGGCACAAGGTGTTCGCAACTGCGGGAAGCGCCGAAAAATGCGCGGCGATCACCAGGCTTGGCGCCAGCCGAGCGATCAACTATCGCGAGGAGGACTTCGTCGAGGTGGTGAAGGCCGAGACCGGCGGCAAGGGCGTCGACGTCATCCTGGACATGGTCGGCGGCGACTATATCCAGCGCAACATGAGCGCGGCGGCGCTGTGGGGCCGGATCGTCAACATCGCCTACCAGTCCGGCATGCAGGCGAACGTGAACTTCGCGCCGCTGCTGATGAAGCGGCTCTCTCTTTTGGCCACCACGCTGCGCGCCCGCTCCAACGACGAAAAAGGCGCGATCCGGGATGCGCTGCTGCGCGAAGTCTGGCCGTTAATCGACGCGGGCCGGATCAAGCCGGTGGTCGACCGGACCTTTCCCCTCGCCGAAGCCGGCCAAGCCCATGCCCGAATGGCCAAATCCGACCATATCGGCAAGATTCTTCTGACCATGTGAGCAAAATGCTTCCCCTTGGCGGTTCCACCCGCTAAAACCCCTGCCATTCCTCGAAAGGCTAGCCTTGAGAGGTCGGTGGGTCCGGTGAACGGGCCCCCGGCAAGGGAGAAGATTTATCATGGCCGTTGAGAACAAGCCGCTGATGCCAAAGGCGACCGCCGTGTGGCTGGTCGACAACACCTCGCTCACCTTCGAGCAGATCGCCGACTTCTGCGGCCTGCACCCGCTCGAGGTGAAGGGCATCGCCGACGAGGACGTCGCAAAGGGGATCAAGGGCCAGGATCCGGTGACAAGCGGCCAGCTCACGCGCGAGCAAATCGAGGAAGCCGAGAAGAATCCCAAGGCGCGGCTCAAGATGGCGCCGCCCAAGCACAAGATGCCCGCCGTCAAGCAGAAGAAGGCGCCGCGCTATACGCCCGTCTCCAAGCGGCAGGACAAGCCCGATGCGGTCTACTGGATCCTGCGCAACCATCCCGAATTCGCCGACGCCGACATCATCAAGCTGATCGGCACGACGAAAGCGACGATCCAGAAGATCCGCGAGCGGTCGCACTGGAACGCGACCAACATCAAGGCCGTTGACCCGGTCACGCTGGGGTTGTGCTCGCAGCTCGAGCTCGACCTGGCCGTCACACGCGCCGGCGCCAAGCGCGACCGCGCGATCAAGCGCGCCGAGAAGGTCGGCGCGACTTTGAAGTCGATCTCGGAGACGACCGGCACAAAAGCTGCCGCCGAAGCCCCGCATGCGGAGACAGTGTCCACCGATACCGCGCCGGCGCCGGCGCCCGACCCGCTCGAGTTTCCCGCCGAAGACGACAGCCCGGGTTAAGAAGGGCGCTGCTCTTCCACGCTGCGCGGATCGAATTCGGCCGTCGCCAACGTCGCCTGTTGCGGCTGCGGTTCATAGGGATCGCGGTGCGCATCCGCCGGCTCGTCCCGCATCGAAATACGGATGATCGTGAAGATCGCCATCGCCGCGTGGATGCTGGCCGAATAGTAGAACAGCGACTGCGTTCCCAACCGGCCCATGATGAATGCGGCAACCGTCGGTCCGAACACCGAAGCGGTCGAATTGATCAGGAGCAGCGTCGCCGAGGTCTCGACGAAATTCTGGCGCGCGATGCGGTCATTGGTGTGCGCGACCGAGAGGCCATAAAGCGGCAGCGCCACCATTCCGAAGCAGAAGATCAGGGGCAGGATCGTCCAGCGATGCGCTCCGCCAAACGTCGCGAGCGCCAGGCCCAAAGCACAGGACAGGACGCAGACCGCCGCAATGATGACGCGACGGTCGACGCGATCGGACCAGCGGCCGAGCGGCAACTGGATCAGCGCGCCGCCGAGCGTGAAGACGCTCATGAAGATCGCCAGCCAGCCCTTGTTGAGGCCGTGCGCCTGCGCGTAGACCGGCGCCAGCGTCCACACCGCGCTGTTGGCGAAACCGACGGCGATGCAGCCGATCACGCCGACGGGCGACACATAGTACAGGCGCAGCGGACGCAATGCCGGGACATGCGCGGCGTGCGGCTGGGGCAACTGCGTCAGTCCCATCGGAATGAGGCAGAGCGCATAGAACACCGCCGAAAGGCTGAACAGCGCAAAGCTCGACGGATTGCTGGTGGCGAACAGCATCTGTCCGGCGATGATCGCCGAGAAGTTGACCAGCAGATAGGCGGAGAAGACGCGTCCGCGTGTCTCGTTCGTCGCGCGGTCGTTCAGCCAGCTCTCGATCACCATGTAGATGCAGGCCGCAGCGATGCCGAATGCGCCGCGCAGGACGATCCAGAGCGCCACCGACACGAACATCGACTGCAGCAGCACCGTCGCCGCCGAAATGCCTGCGCCGACGGCGAAGGTGCGGCTGTGCCCGACGCGCGCGAGCAGCCGCGGTCCGGCGAAACAGCCGATCACAAAGCCTGCGAAGTAGAACGAACCGATGACGCCGAGCGAAAGGTTGGAAAAGCCGGCCAGATGCGCGCGCACCGGAATGAGCACGCCGACCAGGCCGTTGCCCGCGATGTAGAGCGCGGTCGAAAAGAGGATCGCCGCGACGGCGAAGATCTGCTTGCGCATCGTCTGGCTGCCCTACGACGCCTTCTTGTTCAAAATATGTAGCGCACCGCAACGAACCCGAGCACCACCAGCACCAGGAATCCGATCAGCGCGATTTCCATATATTTCTCGATGATCGCCTGCACCGGCGCACCGAAGAAATACAGCAGAGAGCTGACCAGCGTGTAGCGCAGGCCGCGCGTCACCGTGGACAGCACCATGAACAGCGGAAAGTTGAAGCCGGCAAAGCCGCTGGCGATCGTCACCAGCTTGTAGGGGATCGGGGTAAGACCCTGGACCATGATCCAGTAGCCATACTTGGCATAGGCGGCCCGGAAACCGTCGAACGCGGCCTGCAATCCATAGGTGTGGATCAGCCAGACGCCGACCGTGTCGAAGAACACCGACCCGATCATGTACCCTAGCGCACCGCCCATCACGGAAAACAGCGTGCACCAGGCAGCGAGGTAATAGGCGCGCTCGCGATGCGCGAGCACCATCGGCACCAGCATCACGTCGGCGGGGATCGGAAAGAACGAGGATTCGGCGAACGCAAACGCGGCAAGTCCCGCCCAGGCGTGGCGGCCCCGCGCATTTTCCATCATCCAGGCATAGAGGCGGCGGAGCCCCCTGGGTGCGGGCGGCGCAATTTCTGACATGGGGTGTTTCCTTGGCGCGGGCCTTCCTAGCAATGGCGCGCCGCCGCGTCCATGGAGCAACTTGCTGGTTAAAGCGGGTTTCTTTAGCGTTCCGCGGCCCTTGAAACCGCTGGTCGAAATTCACCCATGGCAAAGTCGAAGAAGAGCAAGAAGACGGCCCGGCGCGCCAGACCGATCAGGAAAATCGTCAAAAAGACTGCCAAGAAGCCCGCGGCAAAAAAGAAGCCTGCGCCAAAGCCCATGCCGGTGCACGCCAAGCCGGACGTGCGCCGCAGACCCGGCAAGTCGATGGTCCGGCGCGCCGGAGAGGGTCGGCCCATGCCGCGCCTTGTGCCGCGCCTCGGCGGCGACAAATATGATCAGGATCTGGAGCGCAACGCGGCGAACTACCAGCCGCTCACCCCGCTCAGCTTTCTTGAGCGCGCGGCGAGCGTCTTTCCGGCGCGCACCGCCATCATCCACGGCACGCAGCGTTTTTCCTACGCCGATTACTACGCTCGCTCGCGCCGTCTCGCCTCGGCGCTTGCCAGGAAGGGCCTGAAGAAAGGCGACACGGTTGCGGTCATGCTTGCCAACACGCCGCCGATGCTTGATGCGCATTACGGCGTGCCGATGGCGGGCGGCGTGCTCAACGCGCTGAACACGCGTCTCGATGCTGCCGCCCTCGCCTTTATCCTCGACCATGGGGAAGCGAAGTTCCTCATCACCGACCGCGAATTTGCCGGTGTGATGAAGGAGACGCTGAAGCTTGCCAAGGCCAGGCCGGTCGTCATCGACTATGACGATCCGGAATTTCCGCAGACGGGCGAACGGCTAGGCTCCATCGACTATGAAGCGTTTCTCGCGGCCGGCGATCCGGAATTCGCCTGGATGCCGCCGGCGGACGAGTGGGATGCGATTTCGCTGAACTACACCTCGGGAACAACCGGCAATCCCAAGGGCGTGGTGTTCCATCATCGCGGCGCGGCGCTGATGGGATACGGCAATGTGCTGTCGGCGCAGATGCCGCGCCATCCGATTTATTTGTGGACCCTGCCGATGTTCCACTGCAACGGCTGGTGCTTTCCCTGGTCGCTCTCGGTGGTGGCCGGAACCCATGTCTGCCTGCGCTGGGTCCGCGCCAAGGCGATGTATGACGCGATCGCCGAGCATAAGGTCACACACCTTTGCGGCGCCCCGATCGTCATGTCCGCCTTCATCAATGCTGCACCAGAAGAACGCCGCACGCTTGCGCACACAGTGGAGTTCATCACCGCCGCCGCGCCGCCACCGGAATCGGTCCTCGCCGCGATGAGCGATGCGGGATTCAACGTCACGCACGTCTATGGCCTCACCGAAACCTACGGCCCGGCCGTCGTCAACGAATGGGCGAGCGACTGGGACGAGCTCGACAAGGGAGCCCGTGCGGCCAGGAAAGCGCGCCAGGGCGTGCGCTATCACGCGCTTGAGGCCCTGTCGGTCATGGATCCCGAAACGATGGAGCCGGTTCCGGCGGACGGCGCGACGATGGGCGAAGTGATGTTCCGCGGCAACGTCGTGATGAAGGGCTATCTTAAGAATCCCAGGGCGACCAGAGAAGCGTTCGAAGGCGGCTGGTTCCATTCCGGCGATCTCGGCGTGACCTATCCGGACGGCTACATCCAGCTCAAGGACCGTTCCAAGGACATCATCATCTCGGGCGGCGAGAACATTTCGTCCATCGAAGTCGAAGACACGCTCAACAAGCATCCCGCCGTGATGTTCGTCGCCGTCGTCGCCAAGGAAGACGAAAAGTGGGGCGAAACGCCCTGCGCCTTTGTCGAACGCAAGCGCGGATTTGAGAACGTGACGGCGGACGATCTGATCGCTTATTGCCGCGAGCATCTGGCGCACTACAAATGCCCGCGCCATGTCGTCTTCATCGAACTGCCCAAGACGTCAACCGGCAAGATCCAGAAATTCAAGCTCCGCGAGATGGCGAAAGGCGTCGGCTAGAAATCGAACGACCGCGGTAACGGGACCTTCACGATCCCCGAGCGGGCCGTTTTGCGGAACGCACAAACGCTTTAGACTCGACCCGCCACAGAGCCATGCGGTGCGCGTCATGTTCGTCAGCCGGTTTGGAACAGCACTGTCCCTTCTGCTTCTCACGACAACGGGCGCGTTTGCGACCAATCCCGCGGT
>Ga0265313_10001217_pt1 | contig 24613 bp, 28 predicted proteins | sample 4123metaG_FD_203122 | JGI IMG/M metagenome (GOLD analysis project Ga0265313, IMG submission 203122) | Rhizosphere microbial communities from Carex aquatilis grown in University of Washington, Seatle, WA, United States - 4-1-23 metaG | ecosystem: Host-associated > Plants > Roots > Rhizosphere >...
GGCATCCCGATCCCCTGCAGACGCCGGACCGGATCGTGCGCAACTCGATCGCGCTTTACTACTACACGGCGGAACGGCCGAGAGACGAACTGGTGTTCGGCGAGTCGACGCTCACCAATTATCGCGCCCGGCCCGGCGAAAAATTCGGATCGGAGTCACTGAAATACTCCCTGCATCAGCTTTTGCTGCGCATTCCCGTCTTGCGCCGCCTGGTCTACCGCGGTGAACGCCAGCCGCCTTCGGCCTAGTCGAACCGGAGCGTCAGCCCGGCTTGCGCATCGGAACGAGGCGCACGGTTGAGGAACCTTTCGCCAGCACCGCGCCCTTTTCGTTCTTGATCAGGCCTTCCAGGAACGCCGTCGATTTTCCACGACGCTCGATCCAGGCTTCCGCGATGATGAGTCCGGGATTGGCTGCCTGCATGAAGCTGACCTTGATCTCAAGTGACAGAGGCGAGACTTCGTAATTGCTCTGCGCCATCACGACATGGGCCATCGCCGCATCGATCCAGCCGGCGACGAACCCGCCCTGCACGATGCCGCCGGAATGGCACATATGCATGCCGGCGCGATAGTGGATGATCGCGCGGCCGCTCTCGCCGTGATCGACGACCTTTTCAATTCCCAAAGTCGCGGAGAGCGCGTGCGGCTTGGCTTCGTGTTCCAGCAATTCCTGCTTCATTGTTCCTTGTTCGCTTTCAGGAGATGGACGGGTGCGGATTCGATCATCGGCAGCATCGCGATGAGGCTGAGGCCGGTCGCCAGCAGCAGGTACCAGCTCGGCGCCATCGGGTCGCCACTCACATGGAGCAGCCAGGCCGTGATCGACTGCGTCGAACCGCCGAACACGGCGATCGACGTCGCGTAGACGGTCGCGAAAATCACGCCGCGCACCCGCTTGGGCAAAGTCTCTCCGAACGCGACGTAGAATGCGCCCGAGCTGACGTTCAACAGGACCGACAGTGCCGCCGTGCCCGCAAGAAGTGCGAGCGTCGAGTGCTGGTAGACGATCAGCAGAAACACCGGATAAACCGAAAGAAAGAAGGCGAGGCGCGGAATGATCATCATGCGCCGCCGCCCGAACAGGTCCGACAGCCAGCCGCCCGCGAGCGAGGCGACGACGCCGAACGCGCCGTTAACCAACGTCGCCGAGAAGGACTGCGACTGGCCCATGTGCAGCGTCGTGCGCGCATAGGTCGTCATGTAGTTGAGCACGTAGGTGGCGACTGTGCCGCCCATCAGGATCATCAGCCCCAGGATAACCGGGCGCAGGTGATCATGCAGTATCTTGAAAAACCCGAGCCGCTCGGTGTCGTAGTGCGGCAGGTGATCGGGCGCATGCAGCGTCTCGGGCAGCGAGCGGCGGATATAGAGGCCGAAGGGCAGCGTCAGAGCGCCGAGCAGGAAGGCGACGCGCCAGCCATACATGTCAAGATGGACGGACGACAGCGTGAGGGCCAGCAGCAGGCCGACGCCGCCGCCGACCATGTTGGCGATGCTCTGGCTCGCGCTCTGCCACGATGCATAGAGACCGCGCTGCCGCTCCGGCGCCGCTTCCACGAGATAGGCGGTGGTCGGGCCCACTTCGCCTCCCAGTGCAAAGCCCTGCGTCATGCGCGCGAGCACGGCGAGCACAGGCGCGGCGATACCGATGCTGCGATAGGGCGGGATCAGCGCCATCGCGAGAATCGACAGTCCCATCAGCGTGAAACTGAAGAGCATGGCCGGCCGCCGGCCGACGCGGTCGGCATAGGCACCAATGAGGATTCCGCCCAGCGGGCGCAGCAGGAAGCCGGCCCAGAACGTGCCGAGCGACGCCATCAGGCTGCCGAACTCGCTCGTCGTCAGACCGCCGGGCCCGGATGGAAAAAAAGCTTGTCCGATCGCGACGGAGAAAAATGCGAATGTGGTGAAATCATAGAACTCGAGCGCATTGCCGATGACGGCTGCCGTCACATGGCGGCGGCGTATTGTCACCGGTTCCGGCATCGTGGTGTCGGTCAAATGAACTCCGAGACGCTGTTGGCATCCTAGCTTTTGCACGATCTCAATGGCGCGAGTCCATGGCGGCCGCGTCACGCGGCGTCAAGATGGCGGCGGAGCCGCGATGATGCCGTCGATGACTGCGGCGAATCTGGTGTCCGGAACGCGGACGAAGGAGACCCACTGGGCGCGACAAGCTGACTGGATGAGCGGCGTGCTGAACGTTGCGAAATCGGACGGCGACAAGACGCCCCCCAGGGCATTCGCAAGAGACCCAGACCGGATCGCTGCAAAAAGAGGAGAGCGGAATCACAAGTCGGAGCAGTCGCGCGGTTGAACGTCACGCATGCTTGCCGCGCTGCCGGCCCCCAGCTAGCGTCCGATGCGGCGCGTTGAACGCGGCGAGCGGGCCTGCCATGAAAGTTCACAGCCTATCGACCACTTTCGCGACGGTCGCGGTGCGCGACAGCGGCGGCGACGGCCCGGCCATCCTGCTGATTCACGGCAACTCGTCCTGCAAGGAGGTTTTCCGGCATCAGTTCGAAAGCCCGCTCGCAGGAGGCTTTCGACTCATCGCCCTGGATCTTCCCGGTCACGGCGATTCCGGCAACGCGGCCGACCCCGCTGCGGCCTATACGATCGGCGGCTATGCGCGCGCCGCCATTGAAGTCCTCGAGCAACTGGGCGCCGGACGCGCGGTTATATTCGGCTGGTCGCTGGGCGGCCATGTCGCCCTCGACATGATCTCGCGCTTTACAGGCGTCGTCGGCGTGATGATCAGCGGAACGCCCCCCGTGCCAGGCAGCGTGGAGGGCGTCGCGCTCGGCTTTCAGCAGAACGCGCACATGGCGCTTGCCAGTTCCGGCAACTGGACGGACAAGGATGCCGAAACCTATGCGCGGGCCACCGCCGGCGCGAACGCGCCATTCGAGCCGTTCATGCTCAAAGCGGCGCGCCGCACGCACGGCATCGCGCGCGAGACCTTCTTCGCCAACGCGCTTTCCGGCGGCGCCGAGGACCAGCGCAAGATCGTCGAGACATCGATGATCCCGCTCGCCATCGTCAACGGCAGCGACGATGCCTTCATCAACGGCGCCTATTTCGCAACGCTGCACTACGCCAATCTGTGGGATGGAGAGGTTCACGTCCTCAATGGAGTCGGACACGCGCCGTTCTGGGAAGCGCCGGACGCGTTCAATCCGCTCCTGGGGCGCTTCGCCGCCGAGGTGTCGCGCGCGCGTTGACGCGGAGACACTTCGTCAGCAGACAAATTCGCTACATCGTCTGCGTCAGCACGCCGTCCTTGCAGAGATAGATTTTCCGCGTTCCGCCCGGGACTACCAGAACATATTGGCGGCCGTTGGCGATGTGTACCGGCTGGCCGCCGGCCGGGATGAACGTGCAACTGCCAGGCTGCTGCGTGATCACCGGAGCGCCGGCGGTCGTGTGCGGGACGATGCGGATCAGACTCGGCGCAGTCGGATCGGCTTGCGCGCGCGCCACCACCGCGAGAAACGCCATGACGAAACCGAGAGCGGCAATGCGATTCATCTCATCAGTCTGTTATCGGCGCAGCAGCATCGCAAGTGACAATCCCGAGTCGCGACCCACACCGCAAGAGCCGGGCGAAGCAGCGCTTTGGGGCTATTAACCTCTCATTATCCTTTTGGCTTCTACCCTTGCGCCCTTTGGAGGACATCCCCATGCGCGCAACCATCCTCACCGCTCTTGCCGGCATCGCTTTTCTTGCGGCAGGCAGCGCGCGCGCCGACGATCTCACCGCCGCCAACACGGCGTTCGACAACAAGGACTATGCCAAGGCGTTCGAACTCTACTCGCCGCTGGCGCGCGCCGGCGACGCCGAGGCGCAGAGCGCGATCGGCTCGCTGTATTTCTTCGGCAACGGCGTTCAGAAGAATGCGGCCCGCGCCTATATGTGGTTCGATCTTGCGGCGCAGTCGCCGGCACACGTCGCAACCGTTGCCAGAACCAACCGCGATTTGCTGCGCGGCCTGATGGCGGCGAGCGAGATCAAGGACGCGGACGCCATGGCCGACACCTGCCTCAAGTCGCACTATGAACAGTGCGGCCTCGCGCAATACGCCGCGCGCTAAGACGATTTCCGGAACAAATCGCGCGGCCCGGCTGAAGCAGGCGGGGTGACGAAACGCGTGGCCGCGGGCTAGGCTCTGTGCCACTGGCACAGGACACGCACCGAAATGACCCAGTCGAAAACGCGCCCCGGCTGGCGCATGCCCGAGCCGCGCGACATCCAGGTTCTGGGCCATCGCATCCGCTATTGGGATATTGGCGAGGGCGATCCGCTCGTGCTTGTGCACGGCTTCTCCGGCAACGCGACGTTCGAATGGGGACGCGTGATGCACCTGCTGGCGGAACGCCGCCGCGTGATCGCGCTGCAGATCATCGGGTTTGCGCCGTCGGACCAGCCCGACATTCCCTACACGACACAAATGCTCGCCGAACATCTGAGCGCGTTCATGAAGGCGCTGAAGCTCGAGAACGTGACCCTTGCCGGCGAGTCGTTCGGCGGCTGGCATGTCGCAAGCTACGCAACGCTCGCCGCACGGCCCGGCTCAAGCCTTGCGCAGATCAGCAAGCTCATCATCGTCGCCGGCGCGATCTGCATCGAAAAACCGATGCGAGAAAATCCGCGCGGCTTCGTCGATGATGCCGTGGCCGCGGAAGTCGAGAAACTGATCGCCGAGGGTCCGAACTTCGACAATGAACCGATCAAGGCGCGGATCCTGAAGGAAAGCGACCTCGGCAAGCGCCACCCGCCGGCGGAGGAACTGGCGCGCATCTCGGTGCCGACGCTGCTTTTGTGGGGCGACAAGGACGAGCTAATTCCCCTCGACTGCGGCGAGCGCGCGGCGGCGATCATTCCCAACTCGAAACTCGTCGTGTTGCCCGATGTCGGGCACATCCCCTCGGTCGAGGTTCCGCTCGAGTTTGTGCGGATCGTCTCGGACTTCGCCGGCTAGCGAATCCACATCATGAAATAGATCGACAGCGCGCTCAGACCTGCGAGCCCGACAAGATCGAGCGCGCGAGTCAACTGCGACGGCGGACTGACCGGCGCCTGCGAAGCCGTGCGCAGCTCGCGTCCCAGAAGAAAGAGCGGAAACGTCACGCTGATCGCAATCGCGAAGCCGAACGCGATGTAGATCCAGACGAAGCGCTGGCCGATGCGGCGCGCCTCGAACACCATGAAGGCCCCTGCCGCGAGCAGGAAAAAGCCGATGTCGATGGAGATCGAGCGGCTGGCGGGATTGACCCTGAGGTCTGCAAGGAAGGAGGCGCCGCCTGCCGCGCCGGGACCGAAATAGGCCAGATTCTGGCTCCACGTGCCGTACAGCGCGACGAGTGCGACGACGGCATAGAATGCGCACAAAAGCCTGCTTGTCTGCGTCACGATCTCCCCCCAGTTGTTTTGGCCGATCGCCCCGATCTGGGGGCGATGAAAAATATCGGGCCGCAACAGCGTAGCCGCCGCAATCCAAAGTGGCCATGGCGCGTGCGATCTGAGACGATGCATTGGGCAGCGGGGACGAAGCCATGCACGTCACGGCGGAACGGCCGACGGTTCGGCACATCTATCAAAATCACCATCTCGACACGACGCGCTGGAACGGCTTTGCGGCGCGCGCCGGCGACATCGTCATCTCCACATCGTACAAGGCGGGAACGACGCTGACGCAGACGATCATCGCCAATCTCCTGTTTCCGGACGGCAAGCTGCCGGGCCGCGTTACCGAATTCATGCCCTGGCTGGAGATGCGGATCCCGCCTATCGAGGGTGTCCTTGCCAAGCTCAAAGCGCAGACGCACCGGCGCGGCATCAAATCGCATCTGGCGCTGGACGGATTGCCGTTTTTTGACGAGGTCCAATACGTCGTCGTCGGCCGGGATCCGCGCGATGTCTTCATGTCGCTCGTCAACCATTATGGCGAGCACACGCCGGAGGCATTCGAGATCACGAACAATGCGCCCGGCAGGGTCGGCGATCCCTTCCCGCCCTATGACGGAGACATCCACAAGCTGTGGCGCAACTGGATCACGCGCGGCTGGTTTGCGTGGGAGAGCGATGGCTATCCCTATTGGTCGCACCTGCACCACGCCAAGACCTGGTGGGAGTTCCGCCATCTTCCGAACATCCGCTTCATCCACTATGCGGACATGCTGCGCGATCTCGAGGGCGAGATGCGCAGACTCGCGCAATGGCTCCATATCGAAGTACCGGAGGACCGCTGGCCCGCCGTCGTCGACGCGTGCCGCTTCGAGACCGTGAAGAAGAATCCGGAAAAAGTCCTGTCCGACTCCGTCAATCTGTTCTGGAAGGAAGGCGCCAAGACGTTCTTCCACAAGGCCACCAACGGCCGCTGGAAGGACGTTTTGTCCGCGGACGAGCTGACGCTTTACGAGCCGGCGATGAAGAAAACGCTGCCGCCGGACTGCGCAGTTTGGCTGGAAAATGGGGGCAGGGTGACCTAGCGGTCCGCCGCGTTTGACTTTTGCCGCTCCGCAGCTTGTGCTTACGAAACAAATTCGAGGAACGCCCATGACAAAATCCATCGCCACCGATCCCCGCATCGATCCGCGCATCAAGGCGCTGTTCGGCACCCTGACCATGACGGTCGCGGGCGATGTGAAGAGTCGCGAGGAACTTCTCGCGGCCGACCAGACGGAAGAAGGCAAGGCGCGCCTGCAGATGATGAAGGCGATGTTCGAAGCGTTCGACAATGAAGAGGTCACGCCCTCCGCCGGACTGCGCGTGAAGGTCGAAGAAGTGCGCTCCCAGCCCGACGGCAACTGGATCAATATCCGTTTCATCCGGCCGGACAACAACGAGAAGCTGCCTTGCGTCTACTACATCCATGGCGGCGGCATGGCGTTCAACTCCTGCTTCGAGGGCCACTACCGCGGCTGGGGCAAGATGATCGCGCATCAGGGCGTCGCCGTGGCGATGGTGGATTTCCGCAATGCACTGCAGCCATCATCGGTGCCCGAGGTCGCGCCCTTCCCGGCCGGCCTCAATGACTGCGTCTCCGGGCTCAAATGGGTGCACGACAATGCGGCCAAGCTGAACATCGATCCGGCGCGCATCGTGATCGCCGGCGAAAGCGGCGGCGGCAATCTCACGCTCGCCACCGGGCTCAAGCTGAAGCGCGACCGCGACATCGGGCTCATCAAGGGGCTTTATGCGCTGTGCCCCTATATCGCGGGCAAGTGGCCGCAAGATCAATATCCCTCTTCGGTCGAGAACAACGGCCTTCTGCTCGATCTGCACAACAATCGCGGCGCGATGGGCTACGGCATCGAGGCGTTCAACGCCAGGGACCCGCTTGCCTGGCCGGGCTTTGCGAGCCTCGACGATGTGAAAGGCTTGCCGCCGACCGTCATCAGCGTCAACGAATGCGACCCGTTGCGCGACGAAGGCATCGTCTTTTATCGCCTTCTGCTGAATGCGGGAGTCGCGGCGCGTTGCCGCCAGGTGATGGGCACGATCCACGGAACCGAGATCGTCACGACCTGCTGCACGGATGTCAGCCTCGCGACGGCGCGAGACCTGGCAAGCTTCTGCGCAAAATAGTTCAGGCGGAGAGCGTCAACGCGTCGCCGACCTTGACCGCGCCCGGCACGACGACGTCGCAATAAACCCCGAGGCACTGCTGCGTCTCGCGCATCATGGCGCGCATGATCGCACCGTCGCGCGGCAATCCGGGTTGCTCGCGCGTCGTCATCACGCAGCGCATAGCCTTGATGTCGATCGCAAGGCGCGCAGCGCCAAGATCGGCCTGGTGCTTGATCCAGGCCGTCTCGATCGGCGTCGACGCGCCGTCGCTGTCGGCGACCACAAAATTCGGTCGGAAGCGGCGCACCTCGATCTGCGAGTCCGGGCTCAGCGAACGCATGTAGCGCATCGACGCCTCGCTCAGGACATGGACGGGATAGGCATCGAAATAGGTGCCGCGCGGCGAGGCAAACTGCGTCAGCTCCTCCAGCAGCCTGGGTGGAAGTGTCGAGAGATCCGGCATCGGCTGTCCCGGCTGCAGATCGAGCGCGAAGATCATCGCCATCTCTTCCTGCATGCTGCCGGTCTGCAGTCCCTTGTTGCGGTAATGATCGGCATTCTCGGCCGGCTGCAGCGGCCACAGCGTGACCTTGCGCTCGAGCGCGCCAGACAGGCGATCATGCACTGCTGCATCGTCTGAGCGGACGCGCGATCCATCCGGCAGCGTGATCTCGACATGCGGCACGGTTCCAGCACTCGTGCCTTCGACGTAGCGCGCACTGCAGTTCAGGAGTCCGGCGATGTGCTTGGCGCCGCGGATCGTCTGCGTCTGCTCATCGCGCACGGCCCAGCCGCGGTCGAGAGGAATGCCGCCTTTCGTCAGCATGCACTCGGCGAGTCTTTCGCCCTGCATCGACTTGACCGGATAACGCCAGATTTCCGCAACGCGATAGTTCGTCATGATGCCCCCAGTGACGATGCACGGAATCCACCTTAGACGGACAGCCACCTGAGGTCGCGCGGCTTGGCGGCAGAGAGATTATCGGCACTGCACGGTGCGCCAGACCCCAAAAAGGCTGATAACTTGGCTTCATTCAACATACATATAATGTGGTTTGTCAAAAATCACAAAAATTTTGTGTAATGCATTGAAGTTTGCGGCGCGACATGTGATCTACCCATCATGGCAAAGGTCCAAGATCCACAGATGCTCACCGCCAACCGCCTGGTCGATGGCGACGTACTTTATTGGAAAGCAGGCGGCTGGGTTCTCTCCCTTGCGGACGGCGATGTATTCGCCGACCCGAAGGATGCGGATGCCGCCCTTGCCGCGGCGCAGAAATTTGTGGCCGGGAATAAAGTGGTCGCGCCGTACCTCTTCGATGTGAAGACCGACGCCGACGGCATCCATCCGGTCAAGGAGCGTGAGATCATCCGCGCCAAGGGGCCGACCGTGCGCGGCGATCTCGGCAAGCAGGCGGGCCAGGTCAATGTATAGATACGACGAGTTCGATGCGAAGTTCGTGGCAGAGCGCGTGGAACAGTTCCGCGGCCAGGTCGCGCGGCGTCTCTCCGGCGAATTGAACGAAGACCAGTTCAAGCCGTTGCGGCTGATGAACGGACTCTACCTGCAGCTTCACGCCTACATGCTGCGCGTCGCTGTGCCCTACGGCACGCTCAATTCCAGGCAGATGCGCATGCTGGCCCAGATCGCGCGCAAGTATGATCGCGGCTACGGCCATTTCACCACGCGCCAGAACATCCAGTATAACTGGCCCAAGCTTGTCGATGTGCCGGACATCCTTTCGGATCTCGCATCGGTTGAGATGCATGCCATCCAGACCAGCGGCAACTGCATCCGCAACGTCACGGCCGATCATTTCGCCGGCGCCACGGCGGACGAGATCGAGGATCCGCGCCCCATCGCGGAGATCATCCGGCAATGGTCGAGCCTGCATCCCGAATTCGTCTTCCTGCCGCGCAAGTTCAAGATCGCCGTCGGCGGTTCGCCGCACGACCGCGCCGCGCTGAAATATCACGACATGGCACTTGAGATTGTCAGGAACGCGAGCGGCGAAGTGGGTTATCGCGTGCTCGTGGGCGGCGGCATGGGCCGCACGCCCTATATCGGCTATGTCGTCGGCGAGTTCGTCGCCAAGCCCGACATCCTTGCCTTCCTGGAAAGCGTCATGCGCGTCTACAACCAGTCGGGACGGCGCGACAACAAATACAAGGCGCGCATCAAGATCCTTGCCAACGCTCTTGGGCCGGAGGAAATGCGCAACCAGGTGATGCGCGAGTTCGCCGAAATTCGGGCAAAGGGATCCTTGCAGGTTCCGCCCGCCGAACTGGCGCGCATCGACGCCTATTTCGCGCCGCCGCAGTTCGAGGACCTGCCGGACGAGACCCCGGCCGGCGCCAAGGATTTTCAGAACTGGATCAAGACCAACGTGCATGCGCATCGCGCCAGGGGCTATGCCATCGCGACGATTTCGCTCAAGCCCATCGGCGGGGTTCCGGGAGATGCCAGTGCCGAACAGATGGACGCGCTCGCCGACCTGATGGACCGGTTCGGCATGAGCGAAATCCGCGTCAGCCATGAACAGAATCTCGTCCTGCCGCATGTCAGAAAGCGCGACCTGCCCGCGATCCATGCGCGTCTTTGCGAGCTTGGCCTGGGCACGCCGAATGCCGGCCTGATCACCGACATCATCGCCTGCCCCGGTCTCGATTATTGCGATCTCGCCAATGCGCGCTCGATCCCTATCGCACAGGACATTGCGAAGCGCTTTGCCGATCTCGACCGCCAGCACGAGATCGGAGAACTCAAGATCAAGATCTCCGGCTGCATCAATGCCTGCGGCCACCATCATGCGGGGCATATCGGCATTCTGGGCGTCGACAAGAAAGGCGTGGAGTTCTACCAGCTCCAGCTCGGCGGATCGGGTGCGGAAGACGCGAGCATCGGCGATATCATGGGTCCCGGCTTCGGCGAACACGAGATCGGGCCTGCGGTCGAACGCGTCGTGAAGGCCTATCTCAGCCTGCGCAAGGACGGCGAGCGGTTCCTTGACACCTATCGCCGCGTCGGCATGGAGCCGTTCAAGAACATGGCCTATCTGGATCAGCTCTATGCCGCTCATTAAAGCCGGCGCGGTCATCGCCGATCCCTTCACGCGCATCGCCGACGACGCGCCTTTTCCGTCCGAAGGCGGCGCGATCGTTTCCCTTACGCGCTTCCGCAAGGACCGCGACGCGCTGCTGGCGCGCAATGCGCCGGTCGGCGTGCAACTCGCATCGAGCGAGTCGCCGGAGGAGCTTGGCGACGACGTGCATCATCTCTCGGTCGTGGTGATCGAGTTCCCGAGCTTCACCGACGGCCGCGGCTTTTCCTGGGCGCGAATGCTGCGCACGCGTCTCGGCTTCACCGGTGAGGTGCGCGCCACCGGAAACTTCATCTTCGACCAGCTCAACTATCTGCACCGCACCGGCTTCGACGCATTCGACTGCAACTTCACGCTCGAACAATTCCGCAGGGCGTTCAGCGAAATGAGCGCGGTCTACCAACCCAGCGCCGACGGCCGCAAAACCATCCGAGATTTGCGCGCGGGGAAATAGCGGCGTCGCCACTGCCTCCCCCGTGTGCGGAAACGCAGAGTGCCGCCTCCATATGAGTGACAACGCAGGTTAGATCGCGCACAGTGCTCTCGGACAGCTGGGGCATTGGATGGATTCGTCGACGCAAAACGGCGTGCGCGCCGCGCCTGTGTCCATTCCCTTGCGCCAGGTCGCGGCGGTCGTCGTCGGCAATGGTCTCGAATTCTACGATTTTCTCACCTACGGCTATTTCGCGATCTATATAGGCCGGACGTTCTTTCCCGGCGCGAGCCCTTCCACCAGCCTGCTTCTGTCGCTGGCCACGTTTGGCGCCGGATTCCTGACGCGGCCGATCGGCGCGATGATCATCGGACCGATGGGCGACCGCATCGGCCGCAAGCCCGCAATGATGATGTCCTTCGGTCTGATGGGGATCGCGATCGTCGGGCTGTCTCTGACGCCGTCCTATGGGCAGATCGGTGTCGCCGCGCCGATCCTGGTGCTCGTCTTTCGCCTCATTCAGGGATTCGCGCTCGGCGGCGAAGTCGGACCGACCACCGCCTATCTGATAGAGGCCGCACCGGCCAATCGCCGCGGCTTCTACGGTTCGATGCAATACGCAACGCAGGACTCTGCGATCCTGCTGGCCGGCATTGTCGGGACGACTCTCGCGTTCCTGCTCAGCGCGCAGCAATTGCAGGATTGGGGTTGGCGGGTGGCGATGCTGATCGGCGCGGCAATCGTTCCCTTCGGCCTGATGATCCGCAGCCGCCTGCCCGAAACCCTGCATGCCGCCGACGATGCCGCGCTGGCGCCGGACGCAACCGCGGGCAGCCTCAAAGGGCCAACGCGGCTGCGGCCCTATCTGGCGCTGATCGTTTTCGGCCTGATGATGCTGACCGCGGGGACGATCGGAAGCTATTCCATCAGCTACATGACGACCTATGCGCTCAACACGCTGCATCTTCCGGCGACGGTCGCGTTCGGCGTCATCATCGTCGGCAGCGCCTTCAGCGTGCCGTGCGAGCTTCTGAGCGGCTGGCTATCGGACATAGTCGGCCGCAAGCCGATCATGATTTCGTTCGGCTCGCTTCTGCTTGTCAGCATTCTGCCAGCTTTCTGGGCGATCTCGCACTATCGCACGACACCCATCTTTTATGCGCTGGTGGCGCTGCTCAACGTGCTGTCGGCGATGGCGACAACGCCCATCATCGTCACGCTGACCGAATCGCTGCCCAAAAGCGTGCGGTCGGGTGCGGTCGCGATGGTCTATGCCTTTGCGATTTCGATCTTCGGCGGCTCGACCCAGTTCACGATCACCAAGCTGCTTGCCGTCACCGGTGATCCCCTGGCGCCCGCTTATTACTGGACCGCGGCATCCATGATCGGTTTGATCGCGATGCTGTTGGTGAAGGAGAGTGCTCCGGTCAGAATGCGGACCAACACCGCATAGACTCCCCCGATAAACAATACGTCGTATTTTATTTCCAAACGGCAATGCTGCGGAAATCCATGACGGACTCCGCAATGGTAGCGTTCAGCATCGAATCACGGGGGAACGCGATGAAGCTCACATCCAGTCTTGTCGTTGCGTTGATTGCCGGTGCGGCGCTTACCGCGCCAGCCTTTGCTGCCAGCGAAGATTTCTGCCGGGACTATGCGCGCGCCGCACTGCGCCAGGTGCAGGAGGCGCATGAGATGCATCACTGCGTGCGCGGGCTCGACAACGCCACGCGCTGGTCGGAGGACTTCCGCGTGCACTTCGATTGGTGCCGCTCGGTATCGCGCGAAGATGCGCAGAGAGAGCGTGACATCCGACGCCGCCATCTCGAAGAGTGTCGGGACCGCTAGTCCGACGCCGGCATAAAGGCGCTATTCCGCTGCTGCGATGCTCGCCAGTGCAGGCTCGCGCGGCGCATCCATCGGAACGCCGCAACGCAGGAGCACGGCGCGCAGATCGCGCACGGCCGGGAACACTTCGTTGTTCCAGTCGGCGCCCTGCGCGTCATGCGCTTTCTGTTCCTGCTCAACGATGTGCTTATCCTGGGTGAAGATGCCCTCGGTGAACCAGGTGATGAACGGCCACGCCGCGTGGATAAGGCCCGGGATCTTCGGCTTCTTCACCGAAAGATAACCGAACGTCCTGTTCGTGCGCTGCTCCTTGTCGAGCGGGGTGTAGCCGAGCCAGACATCGAGCACCGGATCGCCTCCGTTCACCCACACTTTGAGGTTCTGATACGGATATCCCGTGCGGATCGTCATCAGATCCGCGTTCACGCCTTCATCCGGACTGCGCATCACGTTGAGGATTGCCGCCTCGCCGAGCGACTGGCTGCCAGCCGTCCGCGTGAAGGTGTAGTCGACCTCGCACCAATCCTCGCCCTGGCGGCGTCCAAGGCAGGTCGCCTTGATCGTGCCCATCAGGCTCCGGTGCAGGAACTGGTGATTCATGTCGAACAGGTTTTCGTGCATGAAGGTGTAGTGGCAATCCACCTCGCGGTTGAGCTGGCGCGTCTTGTAGAGGCCGTTGGCCTTGGAGCCGAGAGCGGCTGGCATGCGTTCGTCGGCGAGCTGCGCATTTCCGGGGAAGATGAAGATCAGCCCGTCGACCTCGCGCGCCGGATAGGAGCGCACGCCGTTCGGCAGACGCTCGCGTCCCAGGTAGGGCACGTCCACGCATTTGCCGGAACAATTATAGGCCCAGCCGTGATAGCCGCATTTGAGGATTTCGCCGTCGACGACGCCAAGAGAGAGCGGTACCTGGCGATGCGCACAACGATCCTCGAGCGCAAAGACCTGCCCGCTCTTTCCGCGGAACAGAACCACCGGTTCGCCCGCAAAGCGCCGCGCCAAGGTCTTTCCCGGCTTTACTTCCTCGGACCATGCCAGCGGATACCAGAAGTCGGGATGGGTGGAAGTACGGCGAAGGTCCGGACCGTGTTTCGGTCCATTCGGCGTGGCGGTCAAAGAAGTCTCCCCTCACGCCTATGTCCGATAGTCGACGTGCCGGTTCACGCTAGGCCGATTTCGTGTCGAGTCCAATCAGGGTCCGCGATCTTGCCGCGACGGCCCTTTGGCTTTCTGCGTCGCTACTTCGTATAATTATCGTCTGTAAGTATGCGTACCGGGGGTTGATCATGCCGAACACGCCATTGCCAGGGGTTTTCCAGCTCACCCCGCTCAATCCCGAATTCAACGCCGATCCGCACAAGCTGCTCGACCGGTTGCGCAATGAGTGCCCCGTCATGCGCGATGAACTGGCCGGCGCATTCGTCCTGACCCGCTACGAAGATGTCCGTGCCATCGTGCAGGATACCAGCCTGTGGCGCGATCCGTCCGTCGCCGAGGAAGCGGCCGCGATGCAGAAAGCCTTGAGCGACCGGCCGGTCGAGGGCCTGACCGTTCCGCAGGACGAGATGGGCGTCGGCATCCTTTTGCTCGACGATCCGGACCATGCGCGAATCCGCAATCCCTTCGTGAAGGCGCTTTACCGCCGAATCGCCAAGTCCAAGCCGCTGGTGCAGCAGGTGGTCGATGAATGGCTCGACCGGCTGAAGGGAAAGTCCCGCTTCGACGCGATGAACGACTTCGCGCTGCGCGTGCCGATCGACGTCATCGCGCGCATCCTGGGCGTCGACGATGCCAGGCTCGGCGAATTTCGCGACTGGTCCGAGGGCGTGATCCTCAGCCTCAATCCCTTTCGCAGCGAAGAACAGACGCAGAGCTTCATAGTCGCCGCCAATGCCTTGTCCGCCTATATGCGCGAGCTGATGGATCAGCGCCGCAAGGAACCGCGCGACGACCTTACCAGCGACATGGTTGCGATGCAGGCTGCGGGCGAGCCGCTCAATGACGGCGAAATTTCCGCGAACCTGCAGGGCCTCCTTGTCGGCGGCAATCTCACCACCACCGATCTGATCGGCAACGCGATCTGGCTGTTGCTCAAGAACCCCGGCGAGCTTGCAAAGCTCAGGGACGATCCAGGCCTCGTCGTTTCGGCGGTGGAAGAAGTACTGCGCTACGAGGCGCCGGTGGACATCACCGCCCGCATCGCCTCGCGCGACATGGAGATCGGCGGCTGCCCCGTGCGTCAGACCCAGGCCGTCCTCACCTCGCTGCGCGGCGCCAACCGCGATCCGGCGGTCTTTCCCGATCCGCACCGTTTCGACATCACGCGCAAGGACGCGCCGCACATCGCGTTCGGCGGTGGCACGCACATCTGCATCGGCGCACCCCTGGCGCGGATCGAGGCGCAGCTGGCGATTCAGTCCTTCTTCCAGCGCTTTCCCAACGCGCGGTTGAGCGATCCGGGCGCGCCGCCGCAATGGCGCGAGATGCCGTTTTTCCGCGGCCTGAAAACGCTGCCGGTCGAGGTTTGAGGCGAAGATCAGGGGATTTGTGACGGTTTCTAACCATTCGGCGCGCTTGACCCTCCGCCCCCTTTGCCTCAAAGAGACCCCGCAACGTATTCGGGTTGTCTTCGCATGAACGCACCCACGCGCATCGACGCGATTCCCCGCTTCGCCACGATCGAAAAAGCCATCGCAACGATGAAGCCTGGCGAGCCGCTCTATTGCATCTTTCCGGAGAAGTTCGGCGCGGCGGCGAAGCGCTTCCTGGACGGTTTTCCGGGCGATGCGCTCTATGCGATCAAAGCCAATCCCGCGCCGCACGTGCTGGAACAGGTTTGGGCGGCCGGCATCCGCCATTTCGACACCGCCTCGGTTCCGGAAATTGAGATCGTCAAGAACCGCTTTCCCGACGCGCATTGCCACTTCATGTCTCCGGTGCGCGCGGTTGGCGCGGCCAAGATCGCGTTCGAAAAATTCGGCGTCACCGACTATGTGGTCGATTGTGACTATGAACTCGACAAACTTCTTGCCGAGACCAAGCAGCCCAAAAAGCTGCGGATCTTTGTTCGCATCGCGACCCCGCTCGGCGGCGCGGTGCTGGAGCTGTCGAGCAAGTTCGGAACGACGCCCGCCGAAGCGGCAAAGCTTCTGAAGCGCGTGCAGGAATCGGGCGCGGCCCCCTGCATCACCTTTCATGTCGGCAGCCAGTGTCTTTCGCCCTTTTCCTATGCCCAGGCGATCGAGATGGCGCGCCGCACCGCGGCGCTCGCCAAGGTGGAGATTGCCGCGCTCGACATCGGCGGCGGATTCCCCGGACCGTATATGGGTGACGATGTTCCGCCCTATCACTGGTATTTCGACACGATCAAGGAAGCGCTCGAGACGCTGAACGATCCCAAGATCCCGATCATTTGCGAGCCGGGCCGCGCGCTGATCGCCGAAGGCCTGTCGCTGGTCACGCAGGTCATCCTGCGCAAGGGCGACCGGCTCTACATCAATGACGGCGTCTATGGCAGCTTCGACGAACTCACCCTGCCCGGTTGGAACGCGGACTATCCCGTGCGCGTCTTCACGCTCGATTCCAAGAGCCGTGCGCTGCCGCTTCCCGGCGCGACGCTGCCGTTCCGCGTCTATGGTCCGACCTGCGACACGCTCGATGTGCTGCCGCGCCCGATCATGCTGCCGGCCAATATCGGTCCGAACGATTTCATCGTCTTCGACTGCATGGGGGCTTATTCGGTCGCCGTCCGCACGACTTTCAACGGTTTTTATCCCGACACCTGGGCGATGATCGGCAACTAACGAGGCTGTGTGATGAGCGACGTCGTCGAACCCCTGATCCTGGATCTTCTGGAGTGGGTGGCGGACGGCGAGCGCGCATACGCCGAGGTGATGGACGCCTGGCGCACCTCCTGCCCGCGATTGCCGGTGTGGGAAGAAGCCAATGCCCGCGGCCTCGTTACACGCATCGTCAGGGGCGGAACGCCGCTTGTCGCGATCACGCCGACCGGCCGCGCGCTGCTTGAGCGCCGCGCGCAATGAAGATTGCGATTCTCGATGACTATCACGACACGCTGCGCACGCTGGACTGTTTCAAGAAGCTGGACGGACACGACGTCACGATCTGGACCGATCATGTGCAGGACACAGACGCGCTGGCCGAGAGGCTGAAGGACGCCGAAGCACTGGTCTTGATCCGTGAACGCACGCAGATCCGCGAGGCACTGATCGGCAGGCTGCCCAGTTTGCGCCTGATCAGCCAGCGCAGCGTCTATCCGCATATCGACATCGATGCCTGCACGAAGGCGGGCGTCGTGGTCTGCTCCAACCTGCACTCGGACACGCCGTCCTATGCCGCAGCCGAGTTGACCTGGGCGCTGATCATGGCCGCCATGCGCCAGATTCCGCAGCAGATGGCGTCTCTCCAGCGCGGCACCTGGCAGACCGGCGTCGGGCACACGCTGCGCGGCAAGACGCTCGGCATCTTCGGCTATGGCCGCATCGGCAGCGTGGTCGCCGGATATGGCAGGGCGTTCGGCATGAAGGTGGCGGTGTGGGCGCGTCCGGATTCGCTCGCCCGCGCGCGCGCCGAAGGATATGACGTCGCAACCAGCAAGGAGGAATTCTTCGCGACCTGCGATGTTCTCACCCTGCACATGCGCCTTGTCCCGGCGACGCGCGGCATCGTCACCGTCTCCGACCTCGCGCGCATGAAGCCCACGGCGCTCATCGTCAACACCAGCCGCGCGCCGCTGATCGAGCCGGAGGCGCTCGCCGCGGCCTTGTGCGCCGGGCGACCCGGAATGGCGGCCATCGATGTGTTCGAGCAAGAGCCGGTACGCGATCCGTCCCATCCGCTGCTCACGCTCAGCAATGTCGTCGCGACGCCGCATATCGGCTACGTCACGCGCGACGAATACGAGCTTCAGTTCGGCGACATCTTCGACCAGATCGTCGCGTTTGCAGCCGGAACACCGAAGAACGTCGTCAATCCGGAAGCGCTGGACGTGGTGCGTTAAGCTGCCGTTAGGAGTTAACGGCCCTGTGTGTCCATGAAGGACAAACGAGGCCTTAATATCTCGCGAATAGTGTGTTGGCGTATCCGGGGACACCCATGCCGACACCGAAAGAACGCCTCAGTCATCTACTGGAACTGGCAGCGCAGGGCCCCGAGCAGCGCGCTGCGCTCGCCGGCGAAGTGGCCGATCTCCTGCTCGACTGGCCGGCGCAATATCCCGGTGCCATGCGCGACACATTCGAAGCCTTGTTGCAAAAGATCGCGCGCGAAATGAAATACGGCGCGCGCATCCAACTGGCGGCGCGCTTCGAAGGCCGCAGTGATGCTTCACTCGCCTTGCTCAACGAGCTGTTTCTCGCCGCTTCGACGGACATGAAGGACGTGATCCTTACGCGCAACGCGGCGGCCGGCGATTCCGGCTTTGTGAGCATCGACGACGGCGCGCTTCTGGACGCCGCGCGCGCGAGACAGGATCTGGCCGAGGCGCTGACCCGCGTGACCGGCGTACCGCAGGCCATCGCGGCCGATATCGCCGTCGACACGTCCGGCCGCTCGCTTGCCACCGTCTGCAAGGGCGCGAACGTCAACCGCGCCACCTACTCCGCGCTCATAGTGCTTGCAGGTCCGGCGCGTTCGCCGGAAGACAATTTTCCATTGCTGCAGGTTTTTGACCGCGTGCCAGCGAGCGGCGCGGCGCGCCTTCTCGCCTTCTGGCGCGGGCACCAGGACGCAACGCCCGAACATCGCGAAGTGGCGGCTTAGCCTTCCGCGTTGACGTCGTGGCGTTCGCGCGTCTTGGCGAATGTGATATTGGGGAACTTGTCGGCGACGTAGCCGATTTCCCAGGCGCTCTTGGCAAGGAATACCGCCGCGCCGTCGCGATCCGTGGCCATGCCGCCGCGGTTCGATTCGGTGAACTTCGCCATGTCCGCGTCTGAGCCGCTGAGCCAGCGCGCGGTTTCGTAGGGCGCCGGCTCGAGGTCAGCGTCGAGGCCGTATTCGGCGCGCAGGCGTGACTTCAGGACGTCGAGCTGCAGCGGACCGACCACGCCGACGATCCAGGCCGAGCCGATCTGCGGCTTGAACACCTGCGTCACGCCTTCTTCGGCGAGGCTTTCGAGCGCGCGCGTCAGGTGCTTCTGCTTCATCGGATCGCCGAGCCGCACCCGGCGCAGGATTTCCGGCGCGAAGTTCGGAATGCCCGTGAAGACGACTTCGCCGGATTCCGACAGCGTGTCACCCACGCGCAGCACGCCGTGATTGGGAATGCCGATGATGTCGCCCGGCCAGGCTTCGTCGACGGTCTCGCGCTCCTGCGCGAAGAACAGGATCGGGTTGTGGATGCCGATCGACTTTTTGGTGCCCGACTGGATCAGTTTCATGCCGCGCCGGAACTTGCCCGAGGCCAGCCGCAGGAACGCCACGCGGTCGCGATGGTTAGGATCCATGTTGGCCTGGACCTTGAACACGAAGCCGGTGACTTCCTCGTCCGACGGTTCCACGGTCCTGCCGCGCGTCGGCGCCGGCCCAGGCGGTGGGGCGTTGGTGGCCAGCGCCGACAGCAGGTCGCGCACGCCGAAATTCTTCAGGGCCGAACCGAAATAGACGGGGGTCTGGTGGCCCTCGCGATAGGTGCCGTGATCGAAGCGGGGCATGCCGGAGCGGGCGAGCTCGACCTCCTCGTCCAGCTTGTCCTTTTCCTCCGGGCTGAGCAGCGCCGCAACAGCGTTGTCGCCCAGCTTCTCGGTGCTGCCGAAAGCGGAGAACTGTTCGGTATACAGATCGATCGTTCCCTTGAAGTTCAGGCCCATGCCGACCGGCCAGACCATCGGCGCGCATTCGAGCTGCAACTGGTCGGAAATCTCGTCCAGCAGTTCGAGAGGATCGCGCGCCTCGCGGTCCATCTTGTTGACGAAGGTCATGATGGGAATGTCGCGCAGGCGGCAGACCTCGAACAGCTTGCGCGTCTGGGTCTCGATGCCCTTGGCGGCGTCGATCACCATGACCGCCGAGTCGGCGGCGGTCAGCGTGCGGTAGGTGTCTTCTGAGAAGTCTTCATGGCCCGGTGTGTCCAGCAGGTTGAAGATCGCATTCTCATACTCGAACGTCATGACGGCGGAGGTGACAGAGATGCCGCGCTCCTGCTCGATCTTCATCCAGTCCGACTTGGCGCGCCGCGCCTCGCCGCGCGCCTTGACGCGGCCGGCGGCATGGATCGCGCCGCCCAGCAGCAGGATGTGCTCGGTGAGCGTGGTCTTGCCGGCGTCGGGATGCGAGATGATCGCGAAAGTCCGGCGTCTGGCGGCTTCTGTGGCGGGCGTCTTCGTCATAACGCGGCGGGGCGTAGCAGGATGGCCGCGAAATGTCATCCCTGTCGCGCGGCGTTCGCCGGGCGCTTAGGCACCAATCCTTAAGGATTTCTCCCAAATTGTAGTGCGCCGCACTCGCGCAGAACATCGCGGGCGTCGCAAGAATGAGGGTTCCGGCCATGCAGAGCAAATCGATTTCCAACCGTCCGTCCAGCCTTCGGGACATGCAGCGCGATTGGGATAGCTGGAGCCTTGGCGAACGCATCGCCATGGCCGCTATCGCGAGCTCGTGCTTCACGCTGCTCTCGCTGATCCACTGGTTCGGCGCGGTCTAGATCAGAGCGATTGCGGTTGCGGCCAGTGCGCCGAAGGCGACCACCGCCCAGGACGGCACCTTGGCCCCGACCAGCAGCATCAGCGCCGTCGCTGCGATCAGGGCATCCGTCACATTGAAAATCGCGCTGGTCCAGACCGGCGAATAGAACGCAGCGAGCAACAGCCCCACCACCGCAGCATTCACCCCCTTCAACGCCGCGCGCATCGCCGGATGCCGCTGTGCCGCATGCCAGGCCGGCAAGGCCCCGATCACCAGAAGAAATGACGGCAGATAGATCGCGCCGAGACACAGGAGCGCTCCGCTCCAGCCGTTCGGCGTCTGTTTCATCGCTGCGCCGAGAAACGCCGCAAAGGAAAAGAGCGGCCCGGGCACCGCCTGCGCCGCGCCATACCCCGCAAGGAACGTCGCATTGTCGATCCAGCCGGCTGTTGCCCTTTGCAGCAGCGGCAGAACGACATGGCCGCCGCCGAACACCAATGCGCCGGTGCGGTAGAAACTGTCGAGCAGCGCGAACGGATGGCCGAGCGGCGCCGTGAAAGGCAGCACCAACAACAAGAGAAAAAAGAGCGCGAGCGAGCCGGCCGAAATCGCGCGGCGCACCGGCAAGGACAGCTCCGGCATCGGCGCGTCATCGCTCTTGAGCACAAGCCCTCCTGCAGCGCCGCCGAGTGCAATCGCTGCGATCTGGCCGACGGAGGACGGCAGCACAATCGCGATGGCGGCGGCCGCAAGCGCGAATGCGATGCGCGTTGCGTCAGGCGTCAGGCTCCTGGCCATGCTCCACAACGCCTGCGCCACGACCGCGACGGCGGCGAGCTTCAGGCCATGGATCCACGGCGCCTGCGCGATGTTGCCGAGCGAGGTCATGAGATAGGCGAAGAGGATCATCAGCGCCGCGGACGGCGCAGTGAACCCGATAAAGGCCGCGAGCGCGCCCGGCAAACCCGCCCGCATCAGGCCGAGCGCAATGCCGACCTGACTGCTCGCGGGACCGGGAAAGAACTGGCAGAGCCCGACGATGCCGGCATAGGACGGCTCATCGAGCCACTTGCGGCGTTCCACAAACTCTTTGCGGAAATATCCCAAATGCGCAACCGGACCGCCAAAACTCGTGCAGCCCAGCCGGAGGAACACCAGCAGAACCTCGAGCGCGCGGTTCATCCGATCCAGCTGAACGGTTTGAAGCGCAGTGCGACCGCATATTGGAGCTGGATCGCCACGATCAGCCCGATGCTCCAATAGTTGGAAAAAACACAGAGCGCGGCGGCGGCCGTGTAGAGAATTTGAGCCATCACGACTCTGCGCACAAGCGCGCGATGCGATCCCTCCGGTGCGTCCGGCCTGACAAGGCCATAGGCGCGGGCGTGGTACCAGCCGCCCAACAGCGTCGCGCCGAGAAACGCGATGTTGAACCAGTAGACGAACAGGGCGGTTCGGTAGGTGATGAACTCCGCCAGCAGCGAGGTCGAAAACGGCACCAGCGTGACGCCCATGAGAAAGGCGATATGGATCCAGGAATAGCCGCGGTCGCTGTTCTTCAAAAGGTCATGCTGCGTGTTCTGTCCGACCCAGAAAATTCCCAGCGTGAGAAAGCTCATCAGATAGGTAAGAAGGCGCGGAGCAAGATCGATCAGCGCGTGCTGAAGTCCGCGTTCGCTGGCGATCGTGAAGGCGGCCGGGACATGGAGATCGAGCGCGAGCACCGTCATCGCGAAGGCGAAGACGCCGTCGCTGAGCGCGGCGAGACGGTCCGTGCTCCGTCCGGCGATGCGATTGTAGATCCCGCTCATGCCGCCGACCTAGCAAGACCAACGGAGCGCAGCAAGCGTCACAGCACCGGCTCATCGACGAAGGTGCGGCCCTGGCGGTCTTCTATCTCCAGGATCCACAGATCGGGATCGAACTTGATCTGGCGTTCGAAATAGGCGCTCGCCTTCGCCTCTTCCACCCATTCGCCGAGCGGACGGGCCCAGGCGGGATCGCCTTTTGCGTCGCGCGCCTGGTTGAGCACGGTGCAGGTGCCGTCGAGCTTGGCGATCTTGATGAAGACGGCGCCGGCTTCCTCGGAACCCTTGCGCGCGACATAGGCCTGCGCGCCCGCCACTTCCGCGCGGCGGATGATGGCGCGGACAAAGAGGCCGGCTTTGAGGCGTGCGGTCATGGCCTAATCTGCCATGACGCGGCGCTTTCAGCCAAACGTCTCCAGCGGCTCTGCTCCGTCGGGCGTGGCGATCAGGTGCTTGGGCACCAGCAGCAGCATTGGAAGCATGAGGGCGTAGGTCACCGTGATCGCGATCACGCAGACCGTGAAGGTTCCGAAATAGTCGTAAAGACTCGTTCCGAGCACGTCGCCGAACCGGCCGGCGACGTAATAGAGCCCGAACGCCATCATCAGCACCGTTCCCTGCAAACCGGGCGGGCAGGAGCGGATGAGAAGATCGGTATAGGCCGCCGTCGCGACACCACCCATCAGCCCGATCGGCGCGGCCACGATGAGCGCGCCTGTCGCCGAATGCATGAAGAGAAGCGGAATGTATTGCGGCACGCCGACAATCGTGCCCCAGACCAAAAGCGTGCGCAGCGGATATTTCCGGCACAGATAGCCGAACAGCATATAGGTCGGGATGAAGGCGATGGTGAAGATCGCATTCCATTCGCCCCACTGCGCATCGTTGCTGTGCAGGGTATTCTGCAGATAGTACTGCAGCGGCGTAGCGGAGCCGGGCGCAAAGCTCCACATGAAATAGATCATCAGGGCCGGATAGATCGGCCAGTGCCTGCCGAGCCGCTTGAGGTCTGTGATCGGATGCAGCTTCGGTCCGGTATGCTCGTGCACGTTGTCGAACACGACGCGCGGCCGCCAGACGCCATAAAGGGCAATCGCGATCATGATCGCCGCTCCGACCAGGAACAGGATCCGCGCAGCCTCGTTCGCGTTGCGGCCTTCCAGTGCGTCGCTGAGGAAGCCGCCGGCGAAATAGGCGGCCAGAACTGGCACCGCCTGGAAGATGTTCCAGATCGTGCTGACCTGGCCTGACATCACATGTTGCTGACCGATGGCGGATGTCAGGCCTGCCTGCGCACTCGCGACGAAGAGGAAGGCCGTGGTGAGCAGAAAGACCGCCGCGAGCAGCATGACGTATGTGACGTCGCTGAAGGCGAAATAGACATAGACGATCGCACTGATCGCTCCGAAAAGGATCATGTAGCCGCGGTCGCGAATGCCGAACGGACTCCAGCTGTCGCGCAGAAAACCGAATGCGATGGAGAGATACAGCGGTATCGAAGACACCAGCCGGAACGTCGCGACCTCATGCGCCTGGAGATGCAGCTTGTTCTTGAGGAAAAAACTGATCGGAACATCGATCAGACCACCGAACGGCGCGCCGAACCCCATCAGCATGATCAGAACGCTGAGATAGGCAAGGATCCTGAACCGATCGGCATCGGCGAGGCCGACCGGCGCTTCGGTCTCAATGGCAACGGACGCTGCGCCTGCCGTCATCGTGTTCCCGTCCCGATTGCCGAGTGCAAAGCTGGCACAGGCCTGACGCGCGCGCCACACCATCGGCGCTGGCCGCGCGTCCCGCGCACCCGATTGACCGGGGCGCCCAATGAGCGCCAATTTCGCGTCCGGGCTCACCGGCTCAATTCGAGGAACCGATGGCGAACACGACAAACCGCACGAGCATTGCAGACCTCAACAGGGCCAATGCGGGCAAGCTGCCCGAGCATCTGGGGCTCAGCATCATCGAGGTGACGGACGGAAAGGTCGCCGGCCGCTTTGAGGTGCGCCCCGACCTGGTGGCGCATACCGGTTACCTCCTCGCCGGCGTGGTGCTGAGCATTGCCGATCTGCTCTGCGCCTATGGCGTTTCGACAGCATGGCCGGACGGCGCCAACGGCTTCACCACCGCCGAAGTCAAATGCAACTTCATGGGCACCCTTCTGAAGGGCGCTGGAATCGTCACCGCCGAACTTCTGC
>Ga0265313_10001218_pt1 | contig 24565 bp, 19 predicted proteins | sample 4123metaG_FD_203122 | JGI IMG/M metagenome (GOLD analysis project Ga0265313, IMG submission 203122) | Rhizosphere microbial communities from Carex aquatilis grown in University of Washington, Seatle, WA, United States - 4-1-23 metaG | ecosystem: Host-associated > Plants > Roots > Rhizosphere >...
AATCGTCACTGCCGCCGACATTCCGGGCGAAAACTGCATCCAGCTTATCGTCGCCGACCAACCGTGCCTTGCCGACGGCAAAGTGAATCATTGCGAAGAGGCGATCCTGCTCCTCGCACATCCTGATAAACACAAACTGCGCGAGGCCGTCGATGCGGTGCGGATCGAATACGACCCACTACCGCCCATCTTCACCATTGAAGAGAGCGAGCGGCAGGACGTGGTGGTGTGGGGCGCGGACAACCTGCTGAAAAGTTTTCTGCTCGAGAAGGGCAACGTGGACTCCGTGTGGGCTCGCGCCGCGCACATCGTCGAGGGCGAGTACCGCACAGGCGCGCAGGAACATCTCTATATCGAAAACCAGGGGATGATCGCGGAATACAGCGCGGAGCACGGCGTCACGGTGTGGGGCTCGCTGCAATGCCCCTACTACGTTTTCAAGGCTCTCTCTCCGGTTTTCGATCTGCCCGAGGGGAAGGTCCGCGTCATTCAAACCGAGACCGGTGGAGCATTTGGCGGCAAAGAGGACTATCCCTCAATTCTCGCGTGCCACGCGGCTCTTCTCGCCATGAAGAGCGGCCACCCCGTGAAGATGGTATACGACCGGATGGAAGATCTTGCTGCGACGACGAAGCGCCATCCGTCGCGTGTGCGCCACCGGACAGCGCTTGACCGCGATGGCAAGCTGCTGGCGATTGAGATCGACCTCGCTACCGACGGTGGCGCTTATGCCACTCTTTCATCCACTGTGCTGTCGCGCGCGACGCTTCACTCCACCGGCCCTTACTTGTGCCCCAACGTGCGGGTACGCGCAACCTCCTGGGCAACCAACCTCGTTCCGTATGGCGCGTTTCGCGGATTTGGCGCTCCGCAAGCCATCTTCGCCATGGAGCGCCAAATGGATGAGATCGCGGCGGCCCTTGGAATCGATCCCGTAGAACTGCGGCGCAGAAACTTCCTGCACGTGGGCGATACCAATGCGACTGAACAAGAGATGCGCGAGCCGGTGATTCTCGACCAACTGCTCGATCGCGCGCTTAAGGAAAGTGACTACCATGGGAAGCGCGCACAATTTGCCGGCGAGAATCCCACAAACTCCGTCAAGCGGGGCATGGGGCTGGCGGCTTTTTATCACGGCTCGGGTTTCACCGGTTCGGGCGAGGTGTATTTGAATTCTCAGGCGGGTATTGACGTTACGCCTGAAGGCAAAGTTCGGGTGCTGGTCTCAAACACGGAGTTCGGCCAGGGGACGAATACCGTCCTCACTCAGGTTGCCGCCGAGGCACTGGGAATCGACTACGCGGATGTCATGATGGCTCCGCCCGACACGGGCGTGGTCCCCAACAGCGGACCCACAGTTGCCTCGCGCACGTCGATGGTCGTGGGCCGCATCATCGAGCGCGCGGCTGAACAACTGCTTGCGGTTCTCCGCGATCACGCCGGGCTTGGAGCGAGTTACACGCAGAGGGAATTCCTTGCCGCCTGCGAACGCTACCGCGCAGCACATGGCGACGTCGTGTCGTTATGCCGCTACCAAGCGCCTCCCAATATCTTCTGGGACGATCAGAAATTTCACGGCGAAGCCTACGGCGCGTATGCGTGGGCGATCTATGTGGCGCAGGTAGCTGTTGACACGGTCACTTACTCTGCCGAAGTCGAGGATTTCTGGGCCGTGCAGGAAGTGGGCCGAGTGATTCATCCAGTGATGGCGGCTGGTCAGGTCGAGGGTGGAATCGCGCAGGGAATTGGCTATGCGCTCTACGAAAAAGTCGTCTGCCAGGATGGCCGCATGGTCAACAATCAGATGACCAATTACATTACGCCTACCGCCGAGGATATCCCCCCGATTCACGTGTACTTCGAGCAGATTCCTTTCCGGTATGGCGGATTCGGCGCCAAAGGGATCGGCGAATTGCCCCATGACGGGCCTGCGCCAGCAATTCTGAATGCAATTCGCGACGCTACAGGGGTCGCATTCAACGCCATTCCGCTGCTCCCTGAAGATCTCTACACGGGCCTCGCCGCGGCTCAGCCGGCGGAAGAGATGGCGGTGCGATGAGCAAGAGCGAACGTGCGACTCCGAGCAAACACTGGTCCGCGATTCGGTTCCGCGTGAACGGCGAAGCTAAGGTTCTGAATGTTCCGCCGATGAAGCGCCTTCTCGACGTGCTGCGCGAGGATCTGCATTTGACCGGGACCAAGGAGGGATGCGGCGAAGGCGAGTGCGGCTCCTGTTCCGTGCGCGTGAATGGTGAACTTGTGAACAGTTGCCTGGTTCCGGTGCTGCAGGCCGAAGGCACGGAAATACAAACGGTCGAAGGTCTCGCCCTCAATGGCGCACTGCATCCATTGCAGAAGGCGTTTCTCGAGCACGGCGGGGCGCAGTGCGGCATCTGCACACCCGGCATGTTGATGGCCTCAGCGCAGCTGCTCGAACAGAATCCTCACCCCGGGCTGCCTCAGATTCGCGAAGCGCTGGCCGGTAATCTCTGCCGCTGCACAGGATTCGTGCGCATCTTCGAGTCGGTCGCCGCATCGGTTGCGGTTGAAAGCTCTGCTCTCACGACGAAATCAACCCTGGAGCAAACAAATCATGCGCGGTAATGCGGCTATGCACGATCTTGTCGCGCCAGGCGACCTGACCGCGGTGCTTCAGTTGCTTGCTGCTGAACCCGGAGCATGGACACCGATTGCCGGCGGTACAGAGCTGATGGTCGCATTTTCTGCTGGTCGCCTCGCCGCAACCAAGCTCGTCAGCCTGTGGGGCATTCCGGATCTGCGATCCATTGAGGCGACCTCCCAGAGCGTTATTATCGGCGCAGCTGCTACGTTTCTCGACCTGCGTAAGAACGCTGTCATTTCCGCAGAACTGCCGTTGCTGGCCATGGCGGCAAGCTGGATCGGCTCCGTCGCCAACCAGGGACGCGCTACGCTCGGCGGCAATCTCGTCAACGGATCGCCTGCCGCGGACTCTTCGCCCGCGCTGCTGGCATACGACGCGGAAATCGAGATCATCTCCGTTCGTGGCCGCCGCCGAGTTCCCTACTCTCAATTTCATACCGGCTACAAGCGCAATGTTCTTTCGCCCGATGAACTTCTTTATGCGATTCACATCCCGCGGCGTTTTGCGCACCACGACCGTTACTTACGGAAAGTCGGAACACGCCGCGCCATGGCTATCGCCAAGGTCGCGCTCGGAGCAACCGCTCTGCGCGAGCAGGGTGTGATCCGGGAGATTCGTCTCGGCGCAGCAAGCCTGACGCCCTTCCCCACACGCCTTTGGCAAACGGAAGCCGCACTCCTCGGCAAAGCCGTCACGCCGGAAACGATGCGGTCGGCGAAACGCGCGCTGCTCGCCGAAATCAAGCCGATCAATGACATTCGATCCACAGCCGAATACCGCAGTCGCGTGGCCATGAATCTCCTCGACGAATTCCTGCTCTCGCTTCGCCACGGAGGATTGAAACTATGAATACTACGCTCGCCACGTGGAATGCAGCCGCCGAGTCCGCAGCCGTGGAGGCCATGCTCGCCTGCTGCGGATCGAGGCGGTGGGCTCAGGCCATGGTGGCGCAACGTCCCATCGCGAGCGTGTGGGCGCTGAGCCAAGCCGCCGACCGCGTGTGGAGCACGATGCAGGAGTTGGATTGGCTTGAGGCGTTTGCGTGTCATCCGCGCATCGGCGATCGCGAGCCTTCGCCCGTTACTGCACACCCTTCGCACGACCCCGTCGAGAAATCAGCCGAATGGTCTCGCAAGGAACAATTGTCAGTCCGCGCGGCAAATGAACTGGTGCTGACCGAGCTCGCGGAAGACAATCAACGTTATGAACAGCGCTTCGGCTTCACGTATATTGTCTGCGCGACTGGTAAAAGCGCCGCCGAGATGCTTACGATTCTCAAACGGCGCCTCGCCAACGATCGAGAGGCTGAGTTGAGCGAAGCGGCCGAGCAACAACGCCAGATCATGCAAATCCGTCTAGGAAAGTGGTTAGCCGAATGAGTAACATCTCAACTCACGTATTAGATACAGCGCTTGGCAAACCAGCCGCAGGCATCACGGTCCGCCTCGAAAAGTTTGCGGGCGGCGGCTGGATTGAAATCTCAGCAAACGGCGATGCCGCGGAGCGCGCACATGATGCACCCGGCGATTGGATTGAGGTTGCTTCCGGTGTTACCGATGCCGACGGCCGTTGCCGCGATATGGCGCGCGACGCTGCTTCCGGTCCGTATCGCCTCGTTTTCGACACCGGCCCATACTTCGCACGAATGAGCCGGGCCAGTATCTACCCTGAGATTACGATTACTTTCACCTGCGACGGCAATGCGCTTTACCACTTGCCGCTGCTATTGAGCGACAACGGCTACACAACCTACAGAGGAAGTTGAACGATGGCGAAGCTAGGTGAGAATCGCTATGGAAAATCTCGCGTCCGCCTCTCGAGGATCACGCGCCTCGAGGACGGCCACCTCTTCGACGAGTGGACGGTCCATGTCATGCTCGAGGGGGACTTTGAAGCCAGCTTCACGAAAGGCGACAACAGCAAGGTCCTGCCGACGGACACGATGAAGAACACCGTGTATTCTGTGGCGCGCAGCTCGAAAGCAACGACGATCGAAGCTTTCGCCGTTGAACTGGGCGACTATTTTCTCACCAACAATGCTCAGGTCTCGGGTGTTTCGATCGAAATTGAAGAGCGCGCCTGGGAACGACTGATGGTCGGCGGCACGCCCGAGCCGACCACATTCAAGCTCGGTGGCCCGGAACTCCAGACCGTGCGGGCGGTGCGCCATCAGGGGCGTGAGTGGTCCGTTCGATCCGGCGTGGATGGTTTGACGATTCTAAAAACCACGAACTCCGCTTTCACCGGCTACATGGTCGATAAGCTGACCACGCTCAAGCCGGCCACCGATCGCATTCTCGGAACGCGCGCCACCGTCACATGGGATTATGCTGCCGCCGCTCCGGACTATGCGCAGGTTCGCGCGCGCATCGTGGCCGCACTGCTCAAAACATTTGCCACGCACAACAGCATGAGCGTGCAGCACACGCTCTTCGACATGGGCAACGCCGCGCTCGACGCCGCGCCGGAGATTGCGCGCATTCATCTCTCCATGCCCAACCTGCATCATCTGCTCGCCGATCTCATGCCCTTCGGCCAGGACAATCCCAACCACATCTTCGTGCCCATCGATGAGCCGCATGGTACGATCGAGGCCACTGTCGAGCGCTAATTTTCCAGCCAAAGGCCATTGCGTGACCGAGTCCACAATCACAGAGCAAAAAGTGTATGCCAAGGACAACGCTGCTGAAAGCTTCGGCCTGCGCAAAGGCGTCCTCGGCCCCATCGAAACTCTGGCTCAGTCCGTTTCCGCCATGGCGCCGAGCACGTCTGCATGTCTCACCATTCCGCTGGTTTTCGCGCGTGCCGGCAATGCCACATGGTTCGTCTATCTTCTGGCTACACTCTCAATGCTGCTGGTCGGAATCTGTGTCAGCCGGTTCGCGCGCCTGAGCGCATCGCCTGGTTCGCTCTACACCTATACCGCTAACACGCTTCCGCCGGTGTTCGGTGTCGCCGCCGCATGGGGACTGCTGCTCGCCTACGTCGCTACCGGTGCTTCGGTGGCCGGGGGAGCGCTGTACTACGCCACTGTTCTCTCCGAACAATTTTTCCGCTGGTCGCCGCCGTCGATCCCCACGCTGGCAGTGGTTTGCGCCGTCGCGGGATTCATTGCCTACCGCGACGTCAAGCTTTCCGCCGAAGTCATGCTGTGGATTGAAGCCGTCTCCCTCGGGCTGATCGTGATCGTGCTTATTCTCTTGCCAGTGCACATTGGGTTTCATCTCGATACCAGTCAATTCCGGCTCTCGGGCGTTTCATTCAGTGGCCTCGGGCCCGCCCTGGTGCTTTCCATCTTCAGCTTTGTCGGCTTCGAAGGAGCAACCACACTCGGCGGCGAAGTGCGCGACCCCCTGCGCGCTATTCCCCGCGCCGTGTTGCAGTGCGCGCTGTTGGCCGGCGGATTCTTCATGCTCTGCGCATACTCTGAAGTGCTCGGATTCCGAGGCCATGCCGCGGCGCTCTCGAGTTCTACGAGCCCTTTGCACATGCTTGCGGCAAAAGCTCATGTCTCTCCCCTGGGCATTGCGATCGACTGCGGCGCATTTGTCAGCATGTTCGCCTGCGTGCTTGCGTGCGCCACCGCCGCGGCGCGCGTCTTGCTACGCATGGCGCACGACAACCTGTTGCCCTCCGCGTTGCAACGCACCAGCCCGCGGCATGGGACGCCGGGAGCAGCCGTGATCCTTTCGATCGCGCTCATGTTCGCGGCGACCGCTGCGATGGCGGTCCTCGGCGATACCGGTTCGACGATGTATGACCTGCTGGGATCCCTCTCCGTCTTTGGCTTTCTCACCGCATATGCACTTGTCGCTCTCGCACTTCCCTTCGCACGCCGCGCTGTGGGGCAGCATTCCTATCTCCTCGCGGCCGTAAGTATCTTTACGGTTGCCGTCATCGTTATGATCGCGATCTTCGACCTTAATTCCGCCGAGGACGTCGTTCACGCGCGAATTCCCTATCTCTATCTTGCCTACATCGCCGTCGGGCTCGCCTGGTATGCACTGCGGCGAAGAAAAGCCCAAATCGTGTGATGTGTTGTGGAAAAACCGTGGTTTATCCCACCCTCCGCACCGAAATTCCTTACGTGAACTTTATGCCGCCGCAATTAATATTTCCATAATCTGCAGCGCGAGCAGAAAAGGCCATTCAACCGTTGCGGGTCGCGTCGGCAATCACTCTACCGCGTAGCATTTCAACGCTCAAGAAACTCGAGATTTCAAAACTATTTCACCGTTCATTGAATCTCCCCAGGTTTCAGGGGGAAATTTCTATTTCGAGGTCAGTCCTTTGAAGCGTTTCATGCGTGTATTTTCTTTCTCATTTCTCAGCCTGACTGCGATGGTGGCAGCCGTGGCGCTGTGTGCCGGCTCTCTGCAAGCTCAACAAACACTTGGCGGTATCACAGGTGCGGTCACGGACGCCTCAGGCGGCGTGATTCCCAATGTCACGGTCTCTCTTACGCACGAACAGACTGCAGTGACTCGGACGACCAAGACCAACGACCAGGGCGAATACACATTTGTGAACCTGCCCATTGGCACTTACACGCTCACTTATACGGCAGATGGATACCAGGCGCAAAAGACGCCGCACATCACCGTGGAGGCCGACCGCACGGCAACGTTGAATGTTTCTCTAAAAGTGGGCCAGGCCAGCACGACTGTCGAGGTGGAAGCTGCGCCGCTGATGAACGCCGTCGACACCACGAACGGCTACGTCATGGAGCAGCAGCAGATTGACAACGTGCCTCTTCCCACCGGCAGCTTTACCGGACTGGCCATTCTCTCGCCCGGCGTCGACGCGGAATTGCCTGGCGGAACAGGCGCTAATTCCGGACTCGGCAACGCGCCGATCTGGGCCAACGGACAGCGCGATACTTCAAACGCATTTCTTTTGAATGGCGTCGATGCCAGCAACCTCTTCAACGGCAAGAGTACCAGCCAGGTGGATTCATTCCGGATCGTGAACAACACCGGCCAAGCTAACAACGCGGCCGGAGGCGTGATTCCCAGCGCGTCGTCTGTCTATCTTGCCATCGGCAATGCCATCCCGACGCCTGCGCCCGAAACCATCGCGGAAGTACGCGTGAACGCTTCGATGTACGACGCGCAGCAAGGATCCGACAGCGGCGCGCACATCGACATGAGTACCAAGTCGGGATCGAACCAGATTCATGGCTCGCTCTACGGCCATCGCGGCACCAATTTTCTTAACGCCGCGCCTTTCTTCTTCAAGAAGGACGACAATATACCGGCCGCCTACAAGAATCCCCAGTTGCACCGCTACAATGCGGGCGGCACCATTGGCGGACCAATCATCAAGGACAAACTTTTCGGGTTCGTCAGCTACCAACACCTGCATATTTCAGATCAGGAAACTGGTGACGAGCTGCTGGTTGTGCCGCCCGGATTGAGCGACACGAACCGCACTCCCAGCGGGCTTACCGACATTGCGAACAGCAACTGGACCGCGAACGAAGGCACATCCGGCGTCACGGTCAGCTCAGGCAACTGGGGTTCAAACCCGATCGGCCTCGCCCTTTTTAATCTGCCGTCGGTGGCTGGCGAGCCGGGAAAATGGCTGATCCCGAATCAGAATGCTCCCGGGAGTCCCAACGTCTATTCGCCCTACAATGCATTTCTGCCTGGCACGGCGCGTTTCACATCTGATCAGGCGATCGCCGATGTGGACTGGAACATCAGCGCCAAAGACGTCCTCGCCGCTAAATACTATTATCAGCACGATCCCAATACTTCGCCCTACGCCTACTCGAACGTCCCCGGCTTTACAGCGAAGATGGACACAGGCTCCCAGGTCGGCTCGATTAACAACGTACAGACGATCGGAACCAATCTCAGCATCTCTGAAACGGTCGGCATTCTGCGCGAGAAGGCATATGCCACTAACGATCAGCTTTTCACCCCTTCGAAAATCGGGATGAGCTCGGCGTTCGGCAACTATTTTCCGGGCGTCACCATCAACGATGCTCTCGGCGATCAGTTCGATTCGCCCGGGGGCCCACTCTACGGCCTGCTGTTTCCGTCGCTGGCCATTGGTCCGGATTCCGAGTATCAGGGAGCAAACACCGGCATGTTCCAGAATCGGATCATGCCCTCCGGTACGGCGATCTGGGCCAAGGGACGCCACACTGTCAGCCTCGGCGGCAGTTACTCTTATACCCAGCTGAATACGATCGATCACCGCACCGGCACGGGCAACCTGGATACGCCGGACTTTGTCACGTTCGCCAATAACTGGGTTACGCCCTACACAACGCAGCTCTTTACAGCGACGAGCTTCCTCCAGGGCAACGCCAACCGGTACTATCGCGCCAACGAGACCGGTCTCTTTGTGCAGGACAAATTCCAGGCGACGCCCACACTCAGCATCACCCTCGGCGTCCGTTATGACTGGGATGGCGGGTTGACGGAGAAGTACGGCAACATCTTTAACTTCGATTCCAAGCAATACAGTTATGACGCCGCCTCTGACACCATCACAGGTTCCGGCTTTATCATCGCCGGCAACAACGCCAACGGAACCAAGGGCGTGAGCAAGACTACGCTCACAGGCCGCCAGTGGGGCATCGCGCCTCGACTCGGTATTGCCTGGCAGCCCGCCATGTTCCACTCAAAATTCGTGGTCCGCACCGGCGGTGGATTCTACTACGATCGCGGCGAGCTCTTCACCTATTTCTCGCCCGGTTTTGCCGCCGGCGAAATCGATGGCGGTCCCTTCGGCGCCTCCCAGACTGAACCCTTTGTCTCGCAGCAGCACTGCCCGTACAGCTCTTCCTACAATGCCGCCAATCCGACCTATCTGTACCTGTATTACGTCCCGATCTGTGGCGGAAATGAAATCACAGGCGTTGTGGATAATTCGGATTACAACCTTGCCACCCCCTGGGGACCAACGCGTTCCACACCGCCGTCGAACCCCAAGGCCTCCGACATTGCAAATTATCTTCCGAACGCAGCGGCTATCATCGATGGCACCGTCGGCGCGAACAACAGCGGCCAGCCCTACACACTCGGCGTTTACAACCGCGCCAACAAGCTGCCTTACAGCATGAACTTTACGCTCAACGTCCAGTACCAGCCGCGCAACGATCTGATGATTGAGATCGGCTACGTGGGCAATCTTGGCCGCCACCAGATCATCCCGATTCCATTTAACCAGGCTCAAATTGCCACACCTGGCAGCCCCACCCATCCCGGCGGAAAAGTGTTTCCCGACGGCACATCGGTCTCGCAGTCATACAGCTACGGCTATACCGTGCTTGACCCGAACACCTTTTTCCCAGAGTGCGTGAACGATCCCACGGAAACCAATTGCAGCAGCGGCACCATGTTGAACAACTATGAGGGCGGCAATGTGGATCTTCGCGTGCCCTACATCGGTTACTCGTCGGAGTCCGAGGCGTACACCGCGGCCGGCATTGCAATGTACAACGCACTGGAGTCGCATCTTGAGCAACGTTTGAACCATGGCATCACGGCGGGAGTTTCTTATACCTATTCGCACGCCACCGACGAACAGAGCGGCATGGGGTTGTTCTACAACGGCAACAATCCGACCAAGCTGCGCAGCGGATACGGGTCATCCGACTTCGACCGCACCCACGTTTTGAACTTCACCTACGGCTACACCCTCCCCAAATTCATGAGCGAGGATACGCTGGCGGGTAAAGTGGTCGATGGCTGGGCCATTCACGGCGTCGCCATCATCCAGAGCGGCCAGCCGTACAGCATTATCGATTATTCGGGAGCCGTAGGCAGCATTTACTACAGCACCTTCAACGGCATCACAAACCCGATCGTACCGCTTGCTCCCGGATGCAATCGCAAGAACGCGCTTACCGGGAAGAGTGGCGCCTTCTACGACCCGATGACCAACGACCCGTCAGAGCTGGCGCTCAAATCAAACTGCTTTACGCTTCCTTTAATTCCGGAAGGCACGATGGGCGTCCCAATCGGCGACTCCTACGAGACCAACTTCGTCTCCGGCGAACGCAACATCTTCCGCCAGTCGTGGCAGCGTCGGGCTGATGCCTCTCTCGTGAAGGACCTGTTGATTCGCGAACCCTTCACTCTGCACTACACTTTCGATGTGTACAACCTGACCAACACATCGAGCTTCGACGTTCCCCAGAACAACGTGAATCAGAACGCGGCCTTCAACAACGTACCGGTGGGAGGAGATGCGCTCTACAATCCTCCTTCCGGCTTGGGTGTCACCAAGCACACCATCGGCAGCGCGCGACAGATCCAGATGTCGCTGCACCTGGATTTCTAACCTCTGCGTTGCTTCGGTCTGGGGGGCGGTTCCATCCGGAGCCGCCCTTTGACTTTTCATGGCTACATTCCTTCGCGTCCGGTCGGCGGGCGCGTCCAGATTTTAGAATGGTCGTATGACTGCTCCATCATGGACTGTCCGCGCTCTTCGTGCTGCCCTCGCCGTTGGATCTCAGAGTCCTTTGCAACTTGCGGAATCCGCGCTCGCGAATAGCAATCTCAATGCCGGCCGAAATACTTACATTTGGCAGGACGCTGCGTGGACGCGTGGCGAGGCAGCCCGCGCCGAATCCCTACCTCCTTCAACCGGTGGCCCTTTCGGCGACGGCCGTTCCACGCTCTGGGGTCTGCCGATTTCCGTCAAAGACTGTTTCGACTTGGCCGCCTCGCCGACAACTTGTGGAACCCATTTCTACCGCGATCTCAAGGGCTATGCCGCATCTGACTCCTGGCTTGTGGGGCAATTGCGTGCCAAAGGTGCAGTCATTATCGGCAAGACCCATCTTCATGCGCTGGCCTACGGAATTACCGGCGAGAATCCCGAGTATGGCGACTGCGCGCAGCCCCGAGATTCGGGCGCGCTCACAGGTGGCTCGTCAAGCGGCGCCGCGGCCGGCGTGCAGGAGGGCTCGGCGGTGGCAGCCATAGGCACTGACACCGGTGGGTCGGTGCGCGCGCCAGCTGCGCTTTGCGGCCTCGCCGGTTATCGAGCCACACTCGGTCGCGGCGATTGGCGCGGCGGCGCGCATCTTGCCGAATCGTTCGATACATTCGGCTGGCTCTTTCGCGATCTTGAGGACGCTCCGTATCTTGCCGGGCCGTTCGCGCCCGCGGGAGCCGCTCCCGCCCGCCGTTTCTCGAACTTCGCCTATGCGAGCGACAGTTTCCTTCACGATTGCGAGCCGGAGGTTGTGGCGGGCTTTCGCGGCGTCGTTCGAACTCTTCGGGCTCTCGGATTGGAGGGTCAGGGCCTTGACGCCGATTGGTGGAACGGCGCCGTCGAAATCTTCGCACCCATCCAGGCCTCAGAGGCGGCGCGATTGCACGCCGGCAACTTCGATCGCTTTGAGCCCGCCATTCGCGACCGTCTTAAGTGGGGCGCCGGCCTCAGTTCCGGCGAAGTCTCCGCATTGCGTCAGCGTCACGCAGCGTTTCGCCGGCAAATGGATGAGCTCTTTGCTACCCACCAGCTCATTTTGCTGCCATCGATTCCCGTGGCGCGCCTGGCAGTAGGCGCAGACCACAGCCAGACTCGCGCGCGCCTGTTGCGTTACACAGCGCCCTTCAGCCTCGCGGGCGTGCCGACCATCGCCATTCCATGCGCGCACGGAGGCATGCAACTCGCAGCCGCCCGCGGGAACGACGAGTCGCTGCTCGCGCTGGCCGCGGAAATCGGCGCGCACACCAAGACTGCGGCGTCTGATTGATCATTGATCGCAATTGAAAAACGGATGTTAGAAGGATTTGTCCGTCAGGAACGGCTCCGGCTTCACCGATCCATCGCGCTGTTTCACCAGCATCTGCACCTTGCCTTCGGCCGCATCCAGCTCCTGCTTGCAGGCGGCCGACAGACCCACGCCCTCTTCAAAGAGCTTTAGAGAGTCCTCGAGGGCAAGATCGCCTTTTTCCAACTGCTCGACAATCGTTTCCAGCTTTTTGAGCGATTCTTCAAACGATGGCATGGCGTTTACCTCTTCCCGTTTGTTCCCGCCGGCAGCGCGCTCGCGATCACCTCGGCCGCAGTCTCATAGTTTCCGAACGGCGCACTTATCTGCACGCCTTGCACCAATGGCCGCACCGCCGCCAGCATCTCCTGCGCGATCTTGATTCCCTCCACCCGCGCCGCTTCGGGCGTGTCCGCCTGCGCCATGCGCAGCATGATCTCCTCGGGCATCGCGACCCGCAAGTCGTTCTTCATATACTCTGCATTGCGCAGGCTGGTCAGGGGCCAGATGCCCGCGATCACCAGAATGCGCTTGTCCCCCAGGAGATTCTTGATTCGATCCAGGAATTCCCCCAGCAAGCGCAGGTCGAAGACCGCCTGCGTGATGACATATTCCGCGCCTGCCTCCACCTTGAAGGCGAGTCGCTTCAGCTCATTATCCAAATCCGGCACGCCAGGGTTGGCCGCCACGCCGATGGTGAAGTTCGTGCTCGCCCCGATCGAATTCGATCCGATATCGAGGCCATGATTCAGCCTCCGCGCGATGTTTACCAATCCGATGGAGTCAACGTCAAAGACAGCAGACGCGTCAGGATAGTTTCCCTGTTTGGGCGGATCGCCGGTCACGCACAGAATATTGCGCAGGCCGATCGAAGATGCGCCCAATAGATCTGACTGGATTGACAGCAGGTTGCGATCGCGGCAGGTGTAATGCAGGATCGTCTCCATCCCCGTATGCTGCTGAATCTGGATGCAAAGGCTCTCTCCGCTCATCCGAGCCGAGGCCTGCGCCGCATCGTACACATCGATCGCGTCCACGCCCAGGCGCGCCATCAGTGCCGCGCCTTCTATCTCCTTCGAGCAATCGATGCCCCGCGGCGGCACGAACTCCACCATGGTGATGAACTTGCCTTCCGCGATCAGCGAGCCAAGACGCGAGCGTTGCGCCAACGGAGCCGGCGGGGTCTCTTTGCTCACGGCGGGCGCCGCGTCTTTCCCAGCCACATGCGCCTGCTCGTCGATTGCCCGAATGGCCTGCCGCATGGCGCGAATATGATTGGGCGTGGTGCCGCAGCAGCCACCCACCATCTGCGCTCCCGCAGCGATGGCCTTGCGCGCAAAGCTGGCCATGTACTCGGGAGAACACAAATAAATATTCCGTCCCTCGACCGCCCGCGGCATGCCGGCGTTGGGCATTGCGCCCAAAGGGAGATTCGTTGCCGCGCGCATCTCCTCAATCGCCGTCAGTACCGTAGCCGGGCCGGTCGAGCAGTTCACTCCCACCGCGTCGGCTCCCCACTCGGTCAGCCACGCTGCCGCCTGTGCTGCCGAAGAACCGTCCAGGCACTCGCCCTCATCATCCACCGTTACCATCACCAGCACGGGGAGTTCCGGGGCCACTGCTTTCGCGGCTTCCAGCGCCTCCCGCGCCTCATTCAGGGCAGGCATCGTCTCCAGGATCAGCAGGTCGACTCCGCTTTTCTTGAGCGCGCCGATCTGTTCGGCAAAGGCCGCCCGCGCTTCATCCAGTCCTGTCTTGCCAAGCGGTTCAAGCCGCACGCCGAGGGGTCCTACTGCACCGGCCACCCATGCCTCGCCGGCTTGCTTCTCTTTCAGGCGCCCAACGGCCTCGCGCGCCAAGCGCACGCCCGCCGCGTTGATCTCCTCTACCTTTGCGCCCAACCCGTGCCGGGACAATCGAAAGCGGTTAGCGCCAAATGTGTTGGTTTCAAGAATCTCGGCACCGGCAAGCAGGTATTCTTCGTGGACGGCAACGATCAAGCCGGGATTCGACAGGTTGAGCTCGTCATAGCTCCGATTCGTGAAGACGCCACGAGCTTCGAGCACAGTGCCCATGGCGCCGTCGGCAAGCACGGGGCGGTCGGAAAAGATTTCTGCGAACCGGCTCATTCTGTTGTCATGCTAACGCATTGCCAGGAGAGATGTATCCACTGTTCGCCCGTCCGTCTGACGTCCGCTCGTCCTACTCCAGCTGCTCGCAGACTTTTCTGGAATCCTCGCTTTTGCCTTTCCACCGGTCGCGCCGAGGGGCCGGGCCACTTTGTTATACTTCGGTAGTTATCGCCAGCATGGAAATCGGTCCGGGCTTGCGTGTTCCAATGCCCCTCCGTGTGTCAATAACGCCATTTATTCGTCGAAGTTGCGGGTATTTCCGCGCGATAAACCGAGGGTTGGAAATTTGAAGAACAGAAGTCTCCTCATGAGCGCCGGCGCTGCTCTGGCGTTAGCTGCCGCGCTGGCTGGTTGTGGCAAGACCTTTTACTTTGCCGGTCGCGTATTGCCCCCTAGCAGGTTGCAAAATCGCGTTATGATCGCCATCCAGAATCCCAACGCCTTGACCAAGGGTCAACTCGAAATCGTCGACGCCTTTTACGACAATCGCAGTGGCTATAACGGTAAGCCCGGCTTTTTTGCCATTTCCGGCTACGGCGGCGCGTTGCCCAGTTCGATCCAGAGCATGCCGGAGCAACAAGTCGCAGCCGTTTACGGGTCTGGCGACGGCACCCTCGCCTTGATCGACTACCAGGGCGAAAAAACTGCTACCCCTTCCGTCGGCGGCCTGAATGGCATGTCATCCAGCGTCTTTGTCACGCGCACCGAGTCCTATGTCTTCGCCGCCAGTCAGACCTCAACCGTTTTCACGGTTGTGGACCAGCATGTCGGCTCATCCACGGCTCTCAGCCTTCCTGGCGTGTACCGCGTCAGCGTGAACCCGGGAGGCTCTGTCGCTCTCGCATTCGTCGAGAACTCCAATTATGCCTATTACCCGCGTCAGCTCTCGACTGCGCAATCGATCGCTTTCTCCGGAGGGCCATCCACCTGGCCTAAAGCCGCGGTTGACTGCGAGCCGCAAAACGCGCCGTCGTGGTGCCTATTCCAAATGGAAAGTCCCGATCACATCGACGCATCCGGCAACTACTATGGGGCTCCTCTGTCCTTCGACCGCCCCATCAAAGCCGTTTTCTCAGGGGATGGAAGCACCGCGTACATCCTGAGCTGTGGTCCGGAATGCGGTGGATCCAAGGCGTCCATCTCTCTTGTCCCCATTGCGCCGCTGATCTTTCTTCAGGGACAGCCGTCCGGCTTGCTGCCCTGTAATCTTCCTTCCGTGTCTCCGTGTCCCGCTGCCAACGATGCACCGATGGTGAATATCCCCATCCCCGGCGGAGCCAGTAACGCGCTGGTCGATTCCACCACAATGTACGTCGTAGGCCAGCAATTCGTCCCGGCGCAGAATCTCTTCGCCGGCAATCTAACGGTCGTGAACCTGTCTAATAACACCGCCGGCGGCCCGATTGCCATAAGCGACGGCCAGCCCGGCGCGAACAGCCGGATGATCGAAGCCGATGACAATACGCTTTGGATCGCAATGACCGGCTGCACCGTGGGACTTCGCTACGCCACCAACCCCGCCAGCGGATATGGCTGCCTGACCATGTTCAATACCTCAACGAAGTCGGTGGACTTGCTGGAACCCTATCTCGGAGATGCCACCGGCATCGCCGCCGTTACGGGATTGCACAAAATTTACACGGCGGAGGGCGGACAGGTTTACATCTACTCCACCATGGACGGTTCGTCGATCGACAACCAGTACGTGACCGTGACAGGCACGGCCTACGACGTTGCCTACATGGACGCGGCCACCGACGCCAACAACACTGTTTACTGATCCCGATGCCCGCAGAGGCAATCGACTTCCGAGCTGACGTTCTTGCCATCGCCGCCCATCGCGACGACGTTGAACAGACCTGCGGTGGAACCCTGCTGCGCATGGCGGCGCGCGGCCTGCGCACGGCGATTCTAGATTTGACTCGGGGCGAAGCCGGAACGCGGGGCACAGCGGATGAGCGCTCCCGCGAGGCCGAAGAAGCCGCCGGTATCCTGGGAGTCGGCTGGCGTCAGGCGCTGGATCTGCCTGACGGCGCCATCGCCAATACACTTGAAAATCGCGTCGCCATCGTGCGCATTCTGCGTCAACTGCGTCCTCGCGTCGTCATCCTTCCGTACTGGCAAGCGCGTCATCCTGACCACGCTATTACCGCCCCGCTCGGCGCTGAAGCCTGTTTCCTCTCCGGCCTGAAGAAGATTGACACAGGAACCGATCCCCATCGTCCTTTCAAGATCGTCTACGCCAGTCTCTACGCCGATGTGCGCCCCACTTTCATCGTTGACGTTACGCCGTTCATCGAGCAGCGCCACCTGGCCCTTATGGCCTATCATTCGCAATACGCGAATCAATCCGCGGGCTCCGGCATTTTTGTGCCCGAAGAAGAAATTCGCGAGCGCACTTTTGCTGAGGCTCGCCATTACGGCCTCCTCGCCGGAGTGCGCTTCGGCGAGCCGTTCGTGCAGAAAGAAGTCGGCCTCGTCGACGACCTCACTCTCTTGCCCGTCCAATCGGTCTAAAATGGATGGCGGCACTGCCTAAGAGGGGTTGTCATTATGAATCCGATCAGCCGCCGTAAATTTTTAGCCACTTCCGCACTGACTCTCGCCGCCACTCGCCTTCGCTCGCAGAGTCCTGCGCAGATACAGGCCAGTCTCGCCATTCCTTCTGAAGTAAATGGGCCCCACATACCCGCTGACTTTGTCGGCCTATCCTACGAGGTTCGGGAGCTTGCGAGTCCAGACTTCTTCTCCACAAAGAACACCGGCCTGATTCGCGCATTCAGACAGATTTCATCGCGGGGCGTATTGCGGCTCGGCGGCAACACCAGCGAATTCGGCTGGTGGAAACCCACGCCCAATTCTCCCGAGCCCGAGCATCCTTACACTCGCGAAGTCGTGGGCGAGCCCAAGGCTAGTTATTACGCCGTCACTCCAGAGGCGATCCGCAACCTGGCCGCATTCCTTGAGGCAACCGGCTGGACATGCCTCTACGGCATCAATATGGGAACCAACACTCCCGCTCGCGCCGCCGAAGAAGCCGAATTCGTCGCCAGGACTCTGGGATCGCATCTGCAATACTTCCAGATCGGCAACGAAGCCGATTTATTTGGCCGTCACCTGCGCGATCCCCAGACATGGTCCGCGCGCACCTACCTCACCGAGTGGCTTTCCCTCGCGCGAGCAATTGCTGCCCGCGTCCCGTCAGCTCACTTCGGAATGCCCGATATCGCCACCGATATGGCGTGGCTGCCGCAGATCGCCGATGCCTGGGGTTCCGTCGAGAACCCTCCGCACGTCACCCGGCTTACCCATCATTACTACTTCGGCGGGCCACCATCGAATCCCGACGTCAACATCCCAAATCTGCTCAAACCCGCGACCATGGTGAAGGTTCAGGGCATGGCCGACACCGCTGCCGCAGCTGCAGCCAAAATGGGCGTCCGCGTGCGCATGACCGAAGGCAACACTTGCTATCGCGGTGGCAAACCCGGAGTCTCTGACGTCTTTGCCGCAGCTCTCTGGGCAGCGGATTACTCGCTCCTCCTCGCTACGAATAACTATTCCGGCATCAATCTCCATGGCGGCACCGGCCAGATCATCGCCAGCGGGCTTGGCGGTGTCATGTTCGGCGACCAGGTTCTCAAAGATCAGGGCGCGACGCCAGAGCAGATAGCCACGCATCCCCACGCGTACTATTCGCCGATTGCAGAGTTTGGCTCGACGTATGTGTTGGAGCCGGTTGCTTATGGGCTCATCTTCGCAGGCGAGTTAGCTGGCGGAACTCTGATTCATGCCGATCTCACCGCCAAGCTTCAGGCTGCGGGCATCAATGCGACGGCGTATGCCGCTAAGCTCTCGGACGGAAAAACTTCCGTCGTCGTTTTGAACAAGGATATGGAAAACGATCTTGCTCTCCGCCTGGATTTCGGCGCAATCCGGACCAGGGCAGTCGAGACCGACACCTTGCACGCGCCATCGCTCGAAAGCCGCGAAGCTCGCATCGCGCGAGCGTCGAAGTCCGCCCACATTAAAGACGGAATATTTGCCACTCTCGTTCCCCGAGCTTCCGGGCTTCGCGTTACGATCGTCTGATCGATTTGCGCCCGACGCCGCCAGCCGTGAGAGAATTAGGTTAATTTCGGGCCGCACCGCCGGTTCCGCTGCCGTCTTTCCCTGCAAGCATCCTTGCGTAAATATAATCTGCGAAGATTCTGAATATCTGGAGTCGGCCCATGCCGCAGACCTGGAATCCTGAGACCTACAGACGCGATGCGGCCTTTGTTCACGAACTAGCTGCTGGCGCGGTCGATTGGCTCGCAGCCCAACCAGGCGAGCGCATTCTCGACATTGGCTGTGGTGACGGTCAACTGACGGAGCGCATCGCCGCTTCCGGCGCTACCATCATCGGCATTGACTCTTCGCCAGCTATGGTGAAAGCTGCCCGCGCCCGGGGAGTAAAAGTCGATCAGGGACCTGCTGAGAAACTGCCTTATCCCGATTGCATTTTTGAAGCTGTCTTCTCCAATGCAGCGCTGCACTGGGTTCGTGGCCAGGATGAAATGCTCTCGCAGGTACATCGCGTGCTTCGCCCCGGCGGGCGCTTCGTTGCGGAGATGGGTGGCCACGGCAACATCGCCGCCATTCGCGTCGCCTTCGCCGCCGTGCTTTCTCGCCACGGATTTACGGACCTTGGTGAGCGCGGCAACTACTATCCCACTTCGGAGGGCTATGGCAGCCGACTCGAACGCCACGGGTTCACAGTCGAAAAGATCGCACTCTTCCCTCGACCCACTTCGTTGAACGAAAGCGGTATGACCGGTTGGCTGAACACCTTCTACCGCGGTGCGCTCGATGCCCTTCCGGAAACTCTCCGCAACACCGCGGTTGAGGAAACGGTCGGCCTGCTGGCTCCGGTTCTTCGCGACCACGACGGTCAGTGGACCGCGGACTATGTTCGCCTGCGTTTTATCGCGAAGGTATGATGTCCATCCGATCACGCGGATTGAACGATGACCAGAATAACTATTCGGTAAGTGATCACTTACAGTCTGAAAAATACTTTCTTGTCCTCTTGCATTTCTTCGCCTCTTATGGCAAAGTAGTCAATGCGTAGGAGAACGCCCGATGATCGTCAAAACGCAAAACTCGATGCGTACGCTGGGATGGCTCGAACTGAGCTGGACCAGCTGCCGGGCGCGGTCTTTCTATCTTCCGTAGCTCGTTACGGCCAACCTCCTGCTCATCCCGCATAAACATTGATTCATCCCGAGTGGCGTAGAAGCCAGCTTCATCGCCTCGACACCGCCACGCTGTCTTCGTCTGTTCCCTCGGGGACGTTTGTGCCTGCATCAGGATATTTGTGCCTTCTTTTTTGGCGCCGATGTGAGTTATTTGGCGCCGTAAGGGAATTTATGTCCCTAAGTAGGAACTTGTAAGTCAATTGCACCGGTGGTGATAGAGGAGAGTTACTTCCTCCACCAAAGAGGACGCGCAGGGTCTGAAGCCCTGCCGGACGTACTTGCTTTGCGGGGCGGGGGCACAGCCCCGAACCATCAGGCACCGTAAAGTGGAGGCTCCGATGTCCACTCTTTTCGCTTGTTCCCCGGTGACAACTTCAACTGACGATGAATTCGTCCAAAACCAGAAAAAAGACCGGTGGTGTATGGGGCGGTTACTTCGCCTGTTAAGCCGGATACGCGGGTTCGATTCCCGCCCGGAGCGCGAGCTTCGGTAGTTCAGTGGCAGAACGCCGTTACCGTCCCGCTTGTTCCCCGGTCATTGACGTCAACTGGACGAGACTCTCGTCCAAAACCAGAAAAAAGACCGGTGGTGTAGGTAGCGGTTACTTCGCTTGATACGCCGGAGGCGCGGGTTCGATTCCCGCGGCGAGCCGCGAGGCTTGAAAGCTCTGTGGTCAGAGCGCCGAAAAAAGTCCGCCATCGCTTGTTCCCCGGTCTGCAACTCCCCGGCTCGTCCGGATTAGAAACGAATTCGTCATGAGCAAAGTGAACGTCAAAAACGGTACGCCAGTGGGCAATGCGCATCTTTGCCGCAGTTGCAGCAACGGCCAGTTCACTGTCGGATACCGCGAAACAGATGTGTTGGTCGTCTGCACCAACTCGAGTCCTGCAAGATCGATTCCCTTCCCGGTGTACGAATGCACCGAGTACTGGGACCGCAACCGTCCGAGCTGGGACGACATGAAGAAGCTCGCTCTCGACTTTAGTGAGAGCCGCAGGAAGCCGATTGACGGTTTCCGGAACAGTGGCTTCACGCAGGTTCCGGTGATTGCCGAGGATGATGAGAACGAAGACGAGGCAGCGATCACTCGCTGACCTGAAACGACAAACGAAACAACCCGCCGGTGGCGCAGGACACGGTTACATCTGGAGCTAGCGGGTTCGATTCCTGCCGCAAAGCAATTTGCCTTGCGTTCCGCGTCCGACAATTCCCCGGCGATTTATTCTTGGTTCACTTAGAAAGGAGCCGCACGATGCGCCTGAACATCTTCAAGCCGAAGCCGCGCCCGCGTACTCACGAGGGAGCACGGGCCAGCGTAATCACTGCCGAGCAGGCCCTGCGCCGCTCCGTCCTCTCATGCATGTTGTGGGAGGGCGAGTTCTACGAGGACGGCGTGCAGATCGCCGGTCGCATTCACGAGCTGGTCCCGCAAGTCGATGCCGAGAAGGTGGCCGCGCTGGCCGTCGAGGCTCGCGAGCGCATGAAGCTGCGTCATGCACCGCTCTTGCTGGTGCGCGAGATGGCGCGCTACCCCACGCATCGCGGCCTAGTGGCCGACACGCTCGCGCGCATCATCCAGCGCGCCGACGAGTTGAGCGAGTTCGTGGCAATCTACTGGGCCGGCGGGCGTCAGCCGCTCTCCGCCCAGGTGAAGAAGGGCCTGGCCACCGCGTTCGGCAAGTTCGACGAGTACGCTCTGGCCAAGTACGATCGCGCCGGCGCTGTTCGCTTGCGCGACGTGCTTTTCCTCTGCCATGCGCGCCCCGCCGATGCGGCTCAGGTCGCATTGTGGAAGCGCCTGGTCGACAACGAGCTGGCCACGCCCGACACGTGGGAGGTTGCGCTCTCTGCAGCCGGCCGCGGCGAAGGCGCCGAAGGCAAGCGGGAAGTGGCCAAGCGCGAAGTATGGGAGCGCCTGCTCGCTGATCGCAAGCTCGGCGCGCTGGCTCTGTTGCGCAACCTGCGTAACTTGCAGATGGCCGGCGTGGACGAGGAACTGGTTCTCGGCTCGCTCGCCGCAATGAAGACGGATCGAGTACTTCCCTTCCGTTTTCTTGCTGCCGCGCGCGTGGCTCCGCAGTGGGAGCAGCCGCTCGAGTTCGCGATGTTCCGCTCGCTCGAGGGACGCGCCGCAACTCTGCGCGGCCACACGGTGCTACTGGTCGACGTCTCCGGCTCTATGGAAGCGCCGATGTCGCGCCGTTCAGAGATGCGCCGCACCGATGCTGCCTACGGTCTCGCCATTCTGCTGCGTGAAATCGCCGAGAGGGTTACGATCTATACCTTCTCTGATGACGCCAAGTTGGTGCCGGCACGCCGTGGCATGGCGTTGCGCGATGCGCTCGATGCGAGCCAGCCGCACTCGGGAACATATCTCGGCAAGGCGATGAGCCATGTCGAGGCCGAGAACCGGGCCGGCTACGACCGCCTCATCGTCATCACCGACGAGCAGTCGCACGACAACGTGCCTGCGCCGCAAGGCAAGGGCTACGTGATCAACGTGGCCTCCAGTCGCAACGGCGTTGGCTACGGCCCGTGGACTCATGTCGACGGCTGGAGCGAAGCGGTGGTAGAGTACATCGCCGAGCTCGAAGCCGCCAAGGGCACGCCGGGCGCTTGATCGCGCGGCGTTTGGCCATCAACACCAACAAACTTCGGGGAGCAGCCGCACTATGGCCGCTCCCCGATTTTTTGTGTTCGCACTTCAGTCCGCTGCCAGCAACTTGGTCCGGAAGAATAGACCCGCCACAATTCCGCCCAGGCTGGGAAAGACCAGAAATAGCCACAGCTGCTTAATCGCCTGCCCGCCGACAAAAATTGCCGGCCCGAGGCTCCGCGCCGGATTCACGCTCACGCCCGTTATGTGAATGCCGAAGATGTGAATCGAGACCAGCGTAATGCCGATTACCAGCCCGGCGAAACCGGCCGGGGCGCTTTTCTGCGTTGATCCCAGGATCACGATCACGAAGATCATGGTTGCGAAAAACTCAAACAGGATGGCCGAAGGCTCGTTGTACCCGCCCTGATAGCCCGGTCCCCAGCCATCCTGGCCAAGCCCGTTCACTGCAAGGCTGTATCCCGTGGTTCCGACGGCAATCATCAGCAGCAACCATGCCGCGATAATCGCCCCCACAAACTGACCTACCCAGTAGCCGATCATATCGACGAATGTCATCCGTCCGGCCACCCAAACACCGAGGCTCACCGCCGGGTTGATATGGCAACCGGAGATCGGACCAATTCCATACGCTGCTGCGATCAGACCCAGTCCGAATGCGAATGCGATGCCCAGAATGCCGACTTTATCCCCGGCAATCACCGCCGTTCCAACTCCAAACAAAACAAGAATGAATGTGCCCACCAGTTCCGCAAAGTATTTCTTCACGTCTCCTCCATGTCGATTCTGAGAGAATTCGCTTCGTGGTTCGGAAGCGCCGCGCCTTCAATCAAGTACCTGCCGCGGCGCTCACGCAGTTTTTCAGACGCAGTCAGCCGGAGTCAAGAACAAATCTCGCTGCAAAAAGGGCGCCTGCATTCGACCCATTCGTCTTCTCCGCCTGTTAATTCTCAAAACTCAACCACTCATTCTCGGCAGTTGATCGGAACCCGTCGCGCAGGCTGTGTTAACGTTCAAGCGTGAGCGTTGGCGCGTCAGGCAAAGGGGAAAAAAGGAAATCCGCATCGGGCAGACGCCGCCTTCCCGGGCTGGCTGAAAAAGACGGCCTGATTCGCCATCCATTTGACCTCGAATTTGGCATGCGCACCAGCGGCCTGGTCGCAGGGCGTCATCTCGGCTCAGGGCACCGCAACGACCGTCATGTGACGGCCTATTACGCCGTTGCTCCTTCGGTTTTTCAGGGCATGATGGTGCAGTGGCGCCGCTGTCGCCCGCTCGCGCCCATCGACGAATACACCTTTATTGATCTCGGCGCCGGCATGGGCCGCGCCCTGTTGCTTGCGGCCGAGCATCCCTTTCGCTCGGTGGTTGGCGTCGAGCTCCATCCCACGTTGGCGCGGATCGCGCGCAAGAATCTTGCCTTATGGCGCGCAGCCAAGCGCGCCCGCGTGCCCATGCGCGTGCTTTGTCGCGACGCGTTAGAGTTTCCACTCCCCGCCGGGCCCTGTGTCATTTTTCTTTTCAATCCGTTTGGCGCGCCCGTGCTGCGCCGTCTGTTGCGCAGATGGAAGCGGACTCTCGCCGAACGCCCAGCACAACTGGATATCTTGTACGTCAACAACGAGCAGGAGAATGTACTCCGGCGCGAGCCTGGCTTCGAGCGGCTTTTTCACGGCCAGATCCGGCGCTCTCATCCTGATGCCGTCGCCGATCGCACCATTCTCAAGCGTCAACCTGGCGCTGAGTATGCCGCTCCAGGCTGGGAGGACTGCTCCATTCACCGGTGGATCGAGTGAGATCTGCTCACCGAACGTCTCAGACGCAAGCCCAGTAAGCGTTTTCCAGATTGTCAAACCAAGATGCCCGCAGTAGGATTGCGAGGTCATGAAAAACCGCACCCCAGTCGTCGCCATCTTCGCACTGATTCTGATGCCATTTTGTCTTTTTGCTCAAGCGCCTTCGCTCACTATTCAGGTTGACCATCCAACCGCGAAGGTCAGTCCAACGTTCTACGGCCTAATGACCGAGGAGATCAACTACTCTTACGAAGGAGGTCTATACGGCGAGCTGATTCGGGACCGCACGCCGGTCCGCGTCTGGGATGCGACCAGGGTGTGGCCGATCGTGGCGCGAGGCGACTCCATCGCAAACGTCTCCATCGACGAGTCCGATGGTCCTAGCCAGGCGCAACCGCGAAGCCTGCGCCTGAC
>Ga0265313_10001220_pt1 | contig 24535 bp, 14 predicted proteins | sample 4123metaG_FD_203122 | JGI IMG/M metagenome (GOLD analysis project Ga0265313, IMG submission 203122) | Rhizosphere microbial communities from Carex aquatilis grown in University of Washington, Seatle, WA, United States - 4-1-23 metaG | ecosystem: Host-associated > Plants > Roots > Rhizosphere >...
CCCAACCTGCTGGGCGGTCGCTCCCGGCCGCCGCCAAGCTGGAAGCGGTTCCCGACTTCCTGCCTTATGGCCGGCAGGAGATCGGTGACGCCGACATCCAGGCGGTGATCGAAACCCTGAAAAGCAATTGGCTCACCACCGGACCCAAGATCGGTGAATTCGAGAAGGCCTTTGCCGCCCATTGCGGCGCCAGGCACGCGGTGGCGGTCAATTCCGGCACCGCCGCCCTGCATTGCGCCATGCGCGCCATCGGCGTGCATACCGGCGACGAGGTCATCGTTCCGGCGCTCACCTTCGCCGCTTCGGCCAACGCCGCCGTCTATGAGGGCGGCATGCCGGTCTTCGCCGATGTCGAGCCCGACACGCTGCTGATCGATCCGGAATCCGTCCGCCGCCATATCACGCCGCGCACCAAGGCGGTGGTGGCGGTGGATTATGCCGGCCAGCCGGCGGACTATGAAGCACTGCGGGAAATCACGCGCGGCCGTGGCATCCGGCTGATCGCCGATGCCTGCCACGCCCCTGGCGCCACCTACAATGGCAGGAACACCGGCACCCTGGCCGATATCTCCTGCTTCTCCTTCCATCCGGTCAAGCACATGACCACCTGCGAAGGCGGCATGGCGACCACCGACGACGAGAAACTGGCCGCCCATATGCGCCGGTTCCGCAATCACGGCATCGACAGCGACCATCGTTCACGCGAGGCCGCCGGCGCTCATGTCTATGACATGGTGGAGCTGGGCTATAATTACCGTATCCCGGATGTGCTCTGCGCCCTGGGCCTGGCGCAGTTGCCGCGCCTGGATGGTTGGGTTCATGCCCGCCAGAAAATCGCGGCCTTATATGACCGCGCCTTTGCCGGCATCGAGCAGGTGACGCCGCTCAAGGTTCGCGACGACCGCAGCAGCGCCTATCATCTCTATGTCGTGAAGCTGGATCCATCGCTCGACCGCGACGCCGTGTTCAAGCACCTGCGCGGGCAGGGGATCGGCGCCAACGTCCATTACGCTCCGGTCTATCTGCACAGCTATTACCGCGCCCGCGGCTATACCAAGGGACTTTGCCCGGTGGCCGAGCGCGCCACCCGCCACATCCTGACCCTGCCGCTATTCCCGGCCATGACCGAGGCCGATGTGAACCGCGTCATCGAGGCGCTGAAGGCCGCTTTCTAAAACCGCGCTTTCTTCAACTTGCTACCGCCAGAACGGGCTGAGCTGTCCAGGCGAGGGCGACGGCGGGCAGGCTTGTGTCGCTGACGATGGTTGCGCCGTTCATCTGCCACATCTCGACGGCCCCGGTGCTGGTGTTGCGCCAGAGGATGTCGGCCTTGCCGTCGCCGTTGAAGTCGCCGATCTGGGCCATCGTCCAGCCGGCGGCGACCACGGGCAGGCTGGTGTCGCTGGCGATGGCCGAGCCATTCATCTGCCACATCTCGTTGGCGCCGGTCGTGGTGTTGTGCCAGAGGATGTCGCTCTTGCCGTCGCCGTCGAAATCGCCGATCCCCGCCACCGTCCAACCGCTGGCCACCGCCGGCAGGCTGGAATCGCTGGTGATGGTCGAGCCGTTCATCTGCCACATCTCGACCGCGCCGGTGGCGCCATTGTGCCAGAGGATGTCGCTGCGGCCGTCGCCGTTGAAGTCGCCGATCCCCGCCAGCGTCCAGGCGGTGGCGACGGCGGGCAGGCTGTAGTCGGTGGCGATGGCCGAGCCGTTCATCTGCCACATCTCGTTGGCGCCGGTCGTGGTATTGTGCCAGAGGATGTCGCTCTTGCCGTCGCCGTTGAAATCCCCGGTCTGCACCACCGACCAGCCGGTCGCCACAGCCGGCAGGCTGAAGTCATTGGAAATGGTGGAGCCGTTCATCTGCCACATCTCGACGGCGCCGGTGCTGGTGTTGCGCCAGAGAATGTCGCTCTTGCCATCGCTATTGAAGTCGCCGGTCTGCACCGTCGCCCAGCCGGTGGCCACCGCCGGCAGGCTGGAATCATTGGAGATGGTGGAGCCGTTCATCTGCCACATCTCGTTTGCGCCAGTGACGGTGTTGTGCCAGAGGATATCGCTCTTGCCGTCGCCGTTGAAGTCGTTGGCGGCGTGAGGGACCGTCGAATCCGCCGCCATCCAGCCGGACGCCACCGCCGGCAGGCTGGAATCGGTGGAGATGGTCGAGCCGCTCATCTGCCACATCTCGTTGGCGCCGGTGATATTGTTGTGCCACAGGATGTCGGCCTTGCCGTCGCCGCCAAAGTCGCCGGTCTCCGCCACCGACCAGCTAGTCGCCACCGCCGGCAGGCTGGAGTCATTGGCGATGGTGGCGCCGTTCATCTGCCACATCTCGACGGCGCCTGTGACGGGGTTGCGCCACAGGATGTCGGACTTGCCGTCACCGTTGAAGTCGCCGATGCCGCCCAGGGACCAGCCGTTTGCCACCGCCGGCAGGCTGGAATCGGTCGTGATGGTCGAGCCGTTCATCAGCCACATCTCGTTGGCGCCGGTGACATTGTTGTGCCAGAGAATGTCGCTCTTGCCGTCCCCGTTGAAGTCGCCGGTGCCGGCCAGCACCCAGTTGGTCGAGACCAGCGGCAGACTGGAATCGGTGGTGATGGTCGAGCCGTTCATCTGCCACATCTCGTTGGCGCCGGTGACGGTGTTGTGCCAGAGAATGTCGCTCTTGCCGTCGCCATTGAAGTCGCCGATCTTCGCCACCGACCAGCTGACCGCCACCGCCGGAAGGCTGGTGTCGGTGGCAATTGACAAACCGTTCATCTGCCACATCTCGTCGGCGCCGGTGACGTTGTTGTGCCAGAGCAGGTCGCTCTTGCCGTCGCCGCCAAAGTCGCCGACACCCGCCACAGACCAGCTCGTCGCAACTAGCGGCAGGCTAGCATCGTTCGAGATCGTGGCCCCGTTCATCTGCCACTGCTCGTTTGCCCCGGTCACCGTGTTGTGCCACAAAATGTCGCTCCGACCGTCGCCATTATAGTCGTAAGGCGTCGTGACCGCCGGGGGGGCTGGCGCGGCTATGGTTTGATCGTCGAATTTGAGAAACTCGATATTGCTGAGCGTGTCCGTGCCGTCGGGGCCCGACACGATCAGGGACTTGCCACTCGGGGTGATGGTGTAGGACGCGCGCGCGCCCGAAAATACAGCGGTGTTCGTACCCGCACCGCCATCGAGCGTGTCATTGCCGCCGCCGCCGTCGAGCGTATCGTCGCCGGTGCCACCGGTGAGGGTGTCATTGCCCGCTCCGCCATAAATAGTGTCGCCATCATTGTTCGCCGTAACGGTGTCGGCGGCAGCACCGCCGATAAAGGTGTCGATCGCGGTACCGAACGCGATGCCGAGATTGTTGGTCAGGCCGCCAATACTGCTGAAGGTTCCGGGATTGAGATTGACTGTGGCGCCCTGGCTGAAGCCGCTGATGTCCAGCGTATTGTTGCTGCCTTCATCCCAGAGGGTGATGATGGGTGTTGTATTGATGGTGAAATCGAAAAACGGCTCGAGATTGCCCGTGATGTTGGTGTGGAAGCCGAAAACCTGACCGCCTGAAAGCGGCGTGCTCGTTGGCATCCCATAAAGCCGTTGCGCCGCCAGTATGTCGGCGATCATCGGTGTGGTCGGATAATAGCCGTTCCAGCTTGTGGTGTTTGTAAGCGCATATTGCGGTGGATTCGTACCGCCGGTGCTGTTGTTGAAATACGACATCAGCGACCAGAGCCGCGTATCGTAAGGACTGAATTGCTGCGAGGTGGCGTTGGTCCCGTTATAGGGCCCGGCATGTCCCAGGCCGAGGGTGTGGCCTTCTTCATGCAGAACGGTCATCCAGGGGTAACCACCATAATTTGCCGTTGGGCTGCTTCCCAGCGGCCCGAAACCGGCGACTCTGGTGTCGATGGAAATCGTGGCGCTGGCAAACTGGAGAAGTACTGTGCCGTTGGTCAGCCCGGCGTTGTTCGGGAAAGGCTGAACCGGGTCTGGGTCGGTATTGGCTCCGCCATCGTGGCTGCGTGTGATGGTCACTTGCGCGGCGCTGGGATCGCTGGTCTCAACAAAACTGATATTTGCTTCGGCCGACCACAACGCATACCCGTCGATGAAGACCTGCTCTTCGGTGGCGCTCCAGTTTGAGGATGGGTCGAAATAGTAATAGACGGTGCCGCCCGGCGTACCGGCGGTGTTGGCGCTGCTGTCGGCGAACCACTTCATCGCCAGGGTGTAGCCGCCGGTATAGGTTGGTCCTCCCTGAGAAGGGGTGTCGTTGTTCCAGGCCGCGAAAGAGTAGAAGGCCAGGGTGCCGTCGGGGTTGAGCCCGCTGATGAAGGTGACTTCGTCGCTGAGGGTACCGCTGGCGCCGCCATTGTTCAGCGTCTGCGGGTTCTGGCCCGGCATGACGTTGGCCGCTGTCCCGGCCGCCGTCCCCGTCTCGTTCAGGGAAGGGTCCGTCGGTGCCGCCGCGCTTCCTTGGGCAAGGGGGGGCATGCCGTAATCCGGGTCGATGACGACACGATTGTCGCGATGGCGCAGGTCGGGCACGAGCCCGCCGGCGTCATCGGCGTCCAAGTCTGTCTGCGGCATGCCCTTGTTTTCCCTGTAGGCCGAAACAGCCGGCTTTGCCAACTATAGCCCGGGCTTGCGGTCCCGGAAGAAGCACTTTCTGCGGTTCCGCGACGGAAACTGCCGGCCATGTTTTCCTGAAAATCCGGAAAGGTTTTTCCAGCCATCGCCAGGCGAAAACGATGGTCTTGTCGCCGGAACAGGAAGGATGAGCAGGAAAGGATGGTTCAGGGCCGCCGCCATAACGAGGGCGTCAGTATCCGCTCGTCCTTCAAGGCGAAAGCCTGCCAGTCCAGCGCGGGCAGGGGCTGGGCCGCCGCCGCCAGGATTTCTTCCAGTTCGGCCGCGCTGGTGACGCCCACCAGGCCGACGGCGATTTCCGGCCGCGCCAGCACGAAGCCCAGCGCCGCGGCCAGCGGCGTGGTGCCCGCATCCGCCAGCCGCGTCCGCAGCGCCGCCAGATGCGGCGCGGCGCTCTCAAGATGCAGGGGCGGCGTCTCCATCAGCAGCAGGCCTTGCAGGAACAGCGAACGGGCATGGATTTCCACGCCCATGCCCTGCAATCGCGCCAGGGTGCCGTCCTGGAGCAGCCGCTGATCCAGCAGGCTGAAGGGCAATTGCATCACATCGGGCTTGAAACGCGCCGCCAGCGCCGCCGGGTCGTCGGCGACATAAACCGAGATACCGATTTTGGCGAAAACGCCTTCGGCCTTCAGCCGCTGCAGCGCCGGCCACAGCGCCGCATCCTCCAGGTCGGCGGCGGCATGGACCAGAAGCGTGTCGGCACACGGCAGGGCGGCCCTGGAAGCGCGCGCCCGCGCCACCACGGCCGGGACGCCGTCTTTCACCGTGATGGTCTTGGTGACGATGCGGAAGGGCGCGGTATCCAGCGCCGCCAGCACGCTTTCCGCCTCGCCGTAATTCGCGGCGGTGTCCAGCACACCAACGCCTGCCTGCGCGGCGCGCGCCAGGATCGCCGCCGCCTCGCTGCGCGAGACCTGGCCGCGCCGGTTGGAGACGCCATAGGCCTGGCCGAACTGCACCGTGCCCAGCCCAAGTCTGGTCACGCGAGCAGCTCCGCCACATGCTCCGCAATCGCCAGCGAGGCGGTGAGGCCCGGCGATTCGATGCCGAACAGATTCACCAGGCCCGGCAGGCCGTGCGTCTTGGGGCCATCAATGTGGAAATCGGCGTTGGGATCTTTCGGCCCCACGGTCTTGGGCCGCACCCCGGAATAGCCGGGCGAAAGCTTGGCAGCGGTGACGGCGGGCCAGTAGGGCGCAATACGCGGCGCGAAGATTTGCGGCATGCCGGGCGAGACGGTGTAATCAATGGCGTCGGGGTCGCTATGGTCCAGCCATTCGACATTGGGACCGAATCGCGCGCCACCCCCCATGTCCAGCGTCAGATGCACGCCCAGCCCGCCGGGCTCGGGCATGGGATAGACCAGGTGGCGAAAGGGGCTGCTGCCCGCCAGCGTGACATAGCTGCCCTTGGCCAGGAACAGGGGCGGCACAAAGGCTGGATCCAGACCTTCGATCAGGCTGGCAACGGCTTGCGCCCACAATCCGGCGCTGTTGACCAGGATGCGGCAGTCCAGCTGCAAGCTGGCGCCGTCATTGTCCACCGTCAGGCGATAGCCTTCACTTGTGCGCGCGATGGCCGCGACCGCCGCGCCGCGCACCAGATGGGCGCCCGCGCCCTCGGCGTCGCCCAGCAGCGCCAGCATGTATTGATGGCTGTCGACGATGCCGGTGGAAGGCGAGAACAGGCCCTCGCAGGCGGTGAGTTCGGGCTCCAGCGCGGCGATCTCAGACCGGCTCAGCCGCCTGAGATCGCGGACGCCATTGTCCGCCGCCGCCTGCAGCAGCTTTTCGATCTGCGCGCCCTGGGTTTCGTGGCTGGCGACAATCAGCTTGCCCAGCCGCTTGTGGCCTACGCCGTGACCAGCGCAGAAATCATAGAGCAGCCGCTTGCCCGCGACGCAGAGCTGCGCCTTGAGCGACCCCTTGGGATAATAGATGCCGGCATGGATCACCTCGCTGTTGCGCGAACTGGTTTCCATGCCGAAATGGGCGTTCTTTTCCAGAATGAAGGTCTCGAGCCCGCGCAACGCCAGGGCACGGGCAACGGCCAGGCCCACGGCCCCGGCGCCGATCACCACCGCGTCACAGGAGAAATGCTCGCTCATCCGGCCCTGAGATAGCGCACGGCCTCGTCACGGCCAAACAAATAAAGCAGCACCCGCAGCGCCTGGCCGCGCGGACTTTGCAAGTCGGGATCGCGCGCCAGGATCAGCCTGGAATCGTCATGGGCGGCGGCCAGCAACTCGCGATGGGCCGAGAGGTCGGCGAGGCGGAATTCCGCTTCGCCGCTCTGGCGCCTTCCCAGCATCTCGCCCGGTCCGCGCAGCTCCAGGTCTTTTTCGGCGATGACGAAGCCGTCATCGGTTTCCCGCATGGTCTGCAGCCTTTCCTTCGCCGTTTCGCTTAAGCGCCCGTGATAGACCAGCAGGCAGCTTGACTTGCCGCGTCCGCGACCCACCCGCCCGCGCAACTGGTGCAACTGCGCCAGGCCGAAACGCTCGGCATGTTCCACCACCATGATGGTGGCTTCCGGCACGTCCACCCCCACTTCGATCACCGTGGTGGCGACCAGCAGCCTGGTCTCGCCCGCCTTGAACGCCGCCATGGCGGCGTCGCGCTCCGCCGCTTTCAGCCGGCCATGGACCAGGCCGACCGGCAGGCCCAGCGCCTTTTTCAGCATCGCCGCGCGTTCCTCGGCGGCGGCGAGGTCGATCTTCTCGGATTCCTCCACCAGCGGGCAGACCCAGTAGGCGCGATCGCCGCGATCCAACGCCAGCCGCAGATGGGTGATGAGTTCATCAAGACGGTCGGCGCTCATCAACCGGGTCTCGACTTTCTGCCGCCCCGGCGGACGGCCGGTGATCTTCGATACTTCCATGTCGCCATAGGTGGTGAGCGCCAGGGTGCGGGGGATCGGCGTCGCCGTCATCACCAGCGCGTCCGCGCGCCCCTTGGCCTGCAAAGTCATGCGCTGGGCGACACCAAAGCGGTGCTGCTCATCCACCACCACCAGGCCGAGGTCGCGGAAGGTGACATCCTCCGAGAACAGGGCATGGGTGCCGACCAGGATGTCAATCTTCCCGTCCCTGAGGTCCGCCAGGACCTGCTCGCGCGCCCTCTCCCGCCCGGTCAGCGCCGCCAGCCGCACCCCGGCGGCGGCGCAAAGCGGCTCCAGCGTGGCGTAGTGCTGGCGCACCAGCAGCTCGGTCGGCGCCATCAGCGCCGCCTGCAAGCCCGCCTCCACCGCCCCCAGCATGGCCAGCAGCGACACCACCGTCTTGCCCGAGCCGACATCGCCCTGCAGCAGCCGCAGCATCCGCCGCTCGCTCTTCATGTCGGCCTCGATCTCGGCCAGGGCGGACAATTGCGCGTCGGTGAGGGCGAAGGGCAGGGCGGCAATTGCGCGCGCTTTCAGTCTGCCGTCGCCGCTGATGCTGCGGCCCTTGCCCTCGCGCAGCCGCGCGCGGATCAGGGTCAGGGCAAGCTGGTTGGCCAGGAATTCGTCATAGGCCAGGCGCTGGCGCGCCGGTGTCAGCGGCGACAGATCACTGTCATGCACGGGCGCATGGGCCTGCGTCAGCGCCGCGCCGAAACTGTCGAATTTGCGCACCTTGCGGAAAGCGTCGTCCTGCCATTCCGGCAGCGGCGGCAGTTTCTCCAGCGCTCCGCGCATCGCCCGCGCCATGGATTTGGCGGGGAGGCCCTCGGTCAAGCCATAGACCGCCTCATGCTGCGGCAGGTTTGCCGCTTCCTCCGGCGCCACCATATGGTCGGGATGGGCCATTTGCAGCTTTTCCTTGAAGCGCTCGATGCGGCCGGAAATCACCCGCCGCGATCCCGGCGGCAGCGACTGCAGCATCCAGTCGGGTTTGGCGTGGAAGAAGACCAGCTCCATCATCGCGCTGTCGTCCGAGACGCGCACCCGGTAGGGCTGGCTTTTCACCCGCGGCGGCAAATGGTCCAGCACATTCACTTCCACCGTGGCGATGCGGCCGGTCTCGGCCTGCGCCAGCTTGGGCCGGTAGGAACGGTCAATCACCCCCACCGGCAGGTCCAGCACCAGGTCGCGCAGCAGCGGCCCCGCCACCCTGGCGATCAGCTTTTCCAGCTTCGGCCCCACCCCGGCCAGGGTGCGGATTTCGGCAAAAAGCGGGAACAGAATCGGCGGGCGCATGGGCGGCGATTTTGGCCCGCTCTCCCCATAATCTCAACGCGGGTTACAGAAGGGCCAAAGCCGGGTAAAAGCGGGCAATGCCCTCCGCCAGCACCCCATCCGCGAGCGATCTGCTGATCACCGCCAACGGCTTTCGCGAATATGACGCGCGCTGGCTGTTCGGCAAGGAAATCAACCTTGCCGGCATCACCGCCCTGGGCCTGGGTCTGGGCACCTATCTGGCCGAGATCGGCGTGCCCCTGAAAATCGTCACCGGGCACGACTACCGCTCCTATTCCGAAGCGATCAAGGCGGCGCTGGTGAAGGGGCTGGTCGCGTCTGGCTGCGAGGTGCATGACATCGGCCTGGCGCTCTCGCCCACCGCCTATTTCGCCCAATTTGCGCTGGACTGTCCCGCCGTCGCCATGGTCACCGCCAGTCATAACGAGAATGGCTGGACAGGGGTGAAGATGGGCGCGCAGCGTCCGCTCACCTTCGGGCCGGAGGACATGACCCGCCTGAAGGAAATCGTGCTGGGCGGAATGTGGAAGGAGCGGCCCGGCGGGTCCTGTGTCGCCGTGCCGGACATGCGCGAGACCTATCTGGCCGAGGTGACGCGCGGCATCCGCCTGTCGCGGCCGATCAGGGTGGTCTGCGCCACCGGCAATGGCACGGCGGGCGCCTTTGCGCCGGAAGCGTTGCGGCGCATCGGGGCCGAGGTGATCCCCATGGACAATGAGCTGGATTTCACCTTCCCCAAATACAATCCCAATCCCGAGGACCTGGAGATGCTGCACGCCATGGGCGATGCGGTGAAGGCGAGCGGTGCCGAGCTTTGCCTGGGCTTTGACGGCGATGGCGACCGCTGCGGCGTGGTGGATGATCGCGGTCATGAGATTTTCGCCGACAAGATCGGCGTGCTGCTGGCCCGAGACTTGGCATTGACCCACAAGAACCCGCAATTCGTGGTCGATGTGAAATCCACCGGGCTTTATCTCACCGATCCGGTGCTGAAGGCGCGCGGCGTCAGGACCGATTACTGGAAGACCGGCCATTCCTACATCAAGCGCCGCACCAGCGAATTGAACGCGCTGGCGGGCTTCGAGAAGTCCGGCCATTTCTTCTTCAACCCGCCTTTGGGGCGCGGTTATGACGACGGCATCGTCGCCGGCATTGCGGTGCTGCAAATGCTCGACCGGGCGGGCGGCAGGAAGCTCTCTGACCTTTATGACGGGCTGCCCAGGACCTGGAGCTCGCCCACCATGTCGCCCGCCTGTCCGGACGACCGGAAGTACCAGGTGGTCGAAGCGGTGACCGGGGATCTCACCGCACTGAAGGACAAGGGCGGCACGCTGCTGGGCCAGAAGATCGCCGGTATTGTCACCGTCAATGGTGTGCGGGTAACACTGGAAGACGGCACCTGGGGCCTGGTGCGCGCCTCCTCCAACAAGCCGTCGCTGGTGGTTGTAGTCGAAAGCCCGGTCTCGGAAGCGAAGATGCGGGCCATGTTCGGCGAGATCGATGCGCGGCTGAAGAAATTCCCTGAAGTCGGCGAATACGACCAGAAGATCTGACTGTGCGCCTTGTCCCGTGAGGGGCACGGCGCTATATCCCCGCCATGGATGACAGCGAAAAAGGTGGCTCTTCGGAGGCCCGCCGCAAACGGCTATTGTTCCGGGCGCAGCGGCGGGGTTTCAAGGAAGTCGACCTGATCTTCGGCGCCTATGCCCAGGACCATCTGGCGGCGCTGGAGGAAGCCGCGCTGGACCAGTTCGAGGCGCTGCTCGCCGCCCCCGACCAGGAGGTCTATGCCTGGCTGCGCGGCGCCGAAACGGTGCCCGCAGAGTTCAACAATGCGGTATTTGCCGGGCTGAAAAGCTATTGCGGCCGGAAGGGCCAGACGTGGAACGCCTAGATTACATCGCCAAAGCCGATGGCCGCCTCACCGTCACCGGCGCGCCTGCCGGCTATGACGCCTTCATCGCCGCCGAAGCGGCGCGGCGGCGGGGTGGCCCGGTGCTACTGGTGGCGCTGGATGACGCCATGGCGGAGGATGCCGCCCGCGCCGTCCGCTTCTTCGCGCCAGACACCAGGGTGCTGCCGTTCCCGGCCTGGGACTGCCTGCCATACGACCGCGTCTCGCCCAAACCAGATATCGAAAGCGCCCGGCTGGCCACGCTGGCGGCGCTGGCGAAGGGATGTGGTCCGTGCGTCATCGTCACCACCTTGAACGCCGTATTGCAACGCATACCGCCGAAGACATGGATCGACGCCGCCAGCTTTTCGGCCAGGACCGGCACGGAGGTGGATCGCGAAGCGCTGGTCACCTTCCTCGCCGCCAACGGCTATGTCCGCGCCGGGACGGTGCGCGAGCCGGGCGATTTCGCCCTGCGCGGCGGCATTGTCGACCTCTGGCCTGCGGGGGAGGAGGCGCCGCTGCGGCTGGACTTTTTCGGCACCGTGCTGGACGGCATCCGCCGTTTCGATGCCGAGACGCAATTGTCGAAAGACACGGTAGAGGTCATCGCCCTGCTGCCCGCCAGCGAGGCGCCACTGTCACCCGAGGCGATCAGCCGTTTTCGCAGCGGCTATGTCGCCCGGTTCGGCGCGTCGGGCGACGATCCGCTTTACGAAAGCGTCAGCGCCGGCCGCAAGGCGATCGGCATGGAGCATTGGCTGCCGCTGTTCCATGAGCGTCTCGAGACGCTGTTCGATTACCTCCCCCGCGTCCTGGTGCTGCTGGCGCACCAGGCGGAAGAAGCGCGGGCGGCGCGTCTGGAGCTGGTGCGGGACTATTACCAGACCCGCGAGGATTTCCGCTCAAGCCCACCCGACGAGAAAAGCCGCATCAAGGCGCCGCCCTACAAGCCGCTGAAGCCGGAAACCCTCTATCTCAGCGACGGTGACTGGAAGGCGGCGCTGGCGCGGCACATTGTGCGCGATCTCACGCCTTTCCAGGCGCCGGAAAGCACCGCCAGTGTCGATGCCGGCGGCAAACGGGGCCGCGATTTCGCGCCCGAAAGACAGGGTGGCAACCTCAATGTCTTCCAGGCGGCCGCCGATCATCTGAAAGCCTTGCAGGCGGGCAGCAAGCGCGTGCTGGTGGCAAGCTGGACCGAGGGTTCGGCCGAGCGCATGGGCGGCGTGCTTTCCGATCACGGCGTCACCCCCATTCGCAAGGTAGCGGATTATCCGGAAGCGCTGAAACTCGACCGCGCCGCCTTTGCCATCGCCTGTCTTGGCATCGAGCGCGGCTTCGAGGCGCCGGACTTCGTCATACTGTCGGAGCAGGACGTGCTGGGCGACCGCATGGTGCGGGCCACCACGCGTGCGCGCCGCGCCCAGAACTTTCTCACCGAGGCCTCGACGCTGGCGCCCGGCGACCTCGTCACCCATATCGAGCATGGCGTCGGCCGCTATCTCGGCCTCAAGGCCATCGACGCGCTGGGCGCGCCGCATGACTGCCTGGAGCTTCAGTATGACGGGGGCAAGCTGTTCCTGCCGGTGGAGAATATCGAGCTGCTGACCCGTTATGGCAGCGACGAAGGTGCGGTGCTGGACCGGCTGGGTGGTGCGGGCTGGCAGCAGCGCAAGGCGAAGATGAAGGAGCGGGTACGCGCCATCGCCGCCGAGCTGATCAAGATCGCCGCCGCCCGCCAGCTCAAGGCGCTGCCCGCCCTGGATCCGCCCCAGGGCCTCTATGACGAATTCGCCGCCCGCTTTCCCTGGTCGGAGACCGAGGACCAGGAAAAAGCCATCGCCGAGACGATTGGCGACCTGGCGGCCGGCCGGCCGATGGACCGGCTGGTCTGCGGCGATGTCGGCTTCGGCAAGACCGAGGTGGCGATGCGCGCCGCCTTTGTCGCGGCGATGGCAGGCGAGCAGGTGGCGGTGGTGGTGCCGACCACGCTCTTGGCGCGGCAGCATTTCCGCAGCTTTGCCGAACGCTTTGCCGGCTTCCCGCTGACCATCCGCCAGCTTTCCCGCTTCGTCGATGCCAGGGAGGCGAAGGAAACTAGGGCGGCGCTGGCCGAAGGCGCGGTGGACATCGTGGTCGGCACCCATGCCCTGCTGGCCGAAAGCATCAGCTTCAAGCGCCTGGGCCTGGTGGTGGTGGACGAGGAGCAGCATTTCGGCGTGGTGCACAAGGAGCGGCTGAAGAATCTCAAGGCCGATGTCCATGTCCTGACCCTGACCGCCACGCCGATCCCGCGCACCTTGCAACTGGCGCTGTCGGGGGTGCGCGACCTGTCGCTGATCGCCACGCCGCCGATCGACCGGTTGGCAGTGCGCACCTTCGTCACGCCTTTTGACCCGCTGGTGATTCGCGAGGCGCTGCTGCGCGAGCATTACCGCGGCGGCCAGAGTTTCTTCGTCGCCCCGCGCATCGCCGACCTCAACGACGCGATGGCGTTCCTCAAGGCCACCGTGCCGGAAGTGAAACCGGCCATGGCGCATGGCCAGATGGCGCCCACGGTGCTGGAAGCGGTGATGACCGACTTCTATGAGCGCAAGGTGGATGTGCTGGTCTCGACCAACATCGTCGAGTCCGGCCTCGACATTCCCACCGCCAATACGCTGATCGTGCAGCGCGCCGACATGTTCGGCCTGTCGCAACTCTATCAGTTGCGCGGGCGCATCGGCCGTTCCAAGGCCCGGGCCTATGCTTATCTCACCACGCCTGTCGAGAAGAAGCTCACCGACACGGCGACGCGGCGGCTGGAAGTGCTGCAGTCGCTGGACCAGCTGGGCGCGGGCTTTTCGATCGCCAGCCATGACATGGACATTCGCGGCGCCGGCAACCTTCTGGGCGAGGAACAGTCCGGCCATGTGAAAGAGGTCGGCATCGAGCTTTACCAGGAGATGCTGGAGGAGGCGGTGTCCGGCCTGAAGGAGGGCGACGCCGCCGAAAGCATGGCCGACCAGTGGTCGCCGGCCATCAATCTGGGCGCTGCGGTGCTGATCCCGGAAGCCTATGTCGCAGACCTCAATGTCCGCATGTCGCTCTACCGTCGCCTTTCCGCCATCGAGACGCGGGAGGAGATTGACCGTTTCGCCGCCGAGATGATCGACCGTTTCGGTCCGTTGCCAGACGAGGTGGCGCATTTGTTCGAGATCGTCTTCATCAAGCAGCTGGCCAAGGCGGCGGGGGTGGAGAAGATCGACGCCGGCCCCAAGGGCGGCACCATCGCCTTCCGCAACAACTCCTTCGCCCAGCCGCTCAAGCTGGTGCAGTTCATCGCCGCCCATAGCGGCACGATGAAGGTGCGGCCCGACCAGAAAGTCGTCGTCACCCGCGACTGGCCGACGCCGGACGAGCGCCTGGCGGGCGTTAAAGCCCTGCTGGGGCAACTGGCCAAGCTGGCGGCGTAAAGCCGTTAACGCTTAATCGTAACGCTGCGCCCAGACTTTGCTGGCGGGGGGCGGCTTGCCTTGCTAGAAATTTCACGTTTGCCCAAACACCGATCGTCATCCACCAATTCAATGGGGCAAACCATGTTTCGCAAGTTCCTTACCGACACCAACGGCGCCACCGCCATCGAGTATGCGCTTATCGCCGGGCTTATCGCCCTCGTCGTCATCAGCGCCGTTTCCACCATCGGCACCACCCTGAAAGCCAGCTACCTCAACGTGGCGGCGAACCTGCGCTAAGTCAGAAGCTGCGCGGCACAAAGGGGGCGGGCGCAATATCGCCCGGCCCCGCCGACAGCGTGCGTAGATCATGTGTGGGCGCGCGGCAGGGCAGGGCGGCGCGCCACACCACCACCGGGCGGGCAATGCCTTTCACCGCCTGGGCCAGCAGCCGCGCCGTGCGGTTGCCGGCGCCCTTGTTCGCTTCGGGCTCCTCGGCCAGCGCTTCGGCCAGCGCCCGCAGCCAGACCAGATCGGCCGCCTGCCGCGTGCCGGCGGCGAGCCGCTCGGCAATGCGGTAGAGATGGTTGGCATAGCGCCCTTGCGCGAATGGCAGGCGGTCGGCGGCGATGCGGATCAACTCGCCCGCGCCCGGTGCGCTGGTCGGCTCGGTCTCCATCAGCTCGCCGTAAAGGGCGTGCAGCCGCCCCACCATCAGATTCACTTTTTCCATCTGCGCCCGTTCATAGCTTCCCTTGCAGGCGGCATGGACCTGCTTTTCCAACACGCTGATTTCCTCGGTGAGAAGCAGGACGGGATCGATCGGCATTGCGCCCTCCGGTTAACGGCTGCTGAAGAGCCTTATCCAGATCGCCTGTTCGGTCCTAACCGAATATTTGCCTTGAGCGTCCTTATCCCCAGGGGTTGGATAAAGTTTTAGCGAAAGACGCATCCGGCGGCGCGGTTCTGTTCCGGATCGGGACAATCACGCCGCATCAACTTGCGGAGCCATTGTCATCGCATGTTTGCAGGCCCCGCGACTGCGACTTTTCAGACCATGAGTCGTCGCGTCACTGCAAACGCGCCCGCCACAGCGCGGTCTTTTCCGGCGTGGTGATGGCGCGCATGTGCGGCATCTCGCTCAGCGCCATCACGTCGTCGCGCGCTGGATCGAAAGGCCGCCATGTCGCCATGCCCGCGCCATTGGGATCGCCGGTCTTGATGAAGTTCAGCCAATAGGCCTGCATCACGGTCGCCACCTGGCGGTCGGTCTCGGTCAGCGGGCGGCCCTTGAGCGTATCCAGCGTCCCGAAGACGTAAGGCAGTTCGGAAGAGTGATGAGCGCCCCAGTCCGCCGCTGTATAGCCGGGCATGACATGCTCGAAATCGAAATAGTAAAGCGGCGCGCGCGTCTTTGCCGCCCGTTCCCGCGCCCAGGCAGCGCCGCTCATCACTGTGGAGTCATGGCCCGCCGCCCGCAGCGCCACCACCGGATCGGCACCTGCCGGATAAAGCGCGGGCGCGCGCTCGCCGCCCAGCGCCGTGACGCGCTCCGCGTAATTGGCAGAGGTGAGGCCAGGCTGCGGCCCGGCGCCTGTGCCTTCGCCGCCGTTCCAGCCGGTCATCACCGGCACGTCCAGTAGCAGAGTTTCCGACATCGGCACGTCCGGAATCAAGGCGCCGTCCAATGATGGACCCAGGCGCGCATCGGCCGGACGCGGCACCAGCGCCTCGGCGGGCAGGGCGCGCAACGCCGCCGGCGTTTCGGCGTTGCGCGATTTCGCCCAGGCCTGTGCCGCGGTTTCCGCCGCTGCCAGCGGCATCGGGCGCGCGCCCGCGCGTACGCCGCTGTCGATGATGGCGGCGCGGAAAAGGCCGCGCGCCTGCGGCGCCTGCAACAGGGTGACGATGGCCTGCGCCCCCGCCGACTGGCCCATGATGGTGACCTTGGAAGGATCGCCGCCAAAGGCGGCGATGTTCGCCTTGACCCATTGCAGCGCCGCGATGATGTCCGACAGCGCATAATTGCCGCTGGCCTGGCGCGGGCCGCGCGGGCCGAGGTCGGACAGCGCCAGGAAGCCGGCGGCGCCAAGGCGGTAATTCATCGTCACCATCACCACGTCCTGCTTCGCCAGGGCGCCGCCATTGTAGATGACTTCGCCGCCGCCGCCCTGGGTGAAGCCGCCGCCGGGAATGAACAGCAGCACTGCCTTGCCGCGCCCGCCTGTGGTCCAGACGTTCAGGCTCAGGCAATCCTCGCTGAAGGGCGGGTCGGCAAAGTATTCCTGGCTGAAGGGCGCGTTGGCTTTGATCGCCTGCTGCATGCAGGGCGGGCCGAATTTGCTGCCGTCGCGCACGCCGCTCCAGGCCAGAGGCGCGGCTGGCGGGGCGAAGCGCAGGGCGCCAACCGGCGGCGCGGCGAAGGGAATATTGCGATAGGAGCGCGCGCCCTGGTCAGCGACGCCGGAAACGGCGCCTTCCTTCACCATGGCGTTGGGAACATCCTGCGCCATCGCCGCCGGCCCGATCAGCAGCACGGCCAAAGCCGCTGCTTTCCAACTCTTCATGCGATCCCCCTTGTTGCTATTCCAGTTCCATGATCGTGGCGCTGCCCGCCTGCATCTTCTCCAGCAGCATCGGGCATTCCGGCACCATGCGCTCCATCCAGAAGCGGGCGCACATCAGTTTGTCCTTGTGCAGCGGATCGTCTTTGCCCAACGAGGCCTTCGCCATGCGGCCCCACATATAGGCCAGCATGGTGATGCCCATCAGGCGCAGATATTCGGTGGCGCCCGCGCCCGCGTCATTGGGATTCTTGGGGCCATTGGCCGCCAGCCATAGCGTCGCCGCCTGCAGCGTTTCGGTGCCGCGCTTCACCCCGGCGACGAAGGGTTTCATCGCTTCGTCCTTTTCATTCTCGGCGATCCAGCCGGTGAGCAGGCCGAACAGCGCCATCGGCGCCGCGCCGCCCTTGCGCCCCAGCTTGCGCCCGACCAGGTCCATGGCCTGCACGCCATTGGCGCCCTCATAGACCATGTTGATGCGGCCATCGCGGACGAACTGCTCGACGCCATTGTCGCGGATATAGCCATGGCCGCCGAAGCATTGCATGCCCAGATTGGCGGCTTCGAAACCCATGTCGGTGCCGAAAGCTTTCAGCACCGGCGTCATCAGATCGGCCAGCAGGGCGGCATTCGCCGCTTCGGGCCGCGCGGAATGCTCGATGGAAAGATTGAGCCCTGTGAAGACCACCAGGGCGCGGGCGCCTTCGACGAAACTGCGGGCCTGCAGCAGCATCTTCTTGACGTCGGGATGGACGATCTCCAGGTCGGCCGGCTTGTCCGGCTCCTTCGGGCCGGTGAGGGCGTGGCCGACGCGCCGCTCATGGGCGTATTTGTAGCCGTTCTGCCAGGCGACCTCGCCGATGGCGATGCCCTGGATGCCGACGCCCAGCCGCGCCTGATTCATCATCCCGAACATCCCCGCCATGCCGGCGGAGGCGGAGCGTTTCTCGCCCGGTTTCGGCGCTTCCGGCTTGGGCCCTAGCCGCCAGGCGATGGCGTCGTCGAAATTCAGTACGCAGGTGGCCTGGCCCTTGATCCCCATCTTGTGTTCGATGCCGCCGGTGACGACGCCGTTGCGCGCGCCGGTCTTGCCGTCCTCGCCGACCAGGAATTTTGGCACCATGAAGAAGTTCACAGTGGAAAGGTCGTCATGGATGGCGCCGTCCGCGTCGGGAATCTTGGCGATCACCATATGGATGATGTTGTCCGTCAGGTCCTGGTCGCCGCCGGAAATGAAAATCTTGGTACCGTTCATGCGATAGGTGCCGTCCGGCTGTTCCACCGCGCGGGTCTTCATCAGGCGCAGATCGGTGCCGCAGCCCGGCTCGGTCAGGCACATGGTGCCGGCCCATTCGCCCGACACCATTTTCGCGGCGATGTGCTCCTTCATCCAGGGTGCGCCGGTTTCCAAGAGCGCGCCATAGGCGCCCTGGGTCAGCATCGGATACATGGCGAGCGACTGGTTGGCGCTCATCGCCATTTCGCTCACCGCCAGGACAAGGATATGCGGCAGGCCGGCGCCGCCGGCGCTTTCGGGCGCCCCCAGCCCGTTCCAGCCGCCTTCACAATAGGCCTTGTAGCCGGCTTGAAAGCCCTTGGGGGTGCGTACCGCGCCATTCTCGAAATGGCAGCCTTCCTCATCGCCGGACTGGTTGAGGGGCTGCAGCACCTCCTCGCAAAGCTTGCCCGCGCCGTTCAGGATGTCGTCCACCAGCTCGGGCGAAAGCTCGGCAAAGCCCGGGAGATCGCCAAGCGCGGCGATGTCGAAGACCTCGTTGAACAGGAAGCGGTAATCGTCAACCGGCGCTCGGTAGATGGGCATGTCTTATTCCTCCCGGGTCCGCTTTGTACGCCCTCCCGCCCGCCAAAGAAAAGGCCGGGCGCTGCTGCGCCCGGCCCTGAGAGGATAATGCTTTCGTTACTGCGCCGAGACGCCGCCGGAGGCGCTGGCCGAACCGTTCGCGGAGGAGGGCAGCCGGCCCGGCACGCTGCTGACGGCGCCATTGGCGGTGTTTTCCGCCTGGCCGGTGGCGCTGCGGGCGGTGCCGGTGGCGCCATTCACCACATCGCTGCTGTTGGCTCCGCCGGAAGCGGAAACGCTGTTGCCGCTGGCGTTGGCGCCGGCCGAACCGCTGGCGCTCGCGCGGGGCAGTCTGCCCGCGGCGTTGGCGGTGCGGTTCTCGGCATTGTTCGCCGCGCCTTCGGCGCGGGTTGCGGCGTTGCCGGCCCGGTCGGTCGCGCCGCGCGTAGAGGGCAGGGTGGCGCCGCCGCTGAGGCTGCCGTAGCCGGTGCCATTGATGCCTCCCATGCCCGCGCTGCCGCCCAGCGCGCCATTGGCGCCGCCGCCGCCGATGCCGCCGACCGCGCCACCAATGCCGCCGCCGGCCGAGCCGCCCAGCAACTGGGCCTGTGAGGGGGTCGTGATGGCCGCCGCGCCGACATGGGCAATGGCGGCAAGGGTAATGTTGAGTCGCGTGTTCATGTTCTCTCCTGGAAAAACTGCCGGGTTCCAGCCCAGAAGAGAAACGCGGTTCCCCGCGGGATGTGTCCGGGCGGCCGCGCGGAATGTTCGCGGCGGAACTGTGGCGCGGCGGAGAATGGTGACCCCGGGAAGACTCGAACTTCCGGCCCTCGGTTTAGGAAACCGATGCTCTATCCGGCTGAGCTACGGGGTCACTGGCCGGACTTTTGCCCCAATTCGGTTCCACCGGGCAAGCCAGGCTTAGGCGAAGCTCGCCAGTCCCAGAAGCGATGGCGCCGAGGCGGCGCTGGCCGGTTGCAGCAGGCCCGAGCCGGGCGAGGCCAGTCCGCCCGGGGGTGACGCGCCAGCCGCGGTGATGACGTCCCCCGCCTTGAGCAGCGTGTCCAGGCCGACCTCGAAAGTCGTATCCCAGGGCTGCGCCCCGCTGGTCGCCGTGCCCCAGGGATTATAGACGTCGAACATCCCGCTGCCCGCGTCAAAACCATAGATGGCATAGGCGTGATCGGTCATCAGCGTGGTCTTGCCGCTGCTGTCCACCGCGTTGCTGTTGGACGAGAGGATGAGATAGTTGCCGGCGGCGATGTCGGCGGTGAGCAGCGCCAGCAGGTCGGCGTCGGAAATCGCGCTGGCGGAAGCAATGACATTGGCGCTTTGGGGGCTGTTGGGCACAGTCAGGGAAGGACCGTCGAAGGTATACGACTTCCAGGCCGCGCCATCGGCGGCATAATCAATGACAGTGGCCGCGCCGGTCAGCACTTCCAGCGCCATTTCGGGGCTGCCGCCGCTGGCCAGGTTGGAATAGGAGTTGCCGAAGCCCGTGGTATTGCCGGTGACATTGCCGCCCGCCTGCAGCTGGGCGTAGGCCTTTTCGAGCAGCCCTGCCCAATCGTCGGGCCCGTGGTTGAAGAGGGCGCCGCCGCCGGCCAGTTCATCGTCCACCGTCACATAGTCGGGCTTGCCGTTGACGGTGAAGCAGATGCCATAGCTGCCGTTGCCGTTATCGGTGATCATGGACTGGATGGCGGATGGATTCTGCGCCGCCAATTCCGCCAGGGGTGCCAGGAAAAAGCAGTCGCCCAGATTGCCCTGATTGATTTCCGACATGCTGGGGCCGTTTGCGCCATAGAGCGGCGCGGCGGAGACCTTCTCGGTTACCGAGAAGTTGGGAAAGCCGCTGATGTTGACCTTGCTGCTGGGCAGGTCGGTGCCCAGGAACCATTTTCCGATCAGTTCGTCGGCCTGTATTTCGCTGGAGCTGGCCGTCAGATTGCCCAGCGGCGTGGGATATTTCGCGCCGCCGGTCCAGGTGGCATTGGCGGCGTTGCCCAGAATCACGTCATCGGCGATCTGCTGCAGATAGGGCGAGACGGTGATGCCGTTTGCGGCATTGAGCTTCGCCGCCAGCGCCTGCAGGGCGCCGAATTCGCCGGCCGTCAGGCCGCCCGCGGCGTCCGTCTGCAGGATCGATAGCATCTTGTTGTAGTCGAGGTTGAGAGCCGCCAGCTGCGCTGGACTGAGGGCGTTGATCTGGTCGGCGGTCAGTGTGGCCAATTGCGTTCCGCTCATGACGGACAATTGCGCCGGCGTCAGGCTGTCGGCCGACGGCGCCGGCGGCGTGGCCGGCGTGAGCGTCTGGCTCGGCGGGGGTGTGGGTGGCGTCGGCGTGGGTGGTGTGACGTCCGCCGGCGGCGTGGGAGCGATCGGCGTGGGCGCCGGCGGCGTCGGCGCAGGTGGCGTCGGAGCGGGCGGCGTGGGAGCAATCGGGGTGGGCGCGGGCGGCGTCGGCGCAGGCGGCGTGGGTGGCGGCGGAGTCGGTGCGGGCGGCGTGGGAGCAATCGGCGTGGGCGCGGGCGGGGTGATGTCCGGCGGCGGCGTCGGCGCAGGCGGCGTGGGAGCAGGCGGCGTGGGAGCAGGCGGTGTGGGCGCCGGTGGCGTCGGCGCAGGCGGCGTGGGCGGCGGCGGAGTCGGCGCAGGTGTCTGGGGAGCAGGGGGTGTGGGCGCCGGTGGCGTGTTGGCGGGCGTCGTGGCCGTCAGCCCCAGGATCTGGCGTTCCGACGGCGTCAGGGCTGCAAGCTGGGACGGCGTCAACGCCGCCAGCTGCGCCGCCGTCAGCGCCTTCAACTGGGTGGGGTTGAGGACCGCGATGTCCCGCGGGTTGAGGCTCGCCAGCTGCGCCGGGGAGAGCGCGGCCAGGTCCGCCGCGCTCAGGCTGACGGCCTGCGGAATCGTCAGCGCGGCCATCTGCGCCGTGGTGAAGGCCTGCACCTGGGCCGGGCTGAAGGCCATGATGCCGGCAGGGTTGAGGGCGACGGTCTGCGCCGCGCTGAGAGAAGCAATCTGTGCCGTGGTGAAGGCGCCGATTTGCGGCGGCGTCATCAGGGCAATCTGCCTGGGCGCAAGGCCGGCGATGGCGTCGGGCGACAGGCTGGGAATCTGCGCCGTGGTGAAGGCGAGCAGCTGGGCGGGGCCGAACAGCGCCAGCTGCGACGCCGTCAGGCCGGGAAGCTGCGACGCCGTCATGCCGGCAACGTCAGTGCCAGTCAGCGCTTTGATGCGCGTGGCGGATAATTGGCCGATGGCCGTGGCGGTCAGCCCGGTCAAGGTACCCATAGGGGCTCTCGCAGTTATGCGTTGTCTCTATATGGGACAGCCCCCGGGGGAGCCCTCTGCTTTCCGCCTGGAGGCTTAAGCCTTAACCTTAAGTTCTAGGGCGCCAGCCAGCGGCTGCGGTGCAGGTCGCGCGCATTGGCCACCCAGCCTTTCAGCCCCGGCGCCACCAGGTCGGTCTGGGCCGGGAAGCGCAGGGGAATCCAGGGATAGTCCGCCAGCGCGATCTGTTCCGCCCGCGCCAGCAGGGCGCCGCGCCGCGCCGCGTCCGGCTCGGCATTGGTCTGGTCCATCAGCCGGTCGAAAGCGGGATTGCGGTAGCCGGCGTAATTGTTGCCCGCGTGCTCACGCAGCAGGTCGAGGAAATTAGAAGCGTCGTTGAAATCGGCATACCAGTTGGCGATGCCGAGGTCGTAATCATGGGCGCGCAGGCTGCGGAAATGATTGGGCACGTCCGCCGCGCGGATGGTGAGGTTCACATAAATCTGGCCCAGCATGGCCTGCAGCACAGCCGCCATCCGGCGATTGTCCGAGCTGGTGGTGGTGGCGTAGACGAGCATGAGGCGGTTGGCTGGGCCATAGCCGGCCTGGCGCATCAGGGATTGCGCTTCCGCCAGCCGCGCCGGGAAAGGCCGGTTGCGGAAATCGAACCCGGCCTGGCCGGGATAATTCGCCGTGCCCGGCGGCACGATGGCATAGGCGGCGGGCTCGCCCAGCTTCAACACCTTCTGCGTGATCGCCTCGCGGTCGATGGCGAGGTTGAGGGCGCGGCGTACCCGCGCGTCTTTCAGCCGTTCCAGGTTGATGGCGACATAGGAGACCGCCAGCGACGACGTCACCTTCAGCGCGCCCGGCAGGTTGGCCTTCAGCCAGGCGATCTCGCTTGCCGCCACCGGGCTTTGCAGATCCAGTTCGCCGGCGCGGAAGCGCTTCACCGCCGCGGCGCTGTCGGTGGTGGGGTAATAGGTCACGGTCTCGAAACCGACATGGGCGGCGTCGAAGAAGCGCGGATTCTTCGCCAGGGTGATGTGGTCGTTGGGCACCCACTCCTTCAGCAGATAGGGGCCGTTGCCGACATACGTGCCCGGCCGGGCCCAGCCGCTTTTCGCCGCCTGGCGCGGCACCGGCGAGGCGGTGATGTGGGCCAGCAGCTCGGGCAGATAAGGCGCGGGATGTTCCAGGGTCAGCACCAGAAGGCCGGGCTTTGGCGCGGCAACGCCAAGCGAAGCGGACGGCAGTTTCCCTGCACTCACCGCCGCGCCATTCTTGAGAATCCAGAGATTGGCGGCATAGCGCGAGCGGGTGGCGGGATCGGCAAGGCGGCGGAAGGCGAAGACGAAATCGCCCGCCGTGACCGGCGCGCCGTCGGACCATTGCGCCCGGCGCAAGTGAAAACTCCAGCTCAGGCCATCCTTGGAGATATCCCAGCTTTCCGCCATGCCGGGAATGGGCCGCGCGCCCGCGTCCAGCGTGGTCAGGCCGACCATCAGGTCGCCGACGATATTGTCTTCCCATTGCGTTCCGGCGAAGGCGGGATCCAGCGAATCCGGCTCGCCGCCATTGCCGCGCCGCAGCTCCGCCGCCAGGGACGGCGTCGCCAGCAGCAGCAGGAGCGCGGCCAGCGCCGCCTTCACAGCAGCACGGTGCGGGCGCGCTCGCTCGCGTCGATCGAAAGCCAGCGGCTGGGGTGAAAGTCGGTGGGGTTGCGGACCCAGCCCTTGACATAGGGCCGCACGATGCTGGGTGTCGCCCAGAAAAACAGCGGCATGACGGCGTGATCGCGCAGCAGCATGGTCTCGGCTTCGGCCAGCCTCTTGCCGCGCTCTGTCAGGTCCACCGTCCGCTGCGACTCCGCCAGCTTGGCGTCGAATTGCGGATTGGAGTAGGCACCCCAGTTGTTGCCCGCGCCGGTGAGGAAAAGGGTGAGGAAGCTTTCGGCATCGTTGAAATCCGCCAGCCAGGCGGGTTGGCAGATGTCGAAATCATGGATGATGGTGGTCTTGCTGGTGAAGATGGCGAAGTCGTTGGCCAGAATGGAAACGTCGATATAGACCAGCGACAGCATCTGCTGGATGGCGGCGGCCTGGGCGCGGTAGGTGCCGGCGGCGGTGGAACGGATCATGTAGCTGGTGCGCAACCGCTTGTCGGGTCCAAAACCGGCCTGGCGCATCAGGCTTCGCGCCCGCTCAAGCCGCGCCGCCTGCGGCAGCGCCTTGAAGGCGAAAGTATTGCCGCCGGGATAATTGGCCATGCCCGGCGGCACCACGGCATAGGCGGGCACATCGCCGACGCGGCGAATCTTGTTGGCGATGGTTTCCCGGCTGATGGCCAGATTGATGGCCTCGCGCACCCGGATATCGTCGAACGGCTTGCGGGTAAAATTGACCGCGACATATTCCACCGAGAATTCCGGCACCGGGTGATAGATTTCCGGCATGTTGGCGCGGATCCAGTCAATGTCCTGGGCGGGAATGCGGTTCTGGCTGTCAATCTCCCCCGCCCGCATCCGCCTGAGCGCCGCGTCGTAATCGTCGGTGGGGTAGAACACCACCGTATCCAGCGCCACCTTGGCGGCTTCGTAGAAGCGGGGATTTTTGATCAGGGTGATGCGCTCATGCGGCACCCACTCCTTGAGCATGAAGGCGCCATTGCCGACATAATTGCCGGCGCCCGCCCAGGCCCGGCCCTTGGCCTCGACCACATGGCGCGGCTGGGGCAGGGTGCTGCTGTGGGTGAG
>Ga0265313_10001222_pt1 | contig 24514 bp, 22 predicted proteins | sample 4123metaG_FD_203122 | JGI IMG/M metagenome (GOLD analysis project Ga0265313, IMG submission 203122) | Rhizosphere microbial communities from Carex aquatilis grown in University of Washington, Seatle, WA, United States - 4-1-23 metaG | ecosystem: Host-associated > Plants > Roots > Rhizosphere >...
GGGCCGCCCGGTACGACGACGACGTCGAGTTTGTCCTGCCGCATCTTGTCGCGCAGCGCGCGATAGCGGCGCGCGTATTCGGCCTTGGAGAACTGCTCCCACACCGCGTCACGGTAGTAGGGCGTCTCGCGCATGTTGGCGAACGGCAGCGACTGGTCGAGCTTGGTGCGCACGACCTCCCACGGCTGCGGGCCGATGCGCGGCGGAACGATGTTCATTGCTGGAGTCCTTGTCGGGGCGATCGACGCGAAGCGGTCAGTCGACCGGCTGGAGATTGGCTTCCTTGGCGAGCTTCTGGGTCTCGGCCATGTCGTCGGCGAAGAACTTGGCGAACTCATCGACGCTGAGATGGGCGGGCTCGACGCCGAGCTTGGCGAGCTTCTCGCGGACCGCAGGAACGTCGAGCGCCTGCTCGGTCACGTCATGCAGCTTCTGTACGACGGCGCGCGGCGTCTTGGCCGGCGCCGAAATCCCGTTCCAGAACCGGAACACCGCGTCCGGATAGCCGGCTTCGACCACCGACGGCACGTCGGGAAGGAGCGGCACGCGCGTAGGCGCGCTCACGGCCAGCACCACCAGCTTCTCGTTGTGCAGGACCGAAGCAGCCGCGGCGAGCGGGATGAAATAGAAATCGATGCGCCCGGCCATGACTTCGGTGAGGCCGCCTTCGCGGAACGGCACGTGGCGCACGTCGATTTTGGCGGCGAGACGGAAGCGCTCGCCGGCCATATGCGAGGACGACCCGATGCCCGCGGACGCAAAGGTCAGCGTACCGGGCTTGGCTTTGGCCGCGGCAACGAGATCGCCGAGCGTCTTGAAGCCGCTCTGCTTGGACGCCACCAAAATGTTCGGCGAGGTGCCAAGCAGCACGACCGGTACGAAATCCTTGACCGGGTCATAGGGCAGCGTCTTGTGCAGCACGGTCTCCGTCGCCATCGACGACGAGCTCGTGGCCACCGTGTAACCGTCCGGGTCGGAGTGCGCGACCGAGGAGAAGCCGAGGCTGCCGCCGGCACCGGGCTTGACCTCGATGACGACCGGCTGGCCGATCAGCTGCGAGACTTCGTCGAGCACGACGCGGGTCACGGTGTCGGACGCGCTGCCGGCCGGGTAGGGGCTCACCGCCCGGATCGGCCGGGTCGGCCAGTCCTGCGCATTGGCGGCGGCGCCTGTTACGGCAACGATTGCGATAGCGGCGAAACGGCACAACGCACGAGAGACCATGACGCACACCCTTGTTCGGTAAAATCGGGCCTCAGAGATAGCCGAGCAACCGCCGATGCGACAAGCGCTATCAACGCGTTGGCGGAAGGGGTGAGATTCGAACTCACGGTACCCTTGCGGGCACGCCGGTTTTCAAGACCGGTGCCTTAAACCACTCGGCCACCCTTCCGTCTCACGCCAATTGTACTGAATTGACGCAATCGAAGCCTGCGCGCAATGGCCAAGCAGCATCCGTGCTTGCATGGGTGTCGAGCCTCGGCTAGCCAAACGCCGTCGCCCCGGCTGGGCGGGCAGGGCGCGATGGAACCAATTCTTCACTACGTCCCGCGCTGGGCATTCCGTGTCCGGGCAAGGCGCGGTATTATGGTTACTTCGCTAACGGGGCTTGAGCTGGCTGCATGAGGTTTCGGGGGGGTGCCGCGTTGTGGCCGCTGGCGCGCTTTGTTGCGCTTGCCGGAGGCTGCCTGGCCTTGGCGAACTGCTCATCCGGCCTGTCCGGCAAGGTCGATCCCCGCTACGGCGTGATGGCAAGCTCGCGCGTGGTCGAGCCGGGGTCGGACGTGCCCAAAGGCGGCGGCGTCTACCGGGTCGGCTCGCCTTATGTCGTCGGCGGCCGCACCTACACTCCGCAGGAAGACCCCCACTACAGCGCCGTCGGCCTCGCCTCATGGTACGGCGACGATTTCCACGGCCGCTACACCGCCAACGGCGAAATCTTCGACATGAACGCGATCACGGCGGCGCATCCGACGCTGCCATTGCCGTGCTATGTGCGCGTCACCAATCTGGGCAATCACCGTTCGATCGTGGTCCGCGTCAACGACCGCGGCCCTTACGTCGGCGATCGCGTCATCGATCTGTCGGTGCATACAGCCAAGCTGCTCGGCTACTACGGCAACGGCGTCACCAAGGTGAAGGTCGAATATATCGGCCGCGCGCCGCTCGCCGGCTCCGACGACCGCAAGCTGGAGGCGACGTTGCGCGAGGGTACGCCGGCCGAAACCGTGCGTGTCGCCTCCGCCAAGCCTTTCATCCCCCAACCCGAGATGTTCGATTCGCGCCCGCTCAGCCGCGTGGCGACGAACGTCCCGTCGCCGCCCGAGCGGCCCTATCGCCTGGGCGAGGGCGCGCGCGAGGTCCCGGCGGCGAAGCCCACACCGGCCGCGAAAGTCCAGTACGCCGACGCACTCGCATCCGAGCCCGTCCACAGCGCGGAGGAGCCGGTCACCTCGCCGGTTTCCGCCTATGCGCCCGTAAGCTATGATAGCGGCGCGGCGGCTTCGAGCGGACGCGGGCTTTACTAAGCCGCACTTGGCCGCCAAAACGCCGCAGTTGCTACCGCTATAGGGCGCGCGCTGGTCATTTCGCGCGTCCCGGATGAGATTTCTGATGACCCTTCGCCGGCAATGTCTCGCTGCTCTGATCGCCGCCGCTATCGCCACCGTGCCGGCGGTCGCCGCGAAGAAGGAACCCGCGCCTCCGCCGCCCGCGGCCGCGAAGAAGCCTGTGGCGGCCGCGCCGGTCGTCAAGAAAGACGAACCGCAGATCACCGCGCCACATGCGCTGCTGATCGACGCCGAAAACGGCAACGTCCTCTACGAACGTGATCCAGACCAACTCATCTTCCCGGCCAGCCTCGCCAAGCTGATGACGGTCGAATACGTCTTCCACGAGCTCAAGGAAGGACGGCTCAAGCTCACCGACGAATTCTCCGTGAGCGAGAACGCCTGGCGCAAGGGCGGCGCGCCGTCGCATACCTCGACCATGTATGCCGAGCTGCACAGCCAGATCAGCGTCGAGAACCTGCTGCGCGGCGCCATCATCCAGTCCGGCAACGACGCCTGCATCGTGCTGGCGGAAGGCATCGCCGGCAGCGAGGCCGAATTCGGCGTCAAGCTGACGCAACGCGCACGCGAGATCGGGCTGACGAAATCGGTCTTCACCAATTCGAACGGCTTGCCCGATCCCGGCACCAAGGTGACGACGCGTGAGCTCGCCATGCTGGCCCGCGACATCGTCAACAACTATCCGGAATATTACCCGATCTTCGGCGAGCACGAATTCACCTGGAACAAGATCCGCCAGCAGAATCGCGATCCACTGTTCTCGATCGTCGACGGCGCCGATGGCTTGAAGACGGGCTTCACCAACGAGGCGGGTTACGGCCTGGTCGGCTCGGCGGTGCAGAACGGCTTGCGGCTCATCGTCGTCGTCAACGGCGAGAAGAGCGCGAAGGAGCGCGCCGACGAGGCCAAGAAACTGCTCGAATACGGCTTCCACAATTTCGAGCGCCGCGTGTTGTTCGCCGAAGGCCAGACCATCGGCTTCGCCAAGGTCTACGGCGGCGCAAGCAGCAGCGTGCCGCTGGTGGCGACGGGTCTGGTGCGCATCCTGGTGCCGAAGAGCGGCGGCGGCAAACTCGTCGCCCGCATCGTCTATACCGGCCCGGTGCCGGCGCCGGTGCAGGACGGCGCGCCGGTCGGCGCGGTCAAGGTGTGGCGCGACGATAGTCTGGTGCTCGAGCAACCGCTCAAGACCTCGGCCAGCGTCGCGCGCGGCAATATTTCGCAGCGCGCGCTCGACGGCGTGAGTGAGCTGATGATTGGCCTGTTCCGCGCCGGCGCCGAACGGTTATGATCAAATAGATGCGCGGCCATTTCATCACCTTCGAGGGCGGCGAGGGCAGCGGCAAGTCCACGCATGCGCGATTGCTGGGCGAGCGCCTGAAGGCGCTCGGCCTTGACGTCGTGATCACGCGCGAGCCCGGCGGCTCGCCCGGTGCCGAGATCATCCGCCACATTTTGCTGTCGGGCATCGCCAAGCCGCTGGGCGCGGAGACCGAGGCGATCCTGTTCGCCGCGGCGCGCGACGACCACATGCGCACCAAGATCCGGCCGGCGATCACTTCGGGCAAATGGGTGATCTGCGACCGCTTCGTCGATTCAACCCGCGTCTACCAGGGTGCCGTCGGCCACGTCGACCCGGGCCTGATCCGCGGCCTCGAACGTGTAACCGTCGGCCCCGCGATGCCCGATCTCACCTTCATCCTCGACGTGCCGGCGACGGTCGGCCTCGCGCGCGCCAAACGCCGGCGCGAAGGCGGCGTCGCCGACCGCTTCGAGGCCGAGGACGTGAATTTCCACGAGGACCTGCGCAAGGCCTACCGGGCGCTCGCCGAGCTCGAGCCCAAACGCATCATCGTCATTGACGGCCGCGCGCCGCGCGACGTCGTCGCCGAGCGCATCTGGGCGATCGTCGAACAGCGGCTGCATCCGGGCCCTGCGCGGCTCGCCGAGACGGTCGGCACATGAGCGACGACGATATTGACGATTCCGAAAGCCCGCCGCCGCGCGAGACGACCGCGCTGTTCGGCCACGCCGACGCTGAGCAGACGCTGCTCGCGAGTTACCAGAGCGGCCGCATGCCGCACGCCTGGCTGATCGGCGGCGAGCCGGGCATCGGCAAGGCGACACTCGCCTATCGTCTGGCGCGGTTCGTGCTGGCGCATCCTGATCCGATGGCGGATGCGGTGCAGCGCGCCACCTCACTGGCCGTTGCGCCCGACCATCCAGTGGCGCGCCGCATCGCCGCGCAGGCGCAAGGCGACCTGCTGGTGCTCGAGCGCACCCTCAACGACAAGGGCAAGCTGCGCCAGGACATCGCCGTCGACGACATCCGCCGTTCGGTCGGGTTCTTCGGCTCGACCGCGGGCGAGGGCGGCTGGCGCATCGCCATTGTCGACGCGGTCGACGAACTCAACCGCGCCGGCGCCAATGCGCTGCTGAAGCTGATCGAAGAGCCACCGGCGCGCTCGCTCATCTTGCTGGTCAGCCACGCGCCCGGCAGGGTGCTGCCGACCATCCGCTCGCGCTGCCGCCGGTTGTTGTTGCGGCCGCTTGATGCCGCCGATGTCGCGCGCGCGGTTACCGCCGCCACCAGCCGCAGCGCCGGCGACGCCCAGGTCGAGTCGGCGGCCGCGGCCGCTGAGGGCAGCGTCGCCCGCGCGCTGGCGATGCTCGACGGCAAGGCGCTGGCGTTGCGCCAGCGCGTGCAGGATCTGCTCGATCAACTGCCCGATCCGGACCCGCGCGCGCTGCATGCGCTCGGCGACGCGCTTGGCTTCAACGAGCCGCAGACGCTCGCCACCTTCGTCGACATGGCGAATGCCTGGCTGACGGCGCGGCTCGAGCGCAGCGCGCAGGAAAAAGGCCACGTGACGAAAGGAATGGATGCTTTCGCGCAGGCCTTCGACCGGATCAATCGCGCGGCGCGCGACGCCAACGACTACAATCTCGAACGCAAGCCGTTGGTGTTCGCGGTGTTCGGCGCGCTGGCCGAAGCGACGCGCGCCTGAGCATCGGCTTGCGCCGTCTGCCGCGCCTGCCACATCGCCGTCACTATCCAGCCGGTCGAGGCACCGACAAAACCGCCGGCGATGATGTCGCTGAGGAAATGATAATTAGCGCCGACCAGGCCGACGACCACCGCCAGCACCACCACCGCGTAGAGCGGCCGGAATTTTGGATAGGCGATCCACAGCACCGACACGATGGCGCAGGTCAACGACAGGTGCCCGGACGGGAACGACATGTAGCCCGGCCCGCCGTGAAACGGATTGAAGCCATAGACGCCGTCGCGGATGAACGACGGGTTGTTGTCGACCCAGGTGTCCGGCCAGGTTCGCCCGAATGCGTACTTAAGCTGGTTCTTGATGGCTTCGGCCATAATGACGCTAATGCTGCACAGAAGCGTGGTGGTCAGCGCCTTCACCAGCGGCTGGCTGGCGAGGATCCAGAGCCCGATCAGCACGAAGACGATCACCGCCACCGGGATGAATGGGTCGGGGATGTGGGTGAGTTCGGTGTAGGTCTTTTGCCCGACCAGGCGGCCGCGCGCGAACGTCGAGATCGGCCGGTCCAGCCATTCGAAGGCGACGAACACGGCGACCGCGGTCGCCGCCAGGCTCACGAACCATTTTTGGATTGCGTTCATCGTTGACCTGCCGCTTGGGAGTCGCAAACCCCGGCCTTGTTTGGCGAAAAGCGGCGGCGCCGGCAATAGGGCGCGCAAGCGCGTTCGCGCTCAGGGCAAGCCGAGAAGGCGATCGGGCGCGCTACTTGACGCGCTACTTGGCGCAGACCGCGACCAGCGGACCGGAAGTGGTGTCCGGGTTGATGCCGCAATTGACGGTCTGGTCCGTGAGGAAAGTCGCCGGTGCCCGCTTGCTTCCGCAATAGGCGGTTATGGCGACTTCGTCGGAGCGGCATGTCACCTGGCACTCGCTCGGATTCGTGCAGGGCTGCTTCACCAGCCGGAATTCCGACGAGGCGCCGGGTGTGCCCGGCGGGCCTTGCAGGCCGGGCGGGCCGGCGGGGCCGACGGGTCCTTGCGCGCCCGGCTCGCCCTTAGCGCCCTGGTCGCCTTTGGGTCCTTGCGCGCCCGGCTCGGGCTTGCTGCAACTCGCTAAAATTGTCGCCATCGCAATCGCCAAAACAATGCCTGCCGCCCGCATTGGAAATTTCCTGTCTATGTTGGGTCCGCGGATTATGACGCGTTGTCTCTCGTGCCCGCAACCTGAAGAGCCGCCCGACGCACCGATATCCGCCCTTGCCTAAATGTGCTCTGCCCGGCACTAAGGCCCTTAGAAACGCAGAATCCACACCTAAGTTCACAAGAATGCCGGCCAAGACCCCGTATTTCATCACCACCGCGATCTCCTACCCGAACGGGCCGCCGCACATCGGCCACGCCTACGAGGCGATTGCGACCGACGCTATCGCGCGCTTCATGCGGCTCGACGGCTACGACGTCTATTTCCTGACCGGCACCGACGAGCACGGCCAGAAGATGCAGCAGACCGCGACCAAACTTGGCCTGACCGCGCGGCAGTTGCGCGACCGCAACGTGCCGCTGTTCGAGGCCATGGTGAAGCGGCTCGAGTGCTCGAACGACGACTTCATCCACACCACCGAGGAGCGCCACCACCGCGCCTCGGAGGAAATCTGGCGCCGGATGGAGAAGAACGGCGACATCTATCTCGACAAATACGCCGGCTGGTACTCGGTCCGCGACGAGGCCTATTACGCCGAGGACGAAACGCATCTCAACGAGCAGAAGGTGCGCGTCGCATCGAAGACCGGCACGCCGGTCGAATGGGTGGAGGAGGAGAGCTATTTCTTCCGCCTGTCGGCCTACCAGGACAGATTGCTCAAACTCTACGAGCAGCCCAACTTCGTGCTGCCGAAGGAGCGTCTCAACGAGGTCGCGAGCTTCGTGCGCGGCGGCCTGCAGGATCTGTCGATCTCGCGCACCACCTTCGACTGGGGCGTGCGCGTGCCCGATTCCGACAAGCACATCATGTATGTCTGGGTTGACGCGCTGACCAATTACATCACCGGCGTCGGCTTTCCCGACGACCAGAGCGAGAAGTTCAAGCGTTACTGGCCGGCGGCGCTGCACGTCATCGGCAAGGACATCGTGCGCTTCCACGCGGTCTATTGGCCGGCCTTCCTGATGTCGGCGGGCATCGCCGTGCCGCAACGCATTTTCTCGCACGGCTTCCTGTTCAACCGCGGCGAGAAAATGTCGAAGTCGGTCGGCAACGTCATCGACCCGTTCGCGCTCGCCGACGCCTACGGCGTCGATCCGCTGCGCTATTTCTTCCTGCGTGAGGTGCCGTTCGGCCAGGACGGCAACTACAGCCACGAGGCGATCGTCAACCGCATCAACGCCGATCTCGCCAACGACCTCGGCAATCTGGCGCAGCGGTCGCTGACCATGATCGCCAAGGCCTTCGGCGGCAAGGTGCCGGAGCCCGGCGCCTTCAGCGCCAGCGACAAGACCATCCTTGCCGCGGCCGACGCCATGATCGGCACTGCGCGCGAGCACATGAAGACGCAGCAGCTGCATCAGGTGCTGAACGCGGTGTGGGCGGTGGTCGCCGACGCCAACCGCTATTTCGCCTCGGAGGCGCCATGGGCGCTGGCCAAGACCGATCCGCAGCGACAGGGCACGGTGCTCTACGTCACCGCCGAGATCTTGCGATGCGTTTCCATCATGGCGCAGCCGTTTATGCCTTCCTCGGCGGCGAAACTCCTTGAGCTTCTCGGTGTTCGCCCCGAGGAACGCGACTTCTCCGAGCTTAACGGCGCCAAACGCATAGCTCCCGGAACCTCGTTGCCGCCGCCGGCACCGGTGTTCCCGCGTTATGTCGAGCCCGCGCCGGATACGAAAAGCGCCTGAAAATGCTAGTCGATAGCCACTGCCATCTGGATTTTCCGGATTTTGCCTCCGAACTCGACGCCGTGGTGGCACGCGCCCGCGCCGCCGGCGTCGGCCTCATGGTGACGATCTCGACCCGTGTCAAGAAACACGCGCAAGTCCTCGGAATTGCCGAAAGATTTCCCGACGTCTTCTGCTCGGTCGGCACTCATCCGCATCACGCCCAGGACGAGACCGATATCGATGCCCGCGCGCTCATCGCGCTGACGAGGCATCCGAAGGTCGTCGCCATCGGCGAGGCCGGGCTCGATTATCACTACGACAACAGCCCGCGCGACGTGCAGGAGGCAAGCTTCCGCCAACATATTGCCGCCGCGCGCGAAACCGGGCTGCCGCTGGTGATCCATTCGCGCGACTGCGACGCCGACATGGCGCGGATTCTCGAAGAAGAAACCGGGAAGGGCGCCTTCACCGCGGTGCTGCATTGCTTCACCGGCGGCCGCGATTTGGCGCTCAAAGCCATAGAGTTAGGCCACTACATTTCGTTCACCGGCATCCTGACTTTCAAGCGCTCCGACGGGCTCCGCGCGATTGCCTCTGGCCTGCCGGCGGAACGCGTGCTGGTCGAAACCGACGCGCCTTATCTTGCGCCACTGCCTTACCGCGGCCAGCGCAACGAGCCGGCTTACGTGGTGGAAACCGCCAAGGTGCTGGCGCAGGCCTGCGGCGTGCCGGCCGAAGACATCGCGCGACGGACGACGGAGAATTTCTTCCGGCTGTTCAGCAAGGTACCGAGAACCCTGGCGAACGCGGCATGAGCCTGACCTTCACCATCCTCGGCTGCGGCTCTTCGATGGGCGTGCCGCGGGTGGGACTTGGCTGGGGCGCCTGCGACCCCAACAATCCGAAAAACCGGCGACGCCGTTGCTCGCTATTGGTCGAACGCGCGCAGGGGCAAGGCAAGGTTACGCGCGTACTGGTCGATTGCACGCCAGACCTGCGCGAGCAACTGCTTGATGCGGAGGTCGACTGGCTCGACGGCGTGTTGTTTACCCACGAGCACGCCGACCACACCCACGGCATCGACGACCTGCGCGGTCTTTTCGTCCACAAGCGCCGCCGCGTCGACGTCTTCATGGACGCACCGACCTCGCACGTGATGCGGGTGCGCTTTTCCTATTGCTTCGCCACGCCGCCGGGCAGCGAATACCCGCCGATCCTGTCCGAGCACCGGCTGGTGCCGGGCGAGCACGCAACCATCAACGGGCAGGGTGGCGCTATCGACGCAGTGCCGGTGCTGCAGCAGCACGGCGACATCCCCTCGCTCGGTTTCCGCTTCGGCAACGTCGCCTATTCGGCCGACATAAAGAGCCTGCCGGAGGCCAGCATTGCCGCCATGCGCGGCCTCGAGGTCTGGATCGTCGATGCGCTGCGCCTCAACCCACATCCCAGCCACATGAACCTCGACGAGGCTCTGGCCTGGATCGACCGCATCAAGCCGAAGCGTGCGATCCTGACCAATCTGCACAGCGACATGGACTACGAGGCGTTGCGGGCCAAACTGCCGCCGCACGTCGTGCCGGCCTACGACGGAATGCAGTTCACGAGCGCCTAAAGTCGATTGCGAGGAAATTACGTGAAGCCATTGAAATTGCATCGTAGCGACGGCAATTTCCATACGATCAATTTTACAAATACGGTAGTTAGAACAATGGCTTCTAACGGGTATCTAAACCGAGCCAGCTTCAAGGACCTTATGAGAATATTCCATAATATGTCTTATGCGAATCGTTGCTTGGCGAGAGGACGCCGGTGAAGCCGTCCCGTGACATCGCCCGCCTCATCGAGATCATGGCGGCGCTGCGCACGCCGGGTTCGGGCTGCCCCTGGGACCTCGAACAGAGCTTCGAGACCATCGCGCCCTATACGCTGGAGGAAGCCTACGAGGTTGCCGACGCCATCGCGCGCGGCGACCGTGCCGACCTCAAGGACGAACTCGGCGACCTTCTGCTCCAGGCCGTCTATCACGCCCGCATGGCGCAGGAAGAAGGCGCCTTCGATTTCGGCGACGTCGTCGAGGGCATCACCGCCAAGATGATCCGCCGCCATCCGCACGTGTTCGCCGACGAGCACGGCCGCACGGTGGACGCCGTCAAGGGATTGTGGGAGCGGGTCAAGGCTGAGGAAAAGGCCGAGCGCGGCGAGGCGGCGGAGACGGGGGCGCTGGCCGGGGTGCCGGTTGCCCTGCCCGCGTTAACCCGCGCGCTCAAACTGCAGGACAAAGCCGGCAAGGTGGGCTTCGACTGGAACGATCCGCGGGCAGTGCTGGCCAAGATCCGCGAGGAGGCCGACGAGATCGAGGCCGAGCTCGACCGCCCCGAGGCCGCAGCCGCCGAGACCGGCGATCTCCTGTTCGCCGTCGTTAACCTCGCAAGGCATCTTGGCGCGGACCCCGAAGGCATCCTGCGCGCGACCAACCTGAAGTTCGAGCGCCGCTTTGCCTCGATCGAAAGAGCCTTGGCCCAGCGCGGCAAGCGGCCGCAGGACGCGACGCTCGAGGAAATGGATGCGCTGTGGGACGCGGCCAAGGAAGCGGAAAAAGCCGAGAAGGGATAAGCACCCTCGCCTGCGACTTCGGCTCTCCGCCATCATTGCCGGGCTTGACCCGGCGACAGCGTGTTGCGCCCTCTTCCGATTCATCTGCAAAACAGCCCGCGAAGCCAACGCTCCGCCGCCCGTATTCTTTTTGTCGGCCCCGGGCAAGCCCTCGTTCTATCTGGCCCCGCGCGAAACGAGGGCGCGCGGGACGCCTTCGGGTCCAGTGGACCCACGGGCCTCGACGCCTCGCGACATCGAGGCATGCCAAAGTCCGAAATTGCCGCAAGTCCGCCAGTCCCTCGGCGTCCCGCGCGCGATGTTTGAGGTCTGCTCCACAGCGCCCCCGGTGGACTTACCGTTTCAGGCAACCCGCCTAACGACGGGTCCGCCTATCCACCGCTTCAGGCCCAGATCGGCGCCGGCTGAATGTGACCATTCGCCAATGCCGTCATCACGGGGCCGCGTGACGCGCGGACAGCGCGCCGGGACGCGTGCGGCTTGACCGCCGGGCCGCTTCGCCGCATCTCCAGCGAAGCGTCATTCCCCGGCCACCGCTCCCCGCCCCGCATCTGAAGATGCTGTACAGACACCCCTCGTGTTGGGGCGGGATGCCTAGGACTATATTCCATTGGTGGGAATAAAGTCAATAACTGTTTATTGCCGCATCAGACTGGCTGTCATTGCCGGGTTTGACCCCGACTATGCCTCGTTACCGAACTTCGCCTTCACCCGCGCCGCGTTGTCAGTGTCAGCGCGGACGTCGACCGCGAGCTGGCCGTCGTCGCGCATCTCCCGCGACAGCACCTCAGCGTGGCGATAGAGCCAGCTCAGGCCGGCGCCGTCGGCCGGATCGAGCACCAGATGCAGGGTCTGCCGGCTTTCGCCGAGCCGCGCTTCGATGGCCGTGATGAGGTGGTCAATCCCCTCGCCCATCAACGCCGATACGATTACCGGCCGCCGTTCCGGCGGCAGCCGCTCGGCCATGTTGGCGAGGCGCGCGCGGCCATTGGCGTCAAGCCGGTCGATCTTGTTCCAGACCTCGATCAGCCGACGATCGGACGGCTCAATGCCGAGCTCTTCCAGTACTTTCTCGACGTCGCGCGACTGCGCGGCGGAATCTTCGTGTGACATGTCGCGCACGTGCAGGATGACATCGGCCTCGATCACCTCTTCCAGCGTCGCGCGGAACGCGGCCACCAGCATGGTCGGCAGATCGGAGATGAAACCCACTGTGTCAGACAGAATGATGCGGTTGCCGCGCGGCAATTGGACCGCACGCAGCGTCGGGTCGAGCGTCGCAAACAGCATGTCGGCCGACAGCACTGTTGATGCCGTCATGCGGTTGAACAGCGTCGACTTGCCGGCATTGGTGTAGCCGACCAGCGCCACGATCGGATAAGGCACGCGCTTGCGCGCGTCGCGATGCAGCTTGCGCGTACGTTTGACTTTGTCGAGTTCGGTCTCGATGCGCTTGATGCGGTCTTCGATGACGCGGCGGTCAGTCTCGAGCTGCGTCTCGCCCGGCCCGCCGAGGAAGCCGAAACCGCCGCGCTGACGCTCGAGATGGGTCCACGAGCGCACCAGCCGGCTCTTCTGGTAGCTCAAATGCGCGTGCTCGACCTGGAGTGCACCTTCGCGGGTGCGCGCGCGCTTTCCGAAAATCTCCAGAATCAGCCCGGTGCGATCGATGACCTTGGCGTTCCAGGCTTTCTCCAGATTGCGCTGCTGCACCGGCGACACCGGGCAGTCCATGATCACGACCGAGGCTTCGAGGCTCTTGGTCAGCCCCGCGATCTCGTCGACCTTGCCCTTGCCGACATAAGTCGCCGGCCGCACGGCGTTAAGCGTCACCAGCCCGGCTTCGACGACGTTGAGGTCGATGGCGCGCGCAAGACCGACGGCCTCTTCCAGCCGCGCTTCCGGCCCGCGCGCATCCACGGACGCACGTGCGCTTTGCTTCAGCCAGGGTTCGATAACAATGGCGCGCCCGGTTTCCAGGCCGCCGCCGCTCAGCCGATCGATGGTCTCATCGCGATGGCGCGGTTCCAACTACGCTTTGTCCGGCGGAGCATCTTCGCCGCCTTCGAACAACTGGATCGGGTGTCCGGGCATGATGGTCGAGATCGCATGCTTGTAGACAAGCTGCGAATGTCCGTCCCGCCGCAGCAGCACGCAAAAATTGTCGAACCAAGTCACGACGCCCTGCAATTTCACGCCATTGACCAGGAAGATTGTGAGCGGAACTTTGCTTTTGCGAACGTGATTGAGGAAAGTATCTTGTAGATTCTGCACACGATCGGCTGCCATTGCCGTTGTTCCATTTTTTGCCCGCGTCTTACGCGCGAGACCATTCATTGCCCAAGCTCAGCCCGTACGGAATCAGCCGTAACGGCCGCCTACCCCTTCTCGAGAAACGGGCGGGCCCAGGAACATCTATTAGATGGCAGGCCAGCGCCGCGCGCAAGCATAAGTTCGAGATGCATGGCTCAAATGCCTGAAATGTAGGCTGTTTTCCGGACCATCAGGTGAGTTCTGCATAGCTTCGATAGTCGCGGCGCAGGGCGGTGGTGATCAGGCCCGGCGCGCCGTTGCCGACAGGGCGGCCATCGATGCGCACCACCGGCAACACGATCTGGCTCGCTGAAGTGATGAAAGCTTCGCGCGCGGCATAGGCTTCCTCGACGGTGAAAGCGCGTTCCTCGAAGGCGAGGCCCTGCGCCTTGATCGCATCGATGACGACCGAGCGCGTGATGCCGGGCAGGATGTCGCGGCCAAGCGGATGCGTCACCAGCTTGCCGTCGCGTGCGACGATCCAGGCATTGGACGATGCGCCTTCTGTAACGCGGCCAGCCTTGTCGACCAGCCAGGCCTCGCGGGCGCCCTGCTCACGCGCCGCCTGTTTCGCCAGCACGTTCGGCAGCAGCGACACCGATTTGATGTCGACGCGCTGCCAGCGCATGTCCGGCACGGTGACGACGGCGACGCCTTCCGCCGCCAGCTGCTCGAGCCTGGCGAGATCGTTGCCGCGCGCCATCACCACAATCGACGATGCCGTACCGGCCGGCGGAAACGAAAAATCGCGCCGGGCGACGCCGCGGGTGATCTGCACGTAGACGATGCCGTCCCGCACGCGATTGCGCAGAATGGTCTCCCGCATCACCACACCGAGCGCCGCAGGCAGCATCGGCGGCGCGATGCGCAGTTCGTTGAGCGAACGGGCAAGTCGCGCCATGTGACGGCGTTCGTCGACAAGCCGACCTGCCCTCACCTCGCAGACTTCGTAGACGCCGTCGGCAAATTGATAGCCGCGATCCTCGACCGAAACCTTGGCTTCGCTGCGCAACAAGTAGCGGCCATTGACGTAGGCGATGCGCGACATGGTTAGTTCCCGGCGCTAACCGATCCCCAGCGCCTTGAGCTTGCGGTGCAGCGCCGAGCGCTCCATGCCGACGAATTCGGCGGTGCGCGAGATGTTGCCGCCGAACCGGCTGATCTGCGCCACCAGATATTCACGTTCGAAGACTTCGCGCGCGTCGCGTAACGGCAGGCCCATCAAATGTTCGCCGCCGTTGCCGTTCGGCATGCTCGGCACCATCGAGCCGACGTCGGGCGGCAGCATGCTGGCGTTGAGCACCATGTCGGGATCGCCGCCGGCGAGGATCATCAGCCGCTCGATGTTGTTGCGCAGCTGGCGCACATTACCCGGCCAGTCGTGCGATTGCAGCACCGCCATCGCGTCCTCACCGATGCGGCGCTTGGGCAGGCCGGTCGCCTGCGAGATCTGCTCCATGAAGAATTCGACCAGATCCGGAATGTCCTCGCGGCGCTCGGCGAGCGGCGGCACGCGGATCGGCACCACCGAAAGGCGATGATAAAGGTCCTCGCGGAATTTGCCCTCGGCAATTGCCGCTTCCAGGTTGCGCGCGGTGGACGAGACGATGCGCACGTCGACGGCGACCTTGGTGTTGCCGCCAACCCGCTGAAACGTCTGATCGACCAATACGCGCAGGATCTTGTTCTGCGTCTCGCGCGGCAGGTCGGCGATGTCGTCGAAGAACAGCGTGCCGCCATGCGCTTCTTCCAGGGCACCGCTCTTGCGCTGCTCCGAGCCGTTCGACTGATCGACACCGAACAACTCGATCTCCATCCGCTCCGGCGTGATCGCGGCGGCGTTGACGACCATGAACGGCCCGCTGGCGCGGTTCGAGGCCTGGTGGATGCTGCGTGCGGCGAGTTCCTTGCCCGCTCCCGACGGCCCGACGATGAGGACACGGCTGTTGGTCGGTGCCACCTTGTCGATAATCTGGCGCAACTGGCTGATCGCGGCCGAGCGGCCGATCAGGGTCGGCGGCAGCGGCGCCAGCTGCTTGAGCTGCTTGACCTCACGCTTAAGCCGCGAGGTTTCGAGCGCGCGCTCGGCGACCAGCACCAGCCGATCGGCCTTGAACGGTTTCTCGATGAAATCGTAAGCGCCGCGCTTGATGGCGGCGACGGCGGTCTCGATGTTGCCATGGCCCGAGATCATCACCACCGCCATCTCGGGGTGTTCCTGCTTGATGGCGTCGAGCAATTGCAGACCGTCGAGCTTGCTGCCCTGCAGCCAGATATCGAGGAACACGAGGTTCGGCCGCTGCGAGGCGATGGCGGCCAGCGCCTCGTCGCTGTTGCGGGCGGTCCGCGCGGCGTAACCCTCGTCCTGCAGAATGCCGGCGACCAGGTCGCGGATATCGGTTTCGTCGTCGACGATGAGAATATCTGCCGGCATCATTTGCTCATTACGGGTTGTTGTTCATTGGCGGCGGCGTGACCGGCCGCCGCAAAACGCATGCGCACCCAGGCGCCGCGCTGGCCCGGAATCTTGTCGGCGGCGTCGCGCAACTCGATCGTGCCGCCATGCTCCTCGACGATGCGGCCGACGATGGCGAGGCCTAGACCTGTGCCCTTCTCGCGCGTGGTAACGTAAGGCTCGAGCAGACGATTGCGATGTTCCTTCGGCAGGCCAATACCGTTGTCGACGACGTCGACGACGATGTCGTCACCTTCCCGCGCGGCGAAGAGCCGGATGACGCCCTTGCCAAGGTCAGCCGGTGGTACCGCGGCAATCGCCTCGGTTGCATTCTTGATGATGTTGGTCAGCGCCTGCGATATCAGCCGCCGGTCGAACCGCGCCGGCATCGGATCCTCGGCGATTTCGGCCTCGATATCGATCTCGGCATTGCCGACCCGCATCAGGAACGCGGTCTGCCGGACGGTGTCGGCGACGTCCTCGGCGGCGATCACCGGCTTCGGCATGCGGGCAAAGCGCGAGAACTCGTCGACCATGCGCTTGATGTCGTCGACCTGGCGCACGATCGTGTCGGTGCATTGGTCGAAGACGGCGCGGTCGGGGCCGACCATGCCGCCGTACTTGCGGCGCAGCCGTTCGGCCGAAAGCTGGATCGGCGTCAGCGGGTTCTTGATCTCATGCGCGATGCGGCGCGCGACGTCCGCCCAGGCCGAGGTGCGCTGCGCGGCGACCAGATCGGTGATGTCGTCGAGCGTCACAACGTAGCCGTGCTCGGCGGACTGTTCGCTGGTGACGCGCACCGAAAGATTCCGTTCGCGGCCGTTGCGGCTGATGGTGACCTGGTCCTGCGAGAGGCGCTGCGCGCCGGACTGGACAGCGGCCGTAATGCCGGCAAGTTCGGGCAACACTTCCACCAGCGGCCGGCCGAGTGCTTCGGCTTCGCTGCGCCCGATCAATTTTTCCGCCGAACGGTTGAGGATGCTGACGCAGCCATTGCCGTCGACGCCGATCACGCCGGCGCTGGCGCCGGCGAGCACGGCTTCGGTAAAACGGCGGCGGCTGTCGATCAGGTCGCGGGCGCGCACCAGATCGTCGCGCTGGGTGCGCAATTCCTGCGTCATGCGATTGAAGGTCTCGCCGAGATGGGCGAGATCGCCTTCCGACTGGCGCACCGGCACGCGCACGTAGAGATTGCCGGTCGACACGAGATTGGCGGCGCCGATCAGACGCCGGATCGGCGCCACGAGGCGGTTGGCAAAATTTAAGCCGATCCATACCGCCGACAGCAGCACGATCAGCGCGATCACCGTGTACATCAAGGCGAAAGCAACCTGGACGCCGACACGGCGCGCCTCGATCGCGGCATATTCCCGCACGCTCGCGCGCGTCGCCTGCAGTTGCGGTACGACGCGCGGATCGAGCAATCGCGTGACGTAGAGGAACCTGTCCTCGTATTTCGGCAGACGCATGATCGCCGCGACGTAGTTGGTATCAGGCAGCAGCACGATCTGCGGCTCGGTGTCGGAAACCTGCGTCAACGCATCGCGCGGCGGCAAGGCAAACGTCACCGTAGTGCGCACATCGGCGCGCGCGACAACGTTGAGGTCCTTGTCGAGCACGATCGCCGCCGCGAGGCCGCGCACCGAGGCCTGGAAGGTCAAGAACTGCGGAAGCCGGGTGGCATCTTCGTCGAAGAACGGTTTGCTGCGCGCAAGATCGATCGACATGATCATGATGTCGGAGCGGGCGAACTGCGCGTGATCGTGCAGATAATCTTCGGCGATGATCAGAGAATTCTCGATTGCGGTGCGCGTACCGACGGAGAACAATCTGTCGAGGCCGCGGTCGAGCGTAACGCTCGCGACGATAGCGACGATGATCGCTGGCACCGCGGCAACAATCGAAAACAGCCCGACGATGCGGACGTGCAGCCGCGCCGCCGCGCGGCCGCTACGGCGGGCCTGCACCACCTGCCAGACTTCGCGGGTGATGACGCCGATCAGCAGCACCACCGTCACCGCGTTGGCGAGCAGCAGCGTCACTACGATGTTGTGGGTCGGCAGGACCGGCGTGAGATCGGCGAGAACGACGAACGTGACAAAGGCCGATAGCAGCGCGAGCACAACGGCCAACGGGCCAAGAATGCGGATATCCGCCCGCTTGGATTGCGGCGTGGCGGGCGCGGCCTCAGCGATGGCAGCCTGATCGACGCTCATGGGCCCCGTATTGCTGATGCGAAGGGCGCTAGGCCCGGTCAATTGCAGTCAGGGAGAGCCTCAGCCCCGCCCCGGCACTGATGCTTTTATACAACAATGTTGCCGAATTGCGACTAATCCGCGGCGCAAATGCCACACAAAACTAGTGGCGGAAGCCGTTAATTGCCGCCGCGGAAAACCTGGATGTCGAGGTCGCGGATCTTCTTCCGCAAGGTGTTGCGGTTGACCCCCAGCAGGTCGGCGGCGCGAATCTGGTTGCCGCGGGTCGCGGCGAGCGCGGCCGATAACAGCGGGTATTCGATTTCTCGCAGGATGCGGTGATAGAGCCCCGCCGGCGGAATGCCATCGGCAAAGCTTGCGAAATAGGTCGAGAGGTGACGCTCGACCGCGGCGCCGAGGTTCTCGTCGGCACGCGGCTCTTCGCCACCCGACGGCAGCGCTGGCTGCGCCAGCTCGGATTCGATGACCGCCGCAGTGATCGTCTCCTGCGGATAGAGCGCCGCGAGACGGCGCGCGAGGTTTTCCAGCTCACGCACATTACCCGGCCAGCGGTGACGCTTGAGCCGCTCGAGTCCGGCGGGGTCGATCTGCTTGGCCGGCAGGCCTTCGCGCTGCGCTTGCGCAAAGAAATGCCGGATGAGGTCCGGAATATCTTCGGTGCGCTCCCGCAGCGGCGGCAGACGCAACGGCACGACGTTGAGGCGGAAGAACAGATCCTCGCGGAACAAGCCCTGCTGAATCTGCTGGCGAAGATCTTTGTTGGTCGCGGCGATGATGCGCACGTCACTCTTGATGGGGGTGCGCCCACCAACCGTCGTGTATTCGCCCTGTTGCAGGACGCGCAACAACCGCGTCTGCGCCTCCATCGGCATGTCGCCGATTTCATCGAGGAACAGCGTGCCGCCTTCCGCCTGCTCGAACCGGCCGGAGCTGCGCGTGTTGGCGCCGGTGAAGGCGCCCTTCTCATGACCGAACAGTTCGGACTCGATCAGGTCGCGCGGGATCGCCGCCATGTTGATGGCGACGAATGGACCACTGCGGCGCTTGCCGTAGTCGTGCAGTGCTTTCGCTACCAGCTCCTTGCCAGTGCCGGACTCACCCGAGATCATGACGGTGAGGTCCGTCTGCATCAGCCGCGCCAGCACGCGATAGATTTCCTGCATCGCCGGTGACCGGCCGACCAGTGGAATATTCTCGAACTCCTCGCTCTTGGCCGACGGCGCCTTTTTCTCCTTCGGCTCCGACATGGCGCGGCCGACGATGGCGATGAGCTCCTTCAGGTCGAAGGGCTTCGGCAAATATTCGTAGGCGCCGCGTTCGGAGGCGCGGATCGCGGTCATGAAAGTATTCTGCGCGCTCATGATGATGATCGGCAGATCAGGGCGCGCCTTGCGGATGCGCGGAATGAGGTCGAATGCGTTCTCGTCAGGCATCACCACGTCGGTGATGACGAGATCGCCGTCGCCCTGGCTAATCCAGCGCCACAAGGTCGCGGCGTTGCCGGTCAGACGAACTTCGTAGCCCGCCCGCGACAGAGCCTGATTGAGGACGGTGCGGATTGCTGCATCGTCGTCGGCGACCAATATGCTTCCCGTTGGCATCGTCGACCTCAGGGGCTCTGCATCGGCGGGGCGTCGTCGGCGATCGCGTCCTCACCGCTGTAGATCGGCATCAGCAAGCGAAACACGGTGCGCCTCGGCTGCGACTCACATTCGATGATGCCGCCGTGATCGCCGACGATCTTGGCGACCAGCGCCAGTCCGAGGCCGCTGCCGGTCGGCTTGGTGGTGACGAACGGGTCGAACAGATGCGGCATCAGATCGTCGGGTACGCCTGGCCCGTTGTCCTTGACGCAGAACTCGAGCGGCAGCGACACGCGCGCCTTGCTTCCGGCGACCGCAAGGCGCACACCCGGCCGGAACGCCGTGGTCAGTTGGATTTCGCCATCGATGGCGCCCTCGCCGATCGCTTCCGCGGCGTTCTTGACGAGGTTGAGGAAGACCTGGATGAGCTGGTCGCGGTTGGCGAGGATCGGCGGCAACGATGGGTCGTATTCCTCGACGAACTTGATGTGGCGCGCGAAACCCGACTGCGCCAGGCGCTTCACGTGATCGAGCACGACGTGGATGTTGACCGGCTCGCGCTCGACGGGGCGCTCGTCGGCAAACACTTCCATGCGGTCGACCAGCTTGACGATGCGGTCGGTCTCCTCGCAGATCAGTTTCGTCAGCGAGCGGTCATCGTCGGCCGCGGATTGCTCGAGCAACTGCGCCGCGCCGCGAATGCCGGACAGCGGATTCTTGATCTCGTGCGCCAGCATCGCCGCCAGCGCGATCACCGAGCGCGCCGCGCCGCGATGGGTCAGCTGCCGGTCCATCTTATCGGCGATGGTGCGCTCCTGCAGCATCACGACGACATGGTCGGGAAATTCCTGCAACGGCCCGACATAGAGATCGACCAGCCGCTCGCCAGGATTACGCGGCGTTGCGAGATCGACCTTGTATTCGTTCACGGCCGAGCCGCGCTGACGGACTTGCTCGATCAGCGGCAACAATGGCGACCCGAATGGCACCAGGTCGCGCAACATGTGCCGACGCAGCATCGGGATTGATGCTTCGAAAAATTGCTCGGCGGCGACGTTGGCGTCGGCGATCTTGCCGTCCGGAGATATCATCAGGACCGGATACGGCAGCGCATTGAGCACGGAGTCGGCCGGTGATGGCGCCAATGCAACGATGGCGTGCGCGCGGCTCATGCGGCGGCGCTCCATGCGAAGGCGTCATAGGCGTCGGCGAGGTGTCGTCGCGCCTGCGATGGCTCTTCCGCCGTGAGCACGCGCGTGCGGTGATCTTTCAGCAAGGCGACCGGTGCGCCGGTGGTGGCGGCTGCCGTGTCGAGCGCCCAGCCGAGGTGCTTGCGGGCGTGCCGGCGGCCGATGGCGACGCCATGATGGTCGATCATCTCTTCGTAGAGGCTGTCGATCATCGCCAGTTGCTCGGCGAGCGGCGGCGAGACGTCGCGCTCGCCGGTGGCGATATAGCGCGCGACCTGGCCCGGGAACCACGGGCGACCCTGCGCAGCGCGGCCGACCATAACCGCGTCGGCGCCGGACAACGCCAAGGCGCGGGCCGCGTCATCGAAGGACCGGACATCGCCGTTGACGATGACTGGAATACTGACGCTCTCCTTGACGGCCCGAATGGCAGCCCAGTTGGCGCTGCCGTCATAAAACTGACATCGCGTGCGGCCGTGCACGGTGATCGCGCACACGCCGGCGCCTTCCGCGCGGTACGCAAGCTCGGGTGCGTTTATGCTGGCATTATCCCAGCCGAGCCGCATCTTCAGCGTCACTGGGACGCTCACGGCGGTCACCGTCGCTTCGATGAGCCGCACCGCGTGATCGAGATCGCGCATCAGAGCCGAACCGGCGGCGCCGTTGGTCACCTGCTTGGACGGGCAGCCCATGTTGATGTCGATGATTGCGGCGCCCTGCGCTTCGGCGATGCGGGCACCCTCCGCCATCCAATGGGCCTCGCAGCCAGCAAGCTGCACGACGTGGGTTCCGACACCGCGCCCCTCGCTGCGCACGCGCGCTTCGCGTTGGCCCTCGGCGAGCGCCGCGCAGGCCGTCATTTCCGAAACGACGAGCCCAGTGCCCAACCGCTCGGCCAGCCGGCGGAAGGGGGCGTCGGTAACGCCGGACATCGGCGCTAGAACAACGCGGTTTGGTACCGCGACGTCGCCAATGGCCCATTGATGAGCGCGAAAGGACCTGAATTCCACCGTATGAGTATCCTGCCTATCTTTTAGGCTAATTTTATCGATGCCTACAGGTTAGCCATTTTGACAGTCGGCGCAAGTGCTGCACTGCAAAAAGATGTTCATCGTTAAAACGCGAGCGTTTCCGCCTAAGCCTTTCCTGGCCCGATGAAAACGCGGTAAGCCGAGGCAGTTTTCAGGAACGGAATCCACATGGCAGGCATCGCAGCGGTGGTTGTAGCGGCCGGACGCGGCTCACGCGCCGGCGCCGACGTGCCCAAGCAATTCCGGCCAATTTTCGGCGCGCCGATGATCCGGCAGAGCCTGTTAATGCTCGTAGAACACGCCGAGGTCGGCTTCGTACAGCCCGTTATTCATCGCGACGATGTCGCGCTGTTCCACTCATCAACGTCGGGGCTTTCCTATTTGCCGCCGGTATTCGGCGGCGCAACGCGGCAGGCTTCGGTGCGTGCCGGGCTCGAGGCGCTGGCACCGCACGCGCCCGACATCGTGCTGGTGCACGACGCGGCGCGCCCTTTCGCGAGCGCGACGCTCACGTCACATGCCATCAAAGCCGCACGGCAATCCCACGCCGCCATCCCGGCCCTCGCCGTCACCGACACGATCAAGACGATCGATGCCAACGGCTTCGTCGATCAGACGCTCGACCGCAGCAGCTTGCGCGCCATCCAGACACCGCAAGCCTTCACGTTTGCGGATCTGCTCGCAGCGCACCGCAAGGCGGCGCTTGCGGGCCGCGACGATTTCACCGACGACGCCGCGCTCGCCGAATGGGCCGGCATGAAGGTCGTGGTATTCGAGGGCGAGGCTGGCAACATCAAGATCACCAACGCAGGCGACTTCGCCCGCGCCGAGGCGACGGCCTTTGCCGCGCTGGGCGACGTGCGCACCGGTTCCGGCATCGACGTGCATGCCTTCGGCCCCGGCGATCACGTCACGCTCGGCGGCGTGCGCATCCCGCACAGCCAGGCGCTGACCGGTCATTCCGACGCCGACGTCGTTCTGCATGCCCTCACCGACGCCATCCTCGGCGCGCTCGCCGACGGCGACATCGGCGTGCATTTTCCGCCGAGCGATCCGCAATGGCGCGGCGCCTCGTCCGACCGCTTCCTGCGTTTCGCGGTCGACCGCGTCGCCAAACGCGGCGGCCGCATCGCGCATCTCGACATCAATATCGTCTGCGAGGCGCCGCGCATTGGGCCGCATCGCGACGCCATGCGCGAAAATATCGCCCGCGTCGCCGGCGTGACCGCCGACCGCGTTGGTGTGAAGGCAACCACCAGCGAGCGTCTCGGCTTTACCGGCCGCGGCGAAGGCATCGCCGCCTATGCGACGGCGACTGTCCGGTTGCCCTGGAGTTGATGCGTTGAGCGAGGACCTGCAGACCGCCGCGACCGTCGTGCTCGATACCTGCCGCACGCGCGGGCTGACGCTGGCGACGGCGGAATCCTGCACGGGAGGGCTGGTCGCCGGCGCGTTGACCGAGATTGCCGGATCGTCAGCCGTGGTCGACCGCGGTTTCGTCACCTATTCGAACGAGGCCAAGCAGCAAATGCTCGGCGTGCCCGCCGACACGCTCAAGCAATTCGGCGCGGTGAGCCGCGAGACCGCGGAAGCGATGGCGCGCGGGGCGCTGGTCCACGCCGATGTCGACCTCACTGTCGCCATCACCGGCATTGCCGGGCCCGGCGGCGGCAGCAAGGACAAGCCGGTCGGGCTGGTGCATTTCGCCTGCGCCGCGCGCGACGGCTCGCTCACGCATGCGGAAATGCGTTACGGCGACATCGGGCGCTCGCTGGTGCGGCACAAATCGGTGCTGCAGGCGCTGGCGATGCTGCAGGCACTGGCGGAAAAGATCTAGCGGTGGACGGCCCGCCTCGCTTACCTCTTCGGGTACGCCGTGAAAATGTAATCCTTGCCGGCCACTCTTGAGTGACACGAGTAGCCGCACGTGGCGCCCGTCCCATTTTGCGGAGGCCGGCCATCCGGAGTCAGTGTGTCGGTGGCGGGATCGTTGAGAAACACGGCGTAGGCCCAGCCGTGAGTGTCGGGAAACCGCTTGCTGTCTTTCTCGATGAACGAAAGCGTTTTCAGTGTGTCGGGCACATTCACGAAATAAGGAGACTCCGCATTTTTCTTAAGGAGCCACTCGATCTTGACGATCTTTGAGCCTTCCGGAAAAGGTTGGTGATTGCCTGGTACGCCGTCGCGAAAGGCTTTCATCATCACCGGGTTCGCCGCGATGACCTTCACGCTCGTCGCGGTCTGACTGACGGCAACGTATTGCCAGTCCTCGTAGCCTTTGAACTCGGAAAACGCGAGCCCGTTCGGCACCTTCAGAGTGGACGTATCCTGGGCCGCAAAAGCAATGCCGCCCATGACCGCGAAGGATGATGCGATGCTCATGATCGTCGCCGATGAAGTTCTCGTCATGACGTACTCCCTGTGCTGCTGGTTTCAGATCAGATTCAATGCCAGCCGGCTCTAATTGCACGAGCGCAGCAGGCGGGTTCGGCTTTTTTCTAAAAGTAGCTGGGGCTTAAAGGCCAAAGACGTCTAGTTCGGAAACTGGCGCGATTATCGACACCCCAAACTGTCACAGTCAATGGAGCGGTTGGCCCATCGTCCGCGATGTGATCGGGTGCTTGAGATATTCGCTTCAGCGGTGGACGCGATGGAAAAAACCAAC